>ENA-OQAN01000102-OQAN01000102.1-human-gut-metagenome-genome-assembly--contig:-NODE-102-length-43375-cov-2.354467_pt1 | contig 43375 bp, 50 predicted proteins | sample MGYA00242735_ERZ504527 | MGnify/ENA primary metagenome ERZ504527 (study PRJEB26092, sample SAMD00036230) | human gut metagenome | host: Homo sapiens | study: EMG produced TPA metagenomics assembly of... | reverse complement strand
CCGATCATCTCCTATCAATTATTAGTTTACTCCTTTGCAGACAAAAGACGGTGACAAATACGGCGACCTCAACGGACTCATTGACAAGCTGGATTACATCAACAGCCTCGGAGTGACAGCCTCTGGCTCTCCCCCATCCATCCTGCCATGTCCTATCACGGCTATGATGTGACAGACCATACCAAAGTCAATCCCAAACTAGGTACAGAGGCCGACTTCGACCGCCTCATCACCGAAGCCCACAAGCGCAACATAAAAATATACCTGGATTATGTAATGAACCATACGGGCAAAGCCCACCCTTGGTTCAAGGAAGCCACCTCATCTACTGATAATCTTTATCGTAGCTACTATCTCTTCTCCCAATCTCCTCAAACAGAGATAGCAGAAGGAAAAATAGCCATGATACCCAAAGAAGAATATGCCGCCAATGAATGGTTCGCAACCTCCTCCGAAGATACAGAAGTAAAAGGCATCTATACATTCAGCCTCGACTGGAGCAAAGCCTCGCAACCCACCGTCACAGTAACCCGGGCCGAAAAAGCCGATGCGGACAACCCTGACCCCGGCACAAACGGAGCCAAATACCTTTATTTCGGAGAAGGCATATGTAAAAAATTCTATGACAAAGGGAACAACCATTATGAACTGACCACAGACTTCGTTTCCTCTTGGGGATTTCTAATCCGCACTAGTAACGATCCTTCTTGGCCTGCAGGAACTAAATACGGTGCTACTTCTGCTTCCCACAAAGTCACTTTGGGAACTGCATTCACTCTTGATAACAAAACAGCGGCCGATATTCTGTTCGATTCCATGAACTTATGGTATTATCATTCCCAGTTTGCCACCGACTACTTTGCCGACCTCAACTATGGTGCGGTGGAACAAGCCACTTCTTCCCCTGCGTACATAGCCATGGCAAACAGTGCCAAAGGATGGATAGACCGAGGTGTGGACGGACTGCGGCTGGATGCTGTCAAGCACATCTACCACAGTGCTACCAGCAACGAAAATCCCCGTTTTCTGAATATGTTCTACGAAGACATGAACACTTATTACAAAGCAAAAAGGACACACGGACAATTTCTACATGGTGGGTGAAGTTCTGTCCGAATACAACGAAGTAGCCCCCTATTATGCCGGTCTGCCCGCTTTGTTCGAGTTCTCTTTCTGGTATCGTCTGGAATGGGCTCTCAATAATGCCACCGGATGTTATTTCACCAAAGACATCCTGAACTATAGGCAAGAATATGCCGCCTATCGTCCCGGGTACATCGCAGCAACCAAACTAAGCAACCATGATGAAGATCGTGCAGCCTCCAAGCTAGGTAAATCTACCGCCAAGGAGAAATTAGCAGCCGCTGTCCTGCTCACTACTCCCGGCTCACCTTATATTTATTATGGTGAAGAACTAGGATTATACGGCACCAAAGACAAAGGAGATGAATATGTACGCGGACCTATGTTGTGGGGAGACAGTTATACCACCCACTATACCGACAAAATAGATGCCACAGTAAGCACAAACATCCCCGATGTAACCAAACAGACGGCAGACCATCAGTCAGTATTGAATACCTACTTGATCTTTACCGCATTGCGTAACACCTATCCAGCGCTGGCCCAAGGAACCATGACCCGTCATGCTCTGTTCAACGAATCGGGAGAGGGAGAAAAAAAATACAAAAGTATTGCCGCCTGGTACATGACTAAAGATAGCGAGAAACTATTGGTTATTCATAATTTTGGCAATTCTGAAATAGAGATTCCCTTGACGGACAGGACGGAGAAAGCTATCGCCGTATCCGGAAATGTACAGGAGAAGGAAGACCATGGAAACTTTTATTTAAAACTAGACGGATATGCCTCCGTTGTCTATCTTCTAAAAAACTAATATACGAAAACACATGAAAGAAATATATCATAACCTCAAGAAATATATGCTAACCGCTTTGCTGGTATTATCCTCGTCAGCTTGCGGAAGCCACGGCAACGAACAGTCCGGAACAGATAATTCCGATACACCAGCACCTTCCAAAACCAGTTTTACTCAAGGAGCCGACATCAGTTGGGTGAGTGAAATGGAAAAAAAAGGGTTGAAGTTTTACAATCATGAAGGCATAGAAACCGACTGCTTCCAACTGATGAAAGAGCTGGGCATAAATGCCATCCGCCTGCGCGTATGGGTAAATCCCAAAGACAGATGGAACGGTAAACAAGACGTTGTGAACAAAGCCCGACGAGCCAAAGAACAAGGTCTGGATGTCATGGTAGACTTCCATTACAGCGACTCATGGCTGATCCCGGACAACAGTTCAAGCCCAAGGCATGGATCGGCAAATCAGTAGCGGAACTAAAGACGGCCATTGCCGCCCATACCATCGACATCTTGCAAGCATTAAAGGCGGAAGACATATCCCCACGATGGTACAAGTGGGTAACGAAATCCGTCCAGGAATGTTGTGGGATGAGAATGTCGCACTCAGCGTGCATTCTATGATATCCGAGAATGTGATGTCAAAGGCTTAAACAGTACCAATGAGCGAGTGAAATATCCACAAAACACACAAAATCTGGCCGAGTTTGTCAATACCGGCTACGATGCCGTAAAAAAAATCTTCCCCCAAAGTATCGTTATTGTTCACATAGACAATGCCTGGGACGACTTAACTTGGTGGTTCAAGCAGTTCAAAGAAGCTGGAGGAAAATTGGATATGATTGGCCTGTCACACTATCCACAAACTCATTCCACAAAATTATGGCAAGAAATGAACTTGTTAGCATTAAAACACATCAGCCAACTAGCAAAGACTTTCCAAGTAAAAGTCATGATAACCGAAATAGGGGTAAAACAAAATGATTCCGCTTCCGCCCAAGTCCTTGCCGATTTTATAAACAAAGCCCGAGACATGGAATCTTGCGCTGGTGTATGGTACTGGGAACCGGAATGTTACGAATGGAACGGATATGATATGGGAGCCTTTGACAAAAACGGAAAACCCACAGCCATTATGAATGCATTCCAATCATCTACAAAAAGAAAGTAAAGATAACTCATAATCTTCCTGTTAATAACCGATAACCTAGAAGCCTAATATATGTATATAGGCTTCTAGGACTAACCGTGCAAGAGTTAAAAAGAGTATCCTAAAGAAATCCAAAACGTATTTCTGGCAAGACATTCATGTCCCGCAAACATCCACGCAAAATCCAAATGCACACCTGCATATTCCACTCCTGCCCCGGCCGTAGCATAACTGGCATCTCCTTTATTCTTATCACCATAATGATAACCGCCACGCAACATGAGATGCTCCATCCATGCATATTCCGCCCCGGCACTTACATTTAACGCCTGTACATCATCGGGGGAAAGCCTGTAACCCAGATCAGCGGTCAAAGTCAACCTATGCATTGATGCAAAAGGCAAGTCAGCAGCACCTCCTACTTTGACCATTGCAGGAAGAGCCTCTTTAGAGGTTAGGTATTTTATTTTCGGTCCAAGATTACTCGCATGAATCCCGACCGACCAACCGGCACCTTCCCAATCCTTTATCTCACGCTTATATAATATCCCCAAATCAAAAGCCACAGAACTCGCACCGTTGCTATTTCCTATCTTACCCATATCCGAAAACAGATATTTAAAAGTAGCGGAAACCGAAAGATTCTTTATGACCTCGTATGCATAACCTGCCTCCACAGCTATTTCTTTGGGATGTATTCCCGAAGCATCCTCCCCTATTCCATCCATCTCCGGATAGCCGAAATAACGGAAACCTAACAGAATGGCATTGCGCTTATTAATTTTATAAAAACCGCCTAAACTATGAAGAGAGTATCCAGACTCATAGTCACGCATCCACGGGGAATAAGTATACGTAACCCCACCTTTGTGCATGGGCTCCGATAAAGTTGCCGCACCATTATGGAAAACGGCATTATTTCCCCTCGAAATCGCCACACCGGCACCTCCCATGGCTGCGCTGCGCGCATCAACCGGTATAGTCAGATAGTTTGCCGCTCCGGTTATTGACAGGTCCGGAATCCTCTTGTCCATAAGCTTTAGTAAAAGTTATGCCTATTATAAACAGATATAGTCCTATTCGTTTCATGTCCTATTTCATTTTATCAGGATTAGTACTTGATAAATTTCTCTCTGATCTCCATCCCGTTCGCTCGGTACACCAATGTATAATATCCGGCAGAAAGCTTGGTTATGTCCACAGAATGCAAGGAGCGGCTTCAAGTTCCAAATGAAGACTCAGCACCTTATTGCCAATGCCATTATACAAAGTCAGTTCTCCATTACCAGCCATACTGCTGCTTACACTAAATATCAGAGTATTATCAGTTACCTGATTGGACTTCAATGTAAAAGGATGAAGATTAGAAACATCTATCTTTAAAGCAGCTGTGGCATCCACGCATCCGTGCCCCAACTGGCCGGTATACCTCGGATTATATTCATCCAAATCGTATGCGCTTTGATAGAGGATTTCCTTCAGAGTTTCCGGTGTAAACCCTTTCTTGCCTACCCCATACTTCTCTATCACCAGTGCCGCCACACCGCTGACCAGCGGACACGCCATAGATGTACCGGCCAGATATTCATAATTACCGGCCAGTTTTGTGGTCGTACTCCATATCCGCCCATCTCCGTTCAATGCTCCTCCGGGAGCAGAAATATCCATATATGTACCATAATTGGAATAAGAAGCCTTTCTATAATCGGCCTCAATGGCTGCAACCGCAACTACCTTGTCATAATCAGCCGGCGCCGCTATCCTGGGGTCAGAAGTATTCGCATTGCCTGATGCAAACAATACAATCCCTCCTTTCATTGGACTTCCGTCAAGTTGCTCTCCGTTGTTATCACATCCGGCATATTTTATAAAGTAATCAATGGCTTCCTTATGTACAGGATTAATATATGAAGAGGTATTCCTCCCCGTTCCGACAGCGTATCCCCAACTATTCTGACTGATAACAGCTCCATTATCAGCACCATATTTAATAGCGGCAGCAATAAACGGATCAGAAGCGACTTCTCCTCCAGTGGAAGTCAGACTTTTTAAAATCTGGCAACTCATAAGTTTCACCCCACTGCCGGGAGTTCCGTTCCCTCCTGCAATGCTGCTGATACCTGTTCCATTATTATTTGTCGCACCAATGATACCCGCCACATGAGTTCCGTGACGATGAGGGACCAAAATTGCATTATCATCTACAAAATTATAACCAATGTACATCATCTATATACCCATTGCCATCATCATCTATACCATTCTTTGGTATCTCACCCGGATTCGTCCATAAATTATCCTGCAAATCAGGATGCTCCTGATTAATGCCGCCATCTACAACCGCTACAATAATAGCCGGATTCCCATTGTATTGTTTCCACACATCAACTAAACGGATATCCGCACTTTCCCTCTGCCAGAATTCTGTACCGGGATTATCAAAATACCATTGTTTGGATAAATCCGGATCATCGAACAACCACTCTCCCACTCTGGCACCATACATATCCCATACTGTTTCCGGCCTTGCCCTGGAAACTATTTTAGGAACAGGAACAGCCATTTCAATACCATCTAGAAAAGCCACTTCAGCAGCAGCACGAGTCGCTGATGTTTCTTTGGAGAACCAAACATTGTACCATAAATGAAGCCCCTCCTTACGAGTACGTTCTTCAAATTTGCCGGCGTAGGGAAACGTACGTTCCATTCTCTCTATTTTCAAAGAAGAGGCAGCCCGGTCCAACACCTTAATTCCTGTCCTTACCGTGTTGCCAATACTCCTTACCTGCACCTCTTCTGTAGGTTCTTCTTTCAGTTTCACATAAATACAACCCTGAAGTACATCTTCATCTGATAAATCAAAAATCAGCTGATTCCCTTCCGGTTTATCGGAAACAGAAGGAATTTCTTCTTGATGGCACGAGGCTATCAATATAATCATCAGAAAAAAAAGGACAGTCTTTTTCATTATAATATTCTGTGTTGTTAGTTGAAGTAATTAATTATTTCACAAATATAGCGTATTTCCCCGGTCTTGCAATGAAAAGGGGAAACAACCTCATTGAAATAAAAAGGTAAGCCTTTTTTCTTGTATTTTTGTCCGGCTGCGTTCATTGCTTCACCTTGGTGAAGAAGCGATTTCACTTAGGTAAACAGCCGTTGTCACATGGGTGAAGCAGTTGCTTCACCCATGTGAAATATCAAACGGAACGGAGTGAAGATATGATAAGGAACATCAAAAAACGGGAATAGAGTAAACCAACCCGATAGAAATACGTTGCGTGTCCGGACTCATACCTCCCAAAGCCTGCGCACGCCGGGTCAAATGATGCCCTTTATATAAAAGATGAGCAAAAATAAGCAGTTCACTATTACGCATCGGGAAATATTCCACACAAGCCTGCACATTCCATGTAGTACGATAAAGTCCTTTCTCAAAAGGTCCGTTTGTTTTATAGATACCCGCTGTTTCATAAGCACCTTTCAGGTAAAGATTCCAATTAGGATGGATACGATAGTCAAAATTCACCACCGTAGTAAAGTATTCTGCATTCTGCGCCGTAGATGGAGTCATTAAAACAGGACCTTGCAAATCACTGATAATACCTTTGCTATCCAGTCCTTCACGAGAATACATTAAATCAATATAAGCAATAACAGGGCCTTTCTCATAAATATTACCCGCCGTAAAACAATAAAGATTCTTGCCTTCCGCCAGCTGCCCGTATGAGGCCGCATATCGTAATTGTACCGCGTTATCAAAGAAGAACCCGTTCCAATTGACTGTTGACAGAACAGGAACTTTAGCTTTTTCCACTCCTTGTGGCAAACCGTAAAGATAGGTTTCATCATTTTCTCCACTACGGTTATTTACTACCTGAAGCACCAACTCATTGGTGGATGACAGATTGAATCTTCCCGCTACTCCTGCCTGATAGCAACTGATGTTATCATTAAACTCACTATACTCGCGGACTTTGATGGCATTAACATAATATTCATAACCACCCAAAGCAATGTCTTGTTTCCCGACGGTCAAAGTAAACCGGTCAGACATTTTCCAATTCACCAAAGCATACTCAATGGAAGAGGATAAGTTGTCCAACGAGTGAGGATTGCTGTATTTATTAAATGACTGACGGAAATGATAAGAGAATTGTTTACTGAAAGAACCTAATATCTCCAGTTTCACACGATTCAATTTAAAAGAGGCATCCTCTAAATCTCCTTCAATAAAGTTGGCAACTCCCGAAGTGGAGAATTGCAGGTTCATGTGTGCCGAAAGATTCGGATTGCTATTAGGAAACAAACGTCCCACCAAACTACGGATAGAATCGTCCGGACTGATTAATGGCTGTTCTTGCGCTTCAAGGTCGAAACGGCGCATAATAGAATACAGCATGACAAGAGTAGTCTTTTCATAGGGTATTTTCGTAGTATTAAATTTCGGTTAATGTAATAAATCAGGAATGATAAAAATCGAAGATGCTTAAATCATTCCTCTTTTCTTCAATTCTTCTGCCGCAACCTCCAGCTCTTTATACCATTCTTCACCAAATTTCCGCACCAACGGTTCCTTTAAGAACTTGTATACAGGAAGGTTCTCTTTTTTTCCCAATAACACTGCGGCTTTACATACATCCAACGATGGTAATTCACCGCTTTGTAAGGGCCATAATCACCTATACGGATGGGGTAAAGATGACAAGAGATTGGCTTATAGAAATCGGTCTTACCTGCCCGGAAGGCTTTCTCAATGACACAATAACAGTACCCTTTCTCATCATAGCAGGTAAATACACAATCTTTATGATTGACAATAGAAGTTACCAAATCACCTTCTTCATCTGTATAAACCACTCCTTGTTTATCAATTACCGCCCGGGCTCGGGTGAAAGTTCATCCCAAATAACAGGAAGCACCTCCTCTAGCTTTTCCACTTCCTCTAGTTCCACCGGTGCGCCGGCATCCCCTTCTATGCAGCACTCACCTTTACAGGCATCGAGATTACAAAGAAATTTCTCACGAAACACATCAAAGGAGATTACAACATCATCTATCTGTATCATCTCTTATTAAATTAAAATGTCATTCCGAACAAAGTGGCGAATCCATGCTTCATTACAGATTCCTCACCTTGTTCAGAATGACAAATAAATATACTTCCTACATTATTTTATTAAATCCCGTCCGGTCATGTCAGCAGGCTGAGGCATACCCAGAATGTGCAGGATAGAGGGAGCAACATCTGCCAATACCCCATTTTCTACTTTGGCATTCTTGTTCTCTGTTACATATACAAATGGAACAGGGTTCAAAGAGTGAGCCGTATTAGGTGTACCATCTTCGTTCAGTGCATGGTCGGCATTACCGTGGTCGGCAATAATAATCACTTCATAATCATTAGCTTTGGCAGCTTCCACTGTATCTTTTACACACTCGTCAATAGCCTTCACTGCTTTTTCAATAGCTTCATAGATACCTGTATGACCTACCATATCACCATTAGCGTAATTCACAACAATGAAATCGAACTTCTGGGTCTTGATAGCTTCTACCAATTATCCTTCACTTCATAAGCACTCATCTCAGGCTTCAAGTCGTAAGTAGCTACTTTCGGAGATGGAACCAAGATACGCTCTTCGGCATCATACGGAGTTTCACGACCACCATTGAAGAAGAAAGTTACGTGAGCATACTTTTCTGTTTCTGCGATGTGCAGTTGAGTCTTACCGTTAGCAGCCAGGTATTCACCCAATGTATTTTGAACATTCTCCTTGTCGAACAGAATATGAACACCTTTGAAAGATGCATCATACGGAGTCATGCAATAAAACTGCAAGCCCGGAATAGTATGCATACCTTGTTCCGGCATATCCTGTTGAGTCAGCACAACAGTCAATTCCTTGGCACGGTCGTTACGATAGTTGAAGAAGATAACCACATCACCTTCTTTGATGGTACCGTCTACGGTAGAGTTATTGATCGGTTTGATGAATTCGTCTGTAACACCTTCATCGTATGATTCCTGCATAGCCTGAACCATATCGGCGGCTTGCTTTCCTTTACCTTCAACCAACAGGTCGTATGCTTCTTTCACACGTTCCCAACGCTTGTCACGATCCATAGCATAGAAGCGACCAACGATAGAAGCGATTTTACCGGCTGATTTTTCGCAGTGCGCAGTCAGTTGTTCGATAAAGCCTTTACCACTCTTCGGGTCTGTGTCACGACCATCCATAAAGCAGTGGATAAATGTATTTTCAATGCCATATTCTTTAGAGATATCGCAAAGTTTGAACAAATGATCGAATGAACTGTGTACACCACCGTTTGAAGTCAATCCCATAAAGTGAATATTCTTGCCATTTTCCTTTGCGTAAGAGAAAGCGGAAACAATCTCGGGATTCTTCATTATGCTGTTGTCGGCACATGCACGGTTAATCTTTACCAAGTCTTGGTAAACGATACGTCCTGCACCGATATTCAAGTGTCCTACTTCGGAGTTACCCATCTGTCCGTCGGGCAAACCAACGTTCTCACCGCTAGCCTGCAATTCAGAGTGCGGATAGTTTGCCAACAGAGAATCCCAATAAGGAGTGGGAGTGTTAAAGATTACATCGTCTTTACCTTGATCGCCGATACCCCAACCATCAAGAATCATTAAAAGGGCTTTTTTACTCATAATCTTATTTTGTTTAAAGTTTATCCTTGCTTTTTCCGGGTGCAAAGGTACAAAAAAGCCCTGTCAATGAATAATGTTTCACCTATTTTTTATAAAGGAAGTTTGATGATAAAATGCAGTCCGTCTTTAAATTCCATATCCCGAGTCAATTTTGCATTCATACGCCCGGCAATCATTTCACAAACCTGCAAAACAATATCCGGCGCACCGGCAAGACACGACTATCCCCCTTTGTTCTGTAATGCGGTTAATATACTTCGGCAAATACTCTAATTATATTATTTGATTAGTACGTACTACACATTCTTCCGGAAATCGATATAGAAGCATCGATTCTTGTGTTATAAAACATGCCATTTTATCTTGCTGTTTATGAATAAATTGCATTCCTTTGCATCGGGACAGTTCAGCACAGTTTGCATTGTCCGTGTAAAACCTTAAACAGTTCATGAAAGTTACCTTTGGACAGCAGACCACTAAAGTGAAACAACTGGCTGATTTACTCAGTCAGGAGATTTCCATGGGCAAATATAGATCGGACTGCACATTACCGTCCATCAACAAACTGAGCCGTGACTATCAAGTATCGCGGGATACAGTATTCAAAGCATTCATTGATTTAAAAGACCGGGGAATAATAGACTCTACTCCGGGAAAAGGTTACTACGTTACCAACAAGCTTACAAACATTCTGCTTCTGCTGGACGAGTATTCTCCCTTTAAATACTCGTTATATAATAGTTTTATCAAAAAACTATCCATCAACTACAAAGTAGATTTATTGTTTCATCAATATAATGAACGACTTTTCAATACCATCTTACGTGAATCAATAGGCAGATACAACAAATACATTGTGATGAACTTCGACAATGAGAAACTATCCCCCCATCTTTACAAAATAGATTCGTCTAAGTTACTGCTGTTGGATTTCGGGAAGTTCGATAAAAAGGATTATTCATACGTATGTCAGGATTTTGACGATTCCTTTTATCATGCATTGGCCGCATTAAAAGAACATTTGAGAAAATATCAGAGACTAGTACTTTTATTTCCCGAAGACATCAAACACCCCCGTAGCAGTTGTCAGTATTTCAATTGTTTCTGTCAGGATTATCACATTGATTCAGCCATTGTGGAAAATACAGACCGGATACAAGTCCGCAAAGGAGAAGTGTACATTGCAATCCGTCAGATAGAGGTAGTCAATATAATCAAGCAAAGCCGGACGACCGGGCTGAAATGCAGGAGAAGATTTCGGACTGATAGCTACAATGACACTCCTGCCTACGAGGTAATAGACCAAGGGATCACCGTACTAAGTATCAACTGGGAAGAGCTGGGGAGGAAAGCCGCAGAATTTGTGCTAACCGGACAGGAAATAAGAACTTATCTTCCTACCGAAGTCCATTTAAGAAAGTCCATTTAAGAAATTCAATTTAATAACTAAAACCTATGTATATCATGAAAAAGTATCCTAAAATCGGGATTCGTCCCACTATCGACGGTCGCCAGGGTGGTGTCCGCGAAAGCCTTGAAGACAAGACTATGAACCTGGCAAAAGCTGTTGCCGAACTGATTTCATCCAACTTGAAAAACGGTGACGGAAGCCCCGTAGAGTGTGTAATAGCAGACAGCACCATCGGTCGTGTAGCCGAAAGCGCTGCTTGTGCCGAGAAATTCGAACGCGAAGGAGTAGGGGCGACCATTACCGTAACCAGTTGTTGGTGCTATGGCTCCGAAACAATGGATATGCACCCGCACTGGCCGAAAGCAGTCTGGGGATTCAACGGTACAGAGCGTCCGGGAGCCGTTTACCTAGCTGCCGTATTAGCCGGACACGCACAGAAAGGGCTGCCTGCATTCGGTATTTACGGACACGATGTACAAGATTTGGATGACAACACGATTCCGGCTGATGTGGCAGAGAAACTATTGCGTTTCGCCCGTGCCGCCATGGCTGTAGCAATATGCGCGGAAAAAGCTATCTTTCTTTCGGTAGTGTCTGCATGGGTATCGCCGGCTCTATTGTCGATCCTGACTTTTTCCAGGAATATCTGGGAATACGTAATGAAAGCGTGGACGAAACTGAGATCCTGCGCCGTATGGAAGAGGGAATCTATGACCATGAAGAATATGCCAAGCAATGGCCTGGACTGAAAAATATTGCAAGCCAACGAAGGGGAAGACTTTAAGAACCGTCCCGAAAAGCGCAAAACCCGTGAAGAGAAGGATGCCGACTGGGAATTTATTGTAAAAATGACTATCATCATGCGTGACTTGATGGTGGGCAACCCGAAATTGCTTGAAATGGGATTCAAAGAAGAAGCTATCGGCCATAATGCCATCGCAGCCGGCTTCCAGGGACAACGCCAATGGACTGACTGGAAACCAAACGGTGACTTCAGTGAAGCACTGCTTAACACCACTTTCGACTGGAACGGTATTCGCGAAGCATACGTTCTGGCTACCGAAATGATGCTTGCAATGGTGTTGCCATGTTATTCGGTCACCTGCTGAGTGGTTGTGGACAGATGTTCTCCGACATCCGTACTTACTGGAGCCCCGAAGCGGTGAAACGTGTTACCGGCAAAGAACTTACCGGAATGGCTAAAAACGGTATCATCCATCTTATCAATTCTGGTGCAACCACTCTGGACGCTACCGGTGAGAGCCATAATGAAGCGGGAGAGCCCTGCATGAAACCTAACTGGGAAATGACTGAAGCCGATGTAGAAGCTTGTCTGAAAGCTACAACCTGGTATCCGGCAGATCGCGACTATTTCCGTGGAGGCGGTTTCTCTTCCAATTTCTTGTCTAAAGGCGGTATGCCTGTCACCATGATGCGTCTTAATCTGGTAAAAGGCTTAGGCCGGTATTGCAACTGGCAGAAGGCTGGACAGTAGATATTGATCCGGAAATCCATCAGGTACTGAACATGCGTACAGACCCCACATGGCCTACTACTTGGTTTGTACCCCGCCTATGCGATAAACCTGCATTCCGTGATGTGTATTCAGTAATGAACAACTGGGGAGCCAACCACGGCGCTATCAGTTATGGACACATCGGACAGGATTTAATTACTCTGGCATCTATGCTACGTATTCCTGTTTGTATGCATAATGTAGAAGACGACAAGATTTTCCGCCCGGCATCATGGAATGCTTTCGGTATGGATAAGGAAGGTTCTGACTACAGGGCTTGCTCAACTTACGGACCTATTTATAAATAGTTAATAAATTGAGAATTGAAAATTAAAAATTGAGAAATGGTTATATGCCTATCCTTTTTTGTTTTCAATTCTCATTTCTTAATTTTTAATTCTCAATCTTTAATTTAAGAAATGAAAGATACAGATCAACCCATCCTGCACAAAGATGGAGTCAGCTACGTGCTACCATTTATATTAGTCACCTGCTGCTTCGCCCTGTGGGGATTCGCCAATGATATCACCAATCCGATGGTGAAAGCGTTCTCGAAAATCTTTCGGATGAGTGTTACCGATGGCGCATTGGTACAAGTTGCCTTTTATGGCGGATATTTCGCCATGGCTTTTCCGGCAGCTATGTTCATCCGGAAATATTCTTATAAAGCTGGCATCCTGTTAGGGTTAGGCCTCTATGCCGTAGGAGCCTTATTATTCTTCCCCGCCAAAATGACCGGCAATTATTATCCGTTTCTACTAGCCTATTTTATCCTGACTTGTGGACTTTCTTTCCTCGAAACCAGTTCTAATCCTTATATCTTGTCCATGGGAACGGAAGCTACCGCTACCCGACGCCTCAACTTGGCTCAATCATTCAATCCCATGGGGTCTTTATTGGGAATGTATGTAGCATGAACTTTATCCAGGCAAAGCTGAATCCAATGGATACGGCAGAACGAGCTCAACTGAATCCGATGGAGTTTGCAATAGTGAGAGATGCGGATCTTTCCGTACTCATCGCTCCTTATTTAACAATCGGTATTGTCATCTTTGTGATGTTTCTCATTATCCGTTTTACTAAGATGCCTAAAATGGTGACCAATCCCACGGCATCAATTTCGGGCCGACTTTGAAACGTATTTTCTCCATTCATCATTACCGTGAGGGAGTTGTGGCACAGTTCTTCTATGTAGGTGCGCAAATTATGTGTTGGACCTTTATCATTCAATATGGTACACATCTGTTCATGTCACAAGGTATGGAAGAAAAAGCCGCCGAAGTGCTGTCACAAGAATACAACATCATCGCGATGGTTATTTTCTGTATCAGCCGCTTTGTCTGTACCTTCATCTTACGCTACCTCAACCCAGGTAAATTATTGGCCATACTTGCCATTGCGGGTTGTTGCTTCACCGCCGGAGTCATCTTCTTCCAGGATATCTGGGGTATGTACTGCCTGGTAGCTGTTTCAGCCTGTATGTCATTAATGTTCCCCACAATCTATGGCATAGCGCTTACCGGATTGGGAGATGATGCAAAGTTTGGAGCAGCCGGCCTGATTATGGCTATTTTAGGAGGTTCCGTACTTCCTCCTTTACAAGCAAGTATTATTGATATGAATACCATTTGGAATATGCCAGCCGTAAATGTTTCATTTATCCTGCCATTTATCTGCTTTGTGGTTATTACGATTTATGGACACCGCTCTTACCAGCGAGGGAAATATTGATATGCAGCATGAGACCATTGTAAAAAAATGAAACGAAGAATCTGTTACTACCCATATGGATCAAACAGATTCTTCGCCTTATTTTCAACAACGTAAAATGAAATGCAAAGAAGTCATCCCATCCTCCTATATATCTTTAAATTAGAAAGGAATCTCTAATTGGGGATCTGTCCCCAACAAATTAAAAGTCATCCGATGATATGGCGTTGTTCCATATTCACGAATAGCCGCACGATGCTTTTAGTAGGATAACCTTTTATTACTATTCCAATCATAAAAAGGTATATTCTTTATGCAGACCATTCATATAATCATCACGATAGGTTTTCGCCAAAATAGATGCAGCAGCAATAGACAGATATTTTCCATCTCCTTTTACCACTGTAGTATGCGGTAAATCCTGATATTTTTTAAAACGATTCCCATCAATCAATAAATGTTGAGGACGAATTTTCAATTGATCCACAGCACGATGCATTGCCAGAAAAGACGCATTAAGGATATTTATCTCGTCTATCTCTTCAGGAGTCACTACACCTACAGCCCATGCCAATGCTTCCCTTTCCACAATCTCTCGCAGCGCATAACGCTGATGCTCCGTCAGTTGCTTGGAATCATTCAGCAATTCATTCTTAAAATCTACAGGTAAAATAACAGCAGCTGCATATACAGATCCTGCCAGACATCCCCTACCCGCCTCATCACAACCGGCTTCTATCAGGTCTTTATTCAAATAAGGTAATAACATAGTTCATCTTTATTGTTGCTTGCAAAGATATTCTTTTAAAAGAGAAACAAGAGTGTCTTTTTACAAAGAAAATCACTATTTTTGCAAAAATACGCTTGATTATGAAAAACAACCTACCTATATATATCCTCCTTTGCCTGTTGAACCTTTCATGGGTTCATGCCCGTAATAGCAACAAGAAGCCGAGACACTGATTAAAAAGTCGGTTGATGCCTTATACAATAATCCGAAGCAGGCTAGTTACTATGCTGCCAAGGTAATTGAATTATTTCCTGAAGAAAGGCAAAATGATCAAAAAGCTGAAGCAATGTTCTATTACAGTCAGGCAGAAAAGCTATTAGGCAATTTTGATGTGAGCATTAAAAATCTATATGACGCTTTGGAGTATGCAACTCCTACCAATAAAGAGTTGAATGGACAAATTTACGCACTGATAGGAGCACTCTATTGCAAACTGACCGACTACAACAAAGCGATCGAAATGAGTGAGAAAGCCATCTCAATTTTTAAATCCATCGGAGATTCCATTTCTATCGCACTATGCTACAATGATCGTGGCATCATCCATTATTCCATGAATGAGTTCAAAACAGCTGAACAATTCCTTAAACAAGCCCTTACAATAAACCGCAGTCAGAAAAATTTAAGAGGGATATCCGCCAATTTGAATAATTTATGCTTATATGAGGGTGATTTTAATGAAAAGCTAAGTTTAATTAATGAGGCCATTGTCATCAACAAGAACTTGAATTCTCAATGGTCATTAGGGGAAAACTATAACAATATGGGAAAGCAATACTTCTATGCAAAGCAATACAACAATGCTTTGATGGCTTTACAAAGAGCATACGAAGTCGCTTCTTCCATTAGTGCCAAAGAACTGATTTGTGATAATTACGAATATTTATCTTGGGTATACGATGCCCTTGGAGACCATAAAAACGCTTATAAATGCCTGATGCAACTATATACTCTCAGCAAAGAGTTGCAAAGTGGAAGTAAATTACGCATCGTAGAACAGGAAATTTCCCATAAACAATATCAAAACCAACAAAGGAAAGCAGAACTAAGAGAACAAGCTTATAAAATAGAGCTGCTGAAACGGAATCTGTTTGTACTAGTAATCATATTCATCTCATTGATAGTACTCAGTATATTTCTATACCAATGGTATAAACGCAAAAAGAATATGCAGTTAATGGTTGCCCGCTATAATCTGGAGCAATCGGAACATGAATTGGCAGAACTTAAAGTACGACAGCAAGAACTCGAATTAAAATCTGTCCAAAGTGCATTAGACAACAGTCGTCAGGAAGCTACCAGTTTTGCTGTATTCCTGCATAGCCGTAATGAATTGCTAGAGAAAATCAGAGAAATGATAAAGCAAGGATATAAGATGGACCAACAAGCATTGATTCCTCATCTGAAGAAAGTCAATGCCTTCATCAGCCAATATCAGAATGGAGATAAAACGAACAGCACCTTGCTGATGAATGTTGAAGAAAAGAACCAGGAGTTCCTTCAACGGCTATCCGAACGGCATCCTAATTTAACACAAGGAGAAAAATATCTAGCTACTTTATTACGGGTAAATCTATCTACCAAAGAAATCTCAATGCTCACAGGAAATGTTCCCAAAACAATCAACATGAATCGATATCGTTTACGTAAATCTCTAAACTTATCTTCGGAGGATGACTTGACAGACTATCTACAAAATATTTAAAGAACCTATATTTTTATAGTTTTTATTAAACAGCATTTTGTAGATATTATCTCTTTATATAGAACACTATATATCAATATATTACATTTATATTTTGTAGATTAAAAAAGAGAGTTTTTTTATTCATTGTAGTTCATTTGTAGGGTATAATAATTAGGAATTTGCACATACAACCTATTACTTAGCGATGTGAAAAACAATTATTAACCTTAAAATTTATTCACATGAGTAAAAAGAATTATTTCAAGGAAAGAATCATGCTATTGATTCTACTCTTTGCTTTTATGACTCCTTTCGGTGCATTAGCACAGACGATTCAACTGACTGGTCTGGTTACTGATGCTGCCAACGAACCTATTATTGGTGCCAGTGTAGTAGAGAAGGGTACAACCAACGGGGTCATCACAGACTTTGACGGTAACTTTGCATTAAGCGTATCCCCCAAAGCCACTATTATTATTTCTTATGTGGGCTATGCAACACAAGAAGTCCCTGTAAACGGAAAGACAAACATCCGGGTGACTTTGAAAGAAGATACTGAGATGCTGGATGAAGTTGTAGTAGTGGGCTATGGTACCATGAAGAAAAGTGATATGACCGGTGCTATTTCCTCAGTAGATATAGACGATTTGGTAAAGCGCACCACAACCAACCCTGCAGAAGCATTGCAAGGTAAGATTGCAGGTGTAAACATTATGAAGGCTGGTGGTAATGCCGGTGCAGGTGTGCAGGTTAAAATCCGTGGTGTCAAAACGTTTGGTGATAACCAACCTCTTTATATCATTGATGGTTTTCCCGGTGATATTGAAAATGTGAATCCGCAAGATATTCAGTCAATGGAAGTACTGAAGGATGGTGCAGCCGCTGCTATCTATGGTTCGGTTGCTGCAAATGGTGTCATTATCGTAACTACCAAAAACGGTAAAAAGGTGACATGAAAATTGATTTCAGTACTTATGTAAGCTTTACAAGCGTAGCAAAAAAGCTGGAACTGCTAAATGCCGAAGAATACAAAAGTGTTCATAAACAAATGTATCAGAACTATATGAACCAGTATCCCAATGATACAGAGGTTACTATGCCTGCATTTGTAAATAAAAACACAGGAATAGATACAGACTGGCAAGATGCCATGCTAAGGAGTGGTGTTTCACAAAACTATATGTTTAGTATCCGTGGCGGTTCCGAAAACGCCCAGTATTCACTCTCCTACAATCATGCCGACGAAAAAGGAATTTTTCTAGGTAACAACTATCGCCAAGACAATGCCCGTCTGAAACTCCATATGAATAAATATATCTTTGATATAGATGCAAATATCGCTTTCAAATTTACAGATAGCAAACAACCGGAATATTCCATTAAAGAAATGTACATGATTTCTCCGCTTGTTCCTATCTATGATGATACAAGAGAGTATGGCTTCGGCTTAAGTGACTTTGATGACCTGCCCAGTAACCGTAATGTTATGGCTGACCAGCATTATGAAAAATCTACAGACAAAAAATATCATACCACAGCCAATGTTGCCTTGACTATGAACTTCACCCCATGGCTGAATTTCAAGACAAGCTATGCATACAGAGGTGAACACCAGCGTCAGACTTATCATACTCCGGCTTATGTTGCCGACCCAAAAGCCAAACGTGACTATCCTTATCATAGCGAAACCACAGGATACTGGGAAGAACATGTATGGGAAAATGTATTAAGTTTTAATAAGACATTTGGAAAACACAACGTCAATGCAATGGCAGGTACTTCCATGACTGCTCGCAAATATACATGGAATTCTGTTGGGGTAGAAGGTAAAACCACTGTTTATAAAGTAGAAGACGGAAAATTGGTAACCAGTGAAACTCCGGGCGGATTTCTTGATCCATCTTTCTCAACTGTAGGTGCAGGAGCAGGTGGCACATTTGATGGTAGCGGAACAAAATGGAAATATAACCGCGCTTCTTTCTTCGGCCGACTGAACTATAATTATAATGACCGCTATCTGGTACAGGCAACTGTACGTTATGACGGTTCATCCAAGTTTGGTAAAGACAACCGTTGGGGCTGCTTTCCGTCAGTGGCATTAGGCTGGAGAATCAGTCAGGAAGAATTCTTCCCGAAAGACATTGCACTGAACAATTTGAAATTTCGTGTCAGTTGGGGACGTTTGGGTAATGAAAATGCTTTGGGATATTATGACTTCCTTGCGCTGATTAGTACATACAATGAAATGTATCAAGGATACGTGAAAGGCAACGGTGATAACGCATGGGCAGGAAGTATCGCTCGCGGATTGGAAAACCGTTCTTTGAAATGGGAAACAACGGATACCAAAAATATTGGTTTCGACTTCGGCTTCTTTAACAGCAAATTAACCGGTACATTAAACTACTACTATAACCAAACAGAAGACCTGTTGATAACAAAAGTTTTACCTCCTTCAGCAGGTATGACTAATCCCACCCTGAATGTCGGAAAGATACGCAATACCGGTTTCGAATTTGAATTAAACTGGGGAGATGCTATAAAAGACTTTGATTACAATATCGGTTTCAATATGAGCACCACCAAAAATAAGGTGGTTGAATTGTCAGATGCAGACCAAGTTCTTCAGGGCGAAGGATTGAAATATGGAACGGAGCATTTCCCGACAGAAACCAGAGTAGGCAAACCTATCGGTGCATTCTATCTTTATAGAACAGACGGTATCTTCCAAAGTATGGATGAAGTAAATGCCCATGTAAACAAGGATGGACAATTATTACAGCCTAATGCCCAACCAGGTGATATCCGTTTTAAAGATTTAGATGGTAATGGAAGCATAGACGCCGGTGACAAAGAATACTGTGGCTCAGGTATCCCGACATTGGAAGCGAACTTAAATCTGTCATTCGGCTATAAAGGATTTGACCTTTCAATCGTACTTGGCAGCGCATGGAACTTCAAATTGTATAACGGAAACAAATATTTCTATGAAGGAATGAACTCTAAATCAAATATGCTGAAGTCTACATTGAATGCATGGACTCCTGACAATAGAAATACGGATGTTCCCCGCGCAGTATATCAAGATCCGAACGGCAACATGAAAGAATCAGACAGATTCCTTGAAAACGGTGATTTTGTCCGTCTGCGTCAGGCACAGTTAGGTTATACTTTGCCCAAATCGCTCATGCAGAAATTCTATATTGAGAAACTGCGTTTCTATGTAAGTGGTGAAAACTTGTTCACTATCACAGGCTATGATGGTATAGATCCTGAATTCTCTCGTGCCAGTGTGTTGAATACCGGTGTTGATAAATTGATTTATCCGTTTACCCGTTCATTCACCGTTGGAGCTCAACTTACATTCTAATCCTTTAAAGTAATAAGAAAATGAAGAAACTATTATACATAGCAAGTATCTGCATTGCAAGTTTATTTAGCGCTTGTGACGATTATCTCACGGTAGAATCTCCTGACCAGTTGACATCAAGCAGTTTTTGGCGTAACCAGTCTGATGCTGAAGCCGGACTTGCCGCCGCATACTCCCAACTTTACCTGATGACTTATTCGGGTGACATGTGGTCTTTCCCGGAAATCAAATGCCGGTAGAAGCCTATCGTGAAGATATTATCCAATTAGGAAGCGATGCTCTGAATTACCCGAACTGGGTGGAATTAGGCAACTATACCTACACCAATGGTAACTCTCAGTTCAGTTATTACTGGCAATGCTACTATAAAGGCATCAGTTTGCTAATCAGGTAATTGAAAAAACCGCAGAAATACCCGATGAGAATATAGACGCAGCAACACGCGAACAATTGGTCAATGAAGGCTACTTTATCCGCGCTTATTACCACATGCAACTTTTATTGAACTGGAAAGAAATCATAGTTCGTGATAAATATATCACTGACCCGGCTGAATTAAGCAAGCCCCTTTCTTCCCGTGAGGATGCATGGAATTTCATCATTGAAGACTTGAAACGTGCAACCAGTCTGCCTGCAACACGTGACGCTGATAATGTAGGCCGTGCCACAAGCGGTTCTGCTTATGCATATCTTGGTTTCGCCTATCTGACACGCGCCTATGAAGAGGCAACCAACAAAGACTCTTATCTGGCCAGTGCTATAGAAGCATTCAACCAAGTAAAAGGATATGAACTGGTTAATAATTTCAGCACTATGTTCAGCGGGGATAATAAGAACAGTAAAGAATCGATTTTTGAAATTCAATTCTCTATGAGTTCTGCAAACGGAGCTACTTATCGTACTCAGTTCCATCGATGGATCGGTGTTTCCGAACTTGGGGGATGGGATGAGATTCTTCCCAGTCAAACATTGATTAGTGAATTCAAAAAAGAAGGGGAAACGGCTACTACAGGACGTTATGACTCGCGTATGTATGCAACATTATTTTTTAATTGTGACTATTATAACGATGGTAACGGACGTGTCTATGGCTACGACTATAATGACTGGTTCGACAACAAAGAACGCGTAGCCTTCCGTAAATTCATGCCCTCGACCTATGAAGGTTTAAACCAAAACTATTCTGCGATCAATGTTCCTTTAATGCGTTATGCCAACGTACTGTTAATGAAAGCCGAAGCATTGAATGAACAGGGACATCCCGAACAAGCTATTCCTTTAATCAATGAAGTAAGAAGCGTTCACGGGGATATGCCACCCATGACAGGTACTTCTCAAGAAGCAGTCCGCGCGCAAATTGAACACGAGCGCATGATTGAATTCCCTCTTGAGACTATCGTTGGTATGATCTCCGCCGTTGGGGCAAACTGTCCTCAGCCTGCAAGCTGCCGGAAGAACAGGCTTCAATGAAGACAAAAACTCATTCTACCCACTCCTCTTACAGAGCTGAATGCTAATGATGCCTTAAAATAAGTATTTTCTTTTTTGGTTAGATATAATTAGGCAACAAGGCGGTTTTCGCTACAGTGATACCGCCTTGTAATCTAAAAATGAAGTATCTTTGCCTATAAATAAAACGACATAGATATGTTTACAATTATTGGATTAATGCTCACGGGGATGCTCCTCGGCTTCCTGCTTCGCAAGCAGAAGCTTTCAGGAATACACAAAGTCATTACCGTTCTTATTTGGTTGCTACTCTTTTTATTGGGTATAGATGTAGGCGGCAATCAGAAAATTATCAATGGTCTGCACACTATAGGTTGGAAGCCATTGTCATCACCTTGGCAGCAGTGCTGGGCAGTGTTACAGCAGCATGGGCTTTATGGTATGTACTTTACAAAAGAAATAAGGAGGGACAAGTATGAAAGGAAGTTTGATTATCGTCGGATTCTTTGTACTGGGAGCTCTTTGTGGGGTATATCACCTTATTCCATACGACTTTACACAAAGTAAGCTAAGTTTCTACGCCTTGTGTGCGTTAATGTTCAGTGTAGGAGTCAGTGTAGGTAATGATCCGCAGACTTTACGTAATTTCCGTTCATTAAACCCCCGCCTGATCTTTCTACCGGTCATGACCATATTGGGAACACTGGCAGGATGCGCAGTGGTCAGTCTGTTTCTCTCGCACCGCTCAGTAACAGACTGTATGGCAGTAGGTGCCGGTTTCGGCTATTACTCTCTATCCAGTATCTTTATTACAGAATATAAAGGTCCGGAGTTGGGAACCATTGCATTATTATCCAATATCACACGTGAGATTATCACTTTGCTTTTTGCCCCGTTGCTAGTACGTTGGTTTGGTAACCTGGCCCCTATTTCGGCTGGAGGAGCCACTACGATGGATACAACATTACCCATCATCACCCGCTATTCCGGTCAAAGCTTCGTAGTGGTTTCTATATTTCACGGCTTTGTAGTGGACTTCAGCGTACCTTTTCTTGTGACTCTTTTCTGTTCTATTTAAAATAACAATAACCATGAAACACTCTCTTAATACTTTTCTTACACTGTTGTTTGTTTGTGCTTCTGCCTGGGGTGAAAACGTGCCCTGCAAAATCCGCAAATAAATGAAATAAATCGTGAACCTGCCCATGCCCATTTCATTCCTTATACGAATGAGGCCAATGCACTGAAACAACAAGCTTTACCTGCCGCCCAACGTTTTGCAGTAAACCCCGCCACAGAACGCCGCATTTCACTAGACGGAACCTGGAAGTTCTTATTCTCTAAAAACAATGAGGAATGCCCGACAGATTTTTATAAAATGGGGTACAACACCAAACGCTGGAAAGACATACAGGTTCCGGGAAGCTGGGAACTGCAAGGATTTGACTCCCCCATCTACTGACGTAGCTACCCTTCCCTGCCAACTCCGCCTCATGTTCCAACCGATTACAATCCGGTAGGTGCATACGTACGTGAATTTACCGTACCGGCCCATTGGAAAGGAATGGATATTTTCCTTGATTTTGAAGGAGTTGAGTCCGCTTTTTATTGCTGGGTTAACGGTGAATTGGCAGGATACAGTGAAGACAGCCGTCTTCCGGCTCATTTTAATATTACTCCGTTCTTAAAAACCGGGAAGAACAAACTGGCCGTTAAAGTTTTCCGTTATAGTGATGGTTCCTACCTGGAGGATCAGGATTACTGGAAATATAGCGGTATTGAACGCGATGTGTATCTCTATGCCCGTCCTCAAAGCCGTGTACAAGACTTCAAACTGGTAGCCGGTCTGACAAATGGTTATAAAGACGGAGATTTTAATCTGGATATCACACTCCACAAGCCTCATCCGGGAGGAATTGTGGAAGTGAAGATTATGGACAAAGGCAATGTAATTTATCAGCATAAAAAGGAAATAACTTCTGTTACAGATACTTTATTCACTCAGAAACACTTGTTCCCGGCCATATTGCCTTGGAATGCCGAAACACCCAATCTCTATACATTGGTAGTCAGCACCTACGATGCTCAAGGAAAAGCATTGGAATCATTCACACAGCCTTTCGGTTTCCGTTCTGTGGAAATGCGTAACGGCATGCAACTGATAAATGGGGTAGCCGTATTGTTTAAAGGAGTAAACCGCCATGAACACGATCCGCATCATGGGCGTACCATCACCGTAGAGAGCATGATAAAAGACATTCAGTTGATGAAACAATTCAACCTGAATGCTGTACGCACTTGCCATTACCCCAACCGCTATGAATGGTATGCATTGTGTAACGAATACGGTTTGTATCTGGTAGATGAAGCAAACATTGAAAGCCATGGTATGCAGGCGCATAAAGATGGCACACTGGCTAATAATCCCGATTGGGAAGTACCGTTTATGCAACGCATGAGCCGCATGGTGCTGCGGGACCGCAATATCACCGCCATTGTCACTTGGTCAATGGGAAATGAGTCCGGCTACGGAAAACACTTTGAAACGTTATATGACTGGACCAAGAAATTCGATCCTACTCGCCCTGTACAATATGAGGGAGGTGGTTATGATGCCAAATCTGACATCTACTGTCCGATGTATGCACGCATCTGGTCCCTGCGCCGCCATGTAAACCAGCGTGATGCCCGCCCGATGATTCTATGTGAATATGCCCACGCTATGGGTAACAGTGTAGGTAATCTACAAGACTATTGGGATTTGATTTATAAATATGACCAGCTGCAAGGTGGCTTCATATGGGACTGGGTTGACGCCACCTTTGATATCAAAGACAAGAACGGCAATAAGATTTGGGCTTACGGAGGCGATATGGGCTTTGTAGGTGTTCCTAATGACTCCAACTTCTGTGCCAACGGACTGGTAGCGGCAGACCGTTCACTTCATCCACACATCTGGGAAGTAAAAAAAGTATATCAATACATTCATTTTGAGCCGGTTGCCTTTACCACCAAGCAAATCAAAGTGACTAATTGGCATGATTTTATCGGCTTGGAAGATTACAAACTACACTGGACTGTAGAAACAGACGGAAAAGCTGTACAAAGCGGTGAAATGGATTTCCCGACAATGACTGCCCGTTCTTCTGCCTTCATCACTATCCCGATGAACTTGATTCCTAACGATGGAAAAGAATATTTCCTGAAATTGGAAGCATTTACCAAAAAGGAAGCCCCATTAGTTCCAAAGGGACATCAGGTAGCCATGGAGCAATGGCAACTGAATCCGGAAGGAGAACGGCTGCTGAATGCTACATGGACTGCCCGGGAACTAGTAGACAAAACTATAAATACCGAACGTACTCCGGATGCTATCACCTTGACAGGGGAAAACTTCCGTATCGCATTCTCTACTGCTGATGGTGAAATGACAGAACTCTTATACAACGGAAAGAATCTGATAAAAGAAGGATTACAACCCAATTTCTGGCGTGCATTAACCGACAATGATGTTGCCAACAACCATCTGGAGCGTTGCGGCATCTGGAAATTTGCAGGCAAGAACGCCAAGTTACAAAGTATCGATTTAAAAGAAGATTCAAACAAAAAACTGGCAACCGTTACTATAAATTATAAACTGGAAGCACAAGAATCAACTTTGCAGACCATCTATCAGGTACGCCCCAATGGAGCTGTCAAAGTAAGTATGCACTTTGTACCCGGCAACAAAGCCCTTCCTGAAATGCCACGTCTGGGTATGCGTATGATTCTTCCGGCAGAATATGATGTGATGACCTGGCTGGGCCGCGGACCACAAGAAAACTATGCAGACCGCAAGACGGGTTATCCTATCGGACTCTATACCGCTACAGTATGGGAACAATTCCATCCGTATGTCCGTGCACAGGAAACCGGCAACAAAACCGATGTACGATGGGTTGCATTGCGTAATAAAGCAGGGGAAGGCCTGTTAATCACAGGTGAGGAACCGCTGAATGTCAGCGCATGGAATTTCCCGTTGGAGGATATTGACTATGTAGCATTCAATAACAGAACGCCGTCATGGTGGAAGTATTATGAAGAAAGACATGGTATGGTTAAACATCGACCACCGTCACATGGGGGTAGGTGGAGATAATACTTGGGGAGCGCAAGTACATCCGGAATATACCATCACTCCGCACGAATGGCAATACAGCTTTACCATGCAACCTTTGAGCAATCAAGACGATGCTGCTGAAAAAGCGCATAAGAAATGGTTTTAAAAATTCTGATTCACTACAGATTATACAGATTCTCGCAGATTGAATTTCAATTCGTGAATGATTGCATCTGTATTAATCTGAATAATCTGTGATGAAACGATCTTCAAATAACGAAATAACATGAAACATAAATTTACCAAAATCACTCTTCTCACAGCAGTAGTTGCAGGCTTCACAGCCGCCTGTAACCCTGCCAGTGAGAACATCCCCACAGGCAAAAGATATGAATTCAATAACATACTGGATATAGCCTATACTCCCGATACACTGACACGTTGCCGGGGTTGGTTCACAGACGCCGGTTCCTGGATGGGATTTACTCTTCCGCAGAAAGATCACTGGGTGAACGGTTTCTGTGGCCCGTTCAGTCTGGATATGAACCGACGCCAATGGATGGCACAATCGGCTGTCACGGTAGGATATGCCGATCAGGCGAATGTTATATTTACTCCGGATTCCACTTGTTATTTCCCGGGAGAGTTATATCTTTCGGCAAGTTCAGAGGAAGGTAAAATCATTCAACGCCTGAATTTTTAGATGCTTCTACCGCATTGCTCCGCATTCACTCCGATGCAGGGAAGGAACTCTCCTTAACTGCCAGCCAATGGGGAAAAGAGATACAAGTCCAAACAGACCAAAATACCGTCATCGCCCGTCATCCCTCCGGTGAGATTGTAGCATTAACTTTTACCCCGGATGTTAGCGTAAAGGCACTGACAATAATTACCAAGCAAAAATCAATGGCAGCGAACACGACACCTACGTAGCCATTTCTTTCTATACCGGAGAAAAAGAACTTTCTGCCGGATTACAAAAAGCACAATTTGGCTCTCAGCAATCCGCAGGAAGGACTCAAAGCCAACAAAGAACGCTGGGAAGGTTATCTCACCAAGATTCTGCGCAAAGATATGAAACCTGAGTATGACCGTATCGCCGTGAAAGCAGTTGTTACACTTATCAGTAACTGGCGTACCCACCGCGGCGGATTGCTCCACGAAGGAATTGTTCCGAGCCATGCCGCATACTACTTCGTAGGATTCTGGGCCTGGGACACTTGGCGTTTCTCTGCTGCTCTGGCAAAATTCGATCCGGAATTGGCCAAGGACAACATTCGTGCCATGTTTGACTACCAGCAGCCTGACGGTATGATTATAGACTGTATCTATACCGATCCTGCCGAAAATAATGCACGCGACAGCAAACCTCCTCTCGTATCATGGGCGGTAGACGAAATATTCACCCATACCAATGATACGGCGTTCATCAGTGAAATGTATCCACAATTGATGGCCTATTACAAATGGTGGTACAACAAGCGTGACCATAACCGCAACGGTATGTGTGAATACGGTTCTACCATGGCACATTGGAAGCAGCAGCTTGGGAAAGCGGTATGGATAATGCCATCCGTTTTGATGATGCCAAGATGCTGAAAAATAACGGGGCTGAAGATGCATGGAGCATGGATCAGGAAAGTGTTGATTTAAATGCTTATCTGGCTTTGGAATGTAAACTATTAAAGAAATTTGCAAGTATTCTGGGAGTTACTTTTGACGGTCCGGATTACAGTAGCCAAGTAGCCGATTATTTCTTCGACAAAGAAAAAGGTTTCTTCTTCGATCGCCGTTTAAAGGACGGAAGCTTTATACAGGAACCGGGATGCGAAGCATATACTCCGTTATGGACAGAAGTAGCTACTGCCGATCAGGTAAAAGCCATGTTGCCCCTGCTGACCGATACAGCCAAGTTCTCTACCTACATTCCCTTCCCCACAGTAGCAGCAGACAACCCGAAGTATAACCCACGTGGCTATTGGCGTGGCCCTATCTGGTTGGATCAGACTTATTTCGCTATCCGCGGTCTGCGCAACTATGGATATAACAAGATGGCGGATGAATATACCCTCCAGGTATTCGACCGTCTGCAAGGCTTGAAAGAAGGAGCACCGATACATGAAAACTATGGCACACACACCGGTGAATTGTTAAAAGCTCCCCATTTCAGTTGGAGTTCATCACATTTGCTGATGTTATATGATGATTATGGCAAATAAACTCTCTCTTTTTACCTTAATATAAATAATACCAAAAGGGGCCGCACTCGTGATGAATGTAGCCCCCTGCTTTTATATCGTATTACCTGTTACCCCCAATACACTCTTTTCAGAAGTGATAAAAATTCTCCAATGAATGAGTAGAATGTTACAGGTGTAAGATTATATATCTTCCGGCTGAAACATGATATATCTTTCAGCCTATACATCAGTATATGTTCACACTTCACAACAGGAAACTTCAAAACATCTGCCCCTTTTTTAAAAACAACAGGACATATTAAAAAAACATCAAGAGCTTTTATTAATACGTCCTGTTGTTTCTCCTGTTTCTTTATATACACATAGCAAAACACTTATTTTTTCCTTCAGAGGTTTCAGCCTCTCCACAAACGCTTTGTTCATCGGCATTCTGGCTGAAGAATTGATACCTCGAAATCTTTCAGCCTGGAAAAATCCTTCAGCCGGAAAGCGCATGAACAGGGAGTTTACGAAAAGGCTGAAACTTTTGAAGGATTTTTGGGGCAATTCTTCGGGAGGAGCATATTTTCCACCGAAAGAGGAATATGCCCACAAAAAAGAACATAAAAGACGCAAGAAACCAGGATGCCTGATATCTTGTTACAAGATGAGGCAAATCTTGTGAGAAGTTTCTCCTAATCTTGTGTGAAGTCACGCTGATTCTTGTTATACAAAAAAGCCTGCCATTAATATAATGTTTATCAATGACAGGCGACTTATTTCGTTTGGAGAAATCAAAACATCCTGCTGACACGCTCAATACCGGCAGCCAGCACATCTATCTCTTCTTTAGTATTATACAAACCAAAAGAAGCACGTACAGTTCCCTCAATCCCCATACGAATCATCAAAGGCTGTGCGCAATGATGCCCGGTACGCACAGCAATGCCCAAGCGGTCAAGCAACGTACCCATATCCAAATGATGAATATTTCCTACCAAGAAAGAAATGACACTGCTCTTGTTACCGGCCTCTCCGAAGATACGCATCCCGTCTATTTCTTTCAGACGCTGCATAGCATATTGTGTCAGTTCATGCTCATGGGTGGCAACATTTTCCACGCCGAGAGCAGATACATAATCCAACGCTTTTGCCAAGGCAGTAGTGCCGATATAATCGGGAGTTCCTGCTTCAAACTTAAACGGTAATTCATTAAAAGTCGTTTTCTCGAAGCTGACACTTTGTATCATCTCGCCTCCCCCTTGGTAAGGTGGAAGTTTATCCAGCCACTCTTCTTTTCCATAAAGCACTCCCACACCGGTAGGTCCATATATTTTATGTCCGCTGAAAGCAAAAAAGTCAGCATCCAAATCCTGAACATCCACTTTCATGTGAGGAACACTCTGCGCCCCGTCAATCAAAACGGGAACACTGTGTGTATGGGCAGTCGCAATCATCTCTTTCGCCGGATTGACAGTGCCCAACACATTACTTACATGAGCGAAACTCACCAGCTTGGTCCGTTCCGAAAAGAGTTTCTCATATTCATCCAACAACAGTTCTCCCTGTCATTCATGGGAATCACTTTCAGCACGATTCCTTTACGCGCAGCCTGTAACTGCCAAGGTACAATATTGCTGTGATGCTCCATGACAGAAACAATCACTTCATCACCTTCCTTCATCTGACTGTCGCAAAAGAAGAAGCCAACAGGTTGATACTCTCCGTCGTGCCCCGTGTAAACACGATTTCATTGCTACTGCGTGCATTGATAAAACGACGTACAGTCTCACGAGAAGCTTCATGCAACTCGGTAGCCTGCTGAGACAAGAAATGCACACCACGATGCACATTGGCATTGACCGAATAATATTCATCGGTTATGGCTTCAACCACTTGGCGCGGTTTCTGAGTGGTAGCCCCATTATCCAGATAAATAAGCGGCTTTCCATACACCTCCCGATCTAATATCGGAAAATCTTCTCTTACTTTTTGTATATCGTACATGACGTCCTATTTACATATCGCACATCCCTGACATTTATTCAACTCACCACGGAAGCGTTTTTCCACCAACAAATGCAAACGGTCTTTCAATGCATCCAGGCGGATCGTATCTATTACTTCATTGACAAAAGCAAACATAAGCAATAAACGTGCTTCCTTCAGACTGATACCACGCTGTTGCATATAGAACAACGCATTTTCATCTAGCTGACCGACAGTAGCTCCGTGAGAGCACTTTACGTCATCCGCATAAATTTCCAGTTGCGGCTGAGTGTACATATGGGCATCACGAGTAGCACAGAGGTTGCGGTTGGTTTGTTGGGAATTAGTATGTTGTGCTCCTTCACGTACCAATACTTTTCCGGCAAACGCACCTGTCGCCTGATCATCCAATACATATTTAAACAGCTCATTACTAGTGCAATCAGCAACCTTGTGGTCAATGAAAGTATGATTGTCCACCTGTTCATTCTTATCGGCAATGACCATACCACACAAATTGATCTCAGCTCCACGTCCGGCCAAAGTTACTTCAGTTGTATTACGCGTAGTACCGTTATGCAAAGTCATACCATTCAAAAGCACATTACTGTCTGCCTCCTGGTTCACATAGAGGTTACTGAAACGCACTGTGCTGGTATGGGTTTCTTCCAGTTCATAAGATCGAAAGTAGCATTTTCTTTTGCAAAGACCTCAATAACCTGAGTAGAAAGGAAATTTACATTATCCATGGCATGATCACAAATCAACAGACGAGCCTGCGCACTTTCTTCCAGCACAACCAGCACACGGCGGTTCACCATAAAATTAACATCAGCACGCAATATATTCACCAGTTGAATGGGTTTGTCCACCACCACGCCTTTCGGCACATACAGCATAAAGCCATCCTGGGCAAAAGTAGTATTGAAGGCGGTCACACCATCCTTGGAAGTATCTGCCAACTTGCCATAATACTGCTTGACCAAAGCCGGATATTGTTCAGACAGCTCTTTCAAGCTGCCAAGCAACACTCCTTCCGGCAATTGCGCCTTCGGCAAAACTTTACGATAAAAAGCATCATTTACTACAAAATAAAGAGCGGTACTCATATTAGGTACATCGCACTTGAACACTTCATACGGATTCACCGGAATGTCGAGTCTGTTCAAATTCAAACCATAATCCGGCTCGAACAATTTGCTCACATCCGTGTATTTATACTTTTCCTGCTTGCGGGTAGGGAAACCTAATTTTTCGAAATCTGCGAAAGCTTGCGCACGGGGAGCGTTCAGCACCTCGGCACTATGCTGGCAAATCATCGCCTCACATTGAGAAAAGAGATCAATATATTGTTGTTCTGCTCTCATAATCACTTTCTTCTTTAGGCATCCAATATTATTCTCCCAACTCGGCTTTTATCCAGTCGTAACCACGCTCTTCCAGTTCCAAAGCCAATTCGGGACCCGCAGTTTTTACAATACGTCCTTTATACAATACATGTACAATATCCGGTTTGATATAATCCAGCAACCGTTGATAGTGTGTAATGACGATACAACTTGTTTCGGGAGTCTTCAGTTTATTCACACCCTCGGCTACAATACGCAACGCATCAATATCAAGACCGGAATCCGTTTCATCCAAAATACTCAACTTAGGCTCCAGCATAGCCATCTGGAAGATCTCATTGCGCTTCTTCTCACCACCGCTGAATCCCTCGTTTACCGAACGGTTTGCCAATTTATTATCCAATTCTACCACAGCCCGTTTCTCGCGCATCAGCTTCAAGAACTCACTGGCTGTTAATGCAGGAAGGCCTTTATATTTACGCTGCTCGTTTACCGCCGCACGCATAAAGTTCACCATACTGACTCCGGGAATCTCCACCGGATATTGGAAAGACAAAAACAGACCCTCATGGCTGCGATCCTCAGGATTCAAAGCCAACAAATCTTTTCCTTCAAAGGTCACCGAACCTTTCGTTACCTCAAAAGCCGGATTGCCTACCAACACAGACGAAAGGGTACTCTTTCCGGAACCGTTGGGTCCCATAATAGCATGAACTTCACCTTTCTTTATGCTTAGATTAATACCTTTCAATATTTCTTTGCCATTGACACTGGCATGTAAGTCTTTTATCTCTAACATAATTCTATTAAATTCTTAGTTCTTCATTTATCCTACACTTCCCTCTAAAGAAATAGCCAGCAGCTTCTGTGCCTCTACCGCAAACTCCATTGGAAGTTTATTCAGTACTTCTTTTGCATATCCATTGACAATCAACCCAATAGCGTCTTCCGTAGGAATACCGCGCTGATTGCAATAAAACAACTGGTCTTCGCTGATCTTGCTGGTTGTCGCCTCATGTTCCACCACAGCAGTCTCATTATGAATATCCATATATGGGAATGTATGAGCACCGCACTGGCTCCCCAGCAACAAAGAGTCACACTGACTGTAATTACGGGCATTGTCTGCTTTCTGAGCCACACGTACCAGACCACGATAAGAGTTCTGGCTCTTTCCGGCACTGATTCCTTTACTAACAATGGTACTACGGGTATTTCTACCTAAATGAATCATTTTAGTCCCCGTATCAGCCTGCTGATAGTTATTCGTTACTGCCACCGAATAGAATTCAGCATAGAATTATCTCCACTCAAGATGCAACTGGGATATTTCCAAGTAATGGCCGATCCGGTTTCCACCTGTGTCCAGCTCAATTTGCTATCCACTCCTTTGCAATGGCCACGTTTTGTCACAAAGTTATATACTCCTCCTTTGCCTTCGGCATCTCCCGGATACCAGTTCTGTACGGTAGAATATTTCACTTCCGCACGGTCATGCACCACAATCTCCACTATGGCCGCATGTAATTGGTTCTCATCCCGCATAGGCCGTACATCCTTCCAGATAAGAAACATAACTATCATCATCCGCAACAATCAGTGTACGTTCAAACTGACCGGTATTAGCCGCATTGATACGGAAATAGGTGGAGAGTTCCATAGGACAACGCACTCCTTTCGGAATATATACAAACGATCCGTCACTGAACACTGCCGAGTTCAAGGCTGCAAAAAAATTATCCCGCGGTCCAACCACCGAACCCCAGATATTTCTTCACCAAATCGGGATGTTCACGCACCGCTTCACTGAACGAACAAAAAATAATCCCTTTTTCCAACAAGGTTTCTTTAAATGTAGTCTTGACGGATACAGAGTCCATGACAGCATCTACTGCCATACCACTCAACGCCATTTGTTCCTCCAAGGGAATACCTAATTTATTGAAAGTTTTAATCAACTCAGGATCTACCTCATCCATACTTTCGGTCCTTCTTTTTTCTTTGTAGGATCCGCATAATAGGATATAGCCTGATAATCTATTTCAGGGATAGTGAGGTGTGCCCATGCAGGCATCTCCATTGTCAGCCAGTAGCGGTATGCTTTCAGGCGAAACTCCAGTAACCACTCCGGCTCGTTTTTCTTTGCAGAAATCAAGCGGATAACATCCTCATTCAATCCCCTTTCTATAATATCTGTGTGAACTTCTGTGGTGAAGCCATATTTGTACTTCTCCTGCGTCAGTTCTTTCACATATTTATTGGGTTCTTCTTGCATATCTATCTTATATTTCTATTAATTGTTCTGTTACATTCTTAAATACCGGAAAAAAGATACCGGACAAGTCCCTCATAGGATAATATAACACTGATTCCTTCTTTTTTGTTGCACTAATCAGCTCATTGTTCGGGTCTATATATTCTATCACATGAATAGCTAACCCTATCAGTATCATATACTTCAATGCTCCCAATCCGCTGCCTAACCAACGGTTCAGCATCCAGGTGCACAGCATCCAATGCTTTTGTCAACAAAGAGGCGACGAACGCAAAACCTAAAGGTACAGCTACCCAGATCAATATAAAAGCTAAGACCTGTGCTACAGTCGTCGAAGTACCTAAAACCGGTGCCAACCTTTCAGCAACAATGCCAAACAAGGCACGAGCCATCAGCAATCCGGCTATCAACCCTACAATAGACGCCATCTGCTTCACAAATCCCTTCATTAATCCCATAATGACACCCACACCAATCATAGCCAATATAATAATATCTATTGTCGCCATCTTTATCGTTATTACAAAAAGCAGTAATGCCATTCTGAACAAAGCGAAGAATCTGCCAGCCCACGCGCTGGGCGAGGTGCAGATCCTTCGCTATGCTCAGGATGACATTACCATCTATATTCTCAGACTTCAGTATATTACAAAGTCTGTTTAACCTCTACTTCTTCGTAAGCTTCAATAATATCACCGACCTTGATATCGTTACAGTTTGTCAGACTGATACCACATTCAAAGTTAGTACCTACTTCTTTCACATCATCCTTGAAACAGCTTCAAAGCATTGATAGCACCGGTAAAGACTACAATACCATCACGAATCAAGCGTGCCTTATCAGAACGTTTCACCTTACCTGTCTTCACCATAGCACCGGCAACCAAACCGACCTTGGTAATATTGAAGACTTCACGCACCTCGATGGTTGCAGTAATCTGTTCCTTCAAAGTAGGTGCCAGCATACCTTCCATAGCAGCCTTCACTTCTTCAATCGCATCATAGATAACAGAATATTTGCGGATATCCACACCCTCCTGCTCAGCCAGTTTGCCGGCAGAACTTGAAGGACGAACCTGGAAACCTACAATAATCGCATCTGATGCAGCAGCCAAAGTCACATCCGACTCGGAAATCTGACCGACACCTTTGTGGATCACATTAACCTGTACCTGTTCTGTAGACAGTTTTATCAATGAATCGCTCAACGCTTCGACAGAACCGTCCACGTCACCTTTAACAATCACATTCAGCTCATGGAAATCACCCAAAGCCAAACGACGGCCCACTTCATCCAATGTCAGCAGTTTCTGAGTACGCAAGCCCTGCTCACGCTGCAACTGTTCACGTTTGTTGGCAATGTCACGAGCCTCTTGTTCCGTATCAATCACATGGAAAGTATCACCTGCCGCAGGAGCACCGTTCAGCCCCAGAATCAATACCGGTTCGGAAGGACCGGCCTCCTTGATGCGCTGGTTACGTTCATTAAACATAGCTTTCACCTTACCATAACTAGTACCAGCCAAGACTATATCGCCCATTTTCAGCGTACCGTTTGCCACCAACATAGTAGCCACATAACCGCGTCCCTTGTCCAACGACGATTCAATGATAGAACCGGTTGCCTTGCGGTCGGGATTAGCCTTCAAATCCAACATTTCAGCTTCCAGCAATACTTTTTCCAACAAATCATGTACACCTGTACCTTTCTTTGCCGAAATATCTTGCGACTGATACTTACCACCCCACTCTTCCACCAGGAAGTTCATGGCAGCCAGTTCTTCCTTAATCTTATCCGGATTGGCGTGCGGCTTATCCACCTTATTAATAGCAAATACGATAGGCACACCGGCAGCCATAGCATGATTAATCGCCTCTTTGGTCTGCGGCATCACATTATCATCGGCAGCTACAATAATAATAGCAATATCCGTCACTTTCGCACCACGGGCACGCATAGCGGTAAATGCCTCGTGACCCGGAGTATCCAAGAATGTAATATGACGTCCGTCTTCCAATTTCACATTGTAAGCACCGATATGCTGGGTGATACCCCCTGCCTCACCGGCAATTACATTTGCTTTACGAATATAGTCCAGTAATGAAGTCTTACCATGGTCAACATGTCCCATTACTGTCACAATCGGAGCACGCGGCTGCAAATCTTCTTCGTTATCTTCCTCTTCTGTAATAGCCTGTGCTACCTCAGCACTTACATATTCTGTCTTGTATCCGAATTCTTCTGCTACCAAGTTAATTGTCTCGGCATCCAGACGCTGATTGATAGAAACCATGATACCGATACTCATACAAGTAGCAATAACCTGAGTAACAGGGATATCCATCATACTTGCCAATTCGTTCGCAGTAACGAACTCGGTCAGTTTCAATATTTTGCTATCTTCCTGTTCCATCTCCTCCTGTTCCATCAGGCGGTTCTGAACATTTTCACGTTTCTCCTTACGATACTTGGCAGCCTTGTTCTTAGTCTTGTTAGTCAGACGTGCCAATGTTTCCTTAACCTGCTTTGCCACATCTTCATCACTAACTTCCGCTTTTACAACAGGTTTCTTGAAACGGTCTTTATTAAATTTGCCTCCACCCTGATTGTTATTACTATTAGGTTTGGAGTTATTGTTCCTATTCGGTCTGTTAGCGTTATCGTTACGTTGGTTATTATTAGATGCTCCTCCAACATTCGTTGTACCGGCAGCATTTATATCCACACGTTCCTTATTTATTCTATTGCGCTTTTTCTTCTTTGCGGCATCATCGTTAACCAAGTTTTTAGAAATCTTATCGTCTCCCTTACGGATCTCTTTGATAATAGCATCCTTCATCAGTTTACGCTGTTCCTGACGCTGCTTATCTTTCTCTTCTCTCTCTTTCCGTTTTTCTTCCTTCGATTTCTTTTTCGGACGGGTAGACTGATTCAATGCAGCCAGATCAATCTGACCTACTACATTAATTTTCGATTTAAATTCAGTAGGACGAATTTTAAATACATCGTCTTCTTCTTTTTCCTGAACGGGTGCTGCTTCGGGTGTTTCTTTTTCCATCTCTTTCACCTGGGGTGTCTTTTCTTCCGTCTTTTCAATTTTAGGCTCTTTCTTCTCTTCCAAAACTGGAGCAGGAGCAGGTTGAGGAGTCGATTCCGGTTTCTTTTCCTCTACCACCACAGCTTCGGCGTTTCCTTCTGGGGCTGGGGAGTTTCCTTCCTCTCAACCACCTTTTCCACCACGGGTTCTGCTTTCGGAGTTTGTTCAATAACTTTCGCAGCTGGTTCTACAACCTTTGACGCAGTTTTCTTGTTCAAATTGTCCAGATCTATTTTACCCACTTGCTTCAGTTTGGGGCGTGCCTCTTCAGGAATAACAGTTTTCACCACCTCTTCTTTCTCTTTCTTAGATTCAAAACCTTCGATAGAGATAGAAGCTTTGTTGCGATCCTTATTCTGTCTTTCCTGACTAAATTTTTCAGACTCTATTTTTAAATTTTTATCTGTGCTGAACTCTTTCACAAGTACAGCATATTGTTCTTCGGTAATTTTCGCATTAGGACTAGCCTCAATGGTATAGCCCTTCTTCTGCAAGAATTCAACTACCGTCGTTATTCCTACATTTAAATCTCTTGTTACTTTGTTCAGTCTAATCGTCATACTCGTTTTTTTAATTATTAACTACGAGCCGGGACTGAAGAGTTACTCTTCAAATTCAGCTCTTAAAACTCTCAACACGTCATCAACCGTTGTTTTCTTCCAGGTCCGCTTTTTCTATCAACATCTCGCGCGGAGCATTCAGTACAGCCTTAGCTGTATCCAATCCAATATTCTTGATGGCTGTGATAACCCACTCATCAATTTCATCCTTGAATTCATCAAGGTAGATATCCTCATCCATCGCGCTCTCATCCAATTCGCGGTACACATCAATCGTATATTCGGTAAGCATACTAGCGAGTTTGATATTCATTCCCCCTTACCGATTGCCAAAGACACTTCTTCCGGTTTCAGATATACTTCTGCTTTTTTCTCCTCTTCGTGCAGCACAATAGAAGAAATCTTAGCCGGACTCAACGCACGCTGAATGAACAACTGAATGTTAGAAGTATAGTTGATCACGTCGATATTTTCATTACGCAACTCGCGCACAATACCGTGAATACGTGATCCTTTTACACCTACGCAGGCACCTACCGGGTCTATACGGTCGTCATACGACTCAACAGCTATCTTAGCACGTTCTCCGGGAATGCGCGCAATCTTCTTGATAGTGATCAACCCGTCATTGATTTCGGGTACTTCCATTTCAAACAGGCGTTGCAAGAACACAGGTGAAGTACGGCTCAGAATAATCTTCGGATTATTATTTTTATTATCTACGCGGGCCACTACGGCACGGGCAGTTTCGCCTTTACGGTAGAAGTCACTCGGAATCTGTTCAGTCTTGGGCAAAAGCAGTTCGTTACCTTCATCATCCAGCAACAACATTTCTTTCTTCCATATCTGATAAACTTCCGCACTGATTACAGTACCCACCCTATCAATATATTTATTATACAAGCTATCTTTCTCCAGTTCTAAAATCTTCGATGCCAGTGTCTGACGCAAGTTCAGAATGGCACGGCGGCCAAACTTGGCAAAGATTACTTCATCGGTCACTTCCTCACCCACCTCATAAGAAGCATCAATTTTCTGTGCCTCGGTCAATGAGATCTGCATATTGGGATTCGTCAAATCCTCATCTGCTACAACTTCACGGTTACGCCATATTTCAAAATCTCCCTTGTCAGGTTCACAATAACGTCGTAATTTTCATCAGTGCCAAACATTTTCGCGATCACACTACGGAAAGACTCTTCGAGTACACTCACCATAGTTGTTCTATCAATATTCTTTAATTCCTTAAATTCCGAAAATGTATCAATCAAGCTGATTGTTTCTTCTTTTTTGGCCATAATTATTTAAAACTAATTAAGTATTTAGTGTATTTTATCTCATCATACGCAAAAGTAATATCCTCCTCTACCAGTTTGGGGCGTTTGGCTCCTTCCGGTTTCACTTTCTTTTCAATGGTTACGGTAAAGTTCTCTTCATTTGCATCCTTCAATACACCTTCCAGCTTCTTTCCCTCTTTAGTCAGGATTTCCACCTCCTTACCAATGTGTATCAAGTACTGTTGCAATACCTTGAAAGGTTGTCCTATACCGGCCGAACCCACTTCCAGTTCATAATCCTCTTCTTCACGGTCCAGTTTAGACTCAATATAGCGGCTAAGTTCTACACAATCGTCAATCCATACTCCCTCGGCATGGTCAATTTCTACCACAATTTTGTCATCCGGGCTCACCGTGACATCTACCAAAAAGTAATCTTTACCTTCCAGCCACTCGTCAACAATCCGGGTTACTACATTTTTATCTATCATTTATTCACTATTAAGAACAAAAAAAGGGCTTAATCAAGCCCCACCATTCATCCATTTCGGTGCAAAGATACAAATTATCTACCAGTGCTACAAAATATTCTATTAAAAAATTGTAGTTTTGCAGAAACTTATAACACTATGGATAAAAACAGTTTAAATACGAACAAGCAATTCATGATAGGTAACGGTATGCTGGCTTTTGGAGTCTTTGCCGTTATTATCATTTTTTTGTATATGTCCTTCCGTTTCCAACGCAAGGCTGACAAAGTACAGACTTATGAAGGAGTCTACAACATAGAACTAACTAATAGTTTTGCCGGAGATAGTATAGCGGTATATCTAAATGACAGTCTGCTGCTGGACCAAACCATGCCCGAAGCCAACCTGAAAGTGGAAATAAAGCGCTTTGCCGAAGATAATGTACTGATGGTCGTAGATAACAAAACAGACAAGACCACACCTTTCAACCTGAATCCGGAAGGTAGCCGGGTAGAGGTTAAAAAGAGTGGAGATGTGATTTATATCTTGGAAAGAGAAGCCGATTCCCTTTTGGAATAAAGGGAAACAGCGACAAAGCCGGTCAATACGATAAAAACTCCTACCAAAGCCGGATACCGATAACCCAATCCGGCATCTATGGGTAGCCCACCGGCATAGGCACCAATGGCATTGCCCAAATTAAAAGCGACTTGCACACAGGCCGCTCCCATCATTCTCCTCCGCGTGAATTTTGGAGTAACAATAATTGTTGTGGAGCCGAAACAGCAAATAATCCTGCCGTACATACACACATCAATATCACTGCCAGCCAAGAGATAGAAGCTGCAAAGAAAATGGCAAGCAAACCGGAGGCCATAATAATCTGTGTATATTTCACCACACGGGCTGCTCCATACTGATCAGAAAACTTTCCACCCATCAAGTTTCCTACAGTCATGCTAAGACCTGCCAGCACCATAATGAAAGTCATACTGTTCTCACTGAAACCTGCCACATGTGTCATCAAAGGAGTAACATAACTATACCAACAAAAGATACCTCCATTCCCAAACATAGTCGTAAATATCAACAACCATGGAGCTAGATTCTTCAAAAAACGGAACTGTCCTTTCAAACCTGTATCCGGCAAAGCAGGCAGTGAAGGAACCCATTTCCAAATATAGAACAAGGTAATCAGTCCCCATACTCCATTAAAGAGAAAAGGAATACGCCAGGACATTATATTACTCATGAACGTACCCAAAGGTACACCAAAAAGATTGGCAATCGTCATACCCGACACCATCAATGCCACTGCCTGCGAACTTTTTCCTTTATCAGCCACTCTTTCCGCCACAATGGAACCAACCCCAAAGAAGGCGCCATGAGGCAATCCGGAAATAAAACGCATCATCAACATCATCCAATAATTCACTGAAACGGCAGCACACAAATTACCACAAATATAAATAACCATCAAGCCTAACAGAATATGTTTCAGCGGACGGGTACGAGCCACCAAAACCATCCCCGGTGCTCCTACGCACACACCTAGTGCATAAGCCGAAATAAAATGTCCTGCTTGCGGAATACTTATATGCAAGTTCTTCGCTACATCGGGCAAAATGCCCATCATTACAAACTCGGCAATGCCCAATCCTAATGTGCCGAACGCCAAAGCCGTCAAACTCTTCTTCATACCTGAATAAAAACAATCCATTAATTAAAAAAACGTACAAAAATAATTGTTATGTTTTCAGATATAAGTGTTTTTAGCACACTTTTATAAGAAAAGGAATGATTACTTGCTTTATGTCAATTTATTGTTGCCACATGCAAAAGAGGTCAAACATTTTAGCTTCACGTTCAGAAGTTAAAAAGAACAAACAAACCTCTCTACAAAGCCATGCTTACTAATCAACATTCACACTAAACAAACCTTTGCTTCCTGCTCCATTATCAACATCCCGTAAACTCTGATTGATTTTACATTCAGCACTTTTCAGTTTAGTACTTTTATACGAAAACAAGCCTTTGCTTCCTGCTCCGCTAGCGACAGCATTTGAACTTTTCGTTATTATACACCTATCACTCAATTCATAACCGTAATCCGGCTGAGTGCTTTCACCCACCCGAACATCTACAATTTCTTGTGTCTTCATAATTATAAACATTTAGTATATTAAGATAATTCTTTGTCTAAATAACACAAAATAAATTCGTTTCTCGCTTGCAATATTTCTGCAAAACTGTTTTTTACTATATTCACGTTCGGTAAAGCGATCTTATCAAGATACTTATAATGAATATCATCTGCACAGGATATAATGTAACCATCATGAGTAACGACCAATTCATTAAGGAATGGAATGCTGAGTAAAGGATAACTAAACTCCAACACCTTATTCCCCCTCTGATATTTCATTTTATTGCCTCTGTATATATATTCCTCTATTTTTCCGGTTAATATATTTTCTTTCAGAAACAGTTCATACGCCATTGCTTTCGTCATACAAATCCTTATATCAATAGCATCCGGACTGTTATCATTATTCATAAAATCAAGACAGAGCGAAACAAAACCAAGCAAGGATTCACACGACAAACTTTTCAATGGTTTCATTTCAAATGGTGAATAATACATGATAGGAGCAAAATTAAATTTATCAACTCCTAATTTTGTACCTTGCAAATTTACACACCTCATTTTTATGTAATTTAATATATCCCACTTTTAGCAGGATATTACTTTACAGTTGTTAACTCTTTTAAAGTGTCCGTATCTTCACTCCGATTGCTAAAAATTGTTTTCCTGTTTTCCATCCGATAGCTGTTTCTTGACAGTTGTATAATCTCACAACAGTAGAGCAGTCTGTCAAGCAATGCCGCTGCGACAGCTTCCTCTCCCGGTATTGCCAGCCACTCTGTAAGGGAGTAGTTGGCTGTAACGATAAGCGATGTCTTTTCCTGAAACTCATTCACCAGTTTGAACAGCAACATGATATCTTCTCTTTTCAAGGGAAAGAGTGTGGCATTGTCAATGGCCAGCAACTGTGCTTCATGATCCGTTTGTAGGTTTTCATCGCATGCCTGGAAACATCCCTTGTCTTCAGACAGGTCAGAAGGTCCTCCAGCGTAACCATATATGCCCTGTATCCGGCTTTCACCGCCTCATGGACAAGTCCGGCGGCAATATAGGTCTTTCCTGTTCCGGAACCGCCTGCCAGAAGCAGGTTGTATGCCTGTCCCACCCATACCAGCTCGCGCAGTTCGCGCAGCTTTCTGGAGTCGATTCCTTCCGTCCGGGTAAAGTCGTAACGGTCCAGATCATGCCTTGCAGGAAGCCCGGCCGCTTTCAAACGGCACAAATATTTCCGGTTCTCCCTGGTCCGGAGCTCCTCCCTGAGGCAGGCGAGTAGAAACTCCGGATAGGTCAGCTGCTTTCCTGGGCTGATGCAGCAGTTCCTCCAGATGTTCGGTCAGATTGCCCAGCTTGAGCATACGTGCACATTCCATGAGTTCCTTCTTATGTCTTGTCATAATCCCTGAGTATTTCGTTATAAGACTGTATCAATCCGCCTTGTCGGGGCAGGCGATCCTCCAGTCCGTATATTTCTGTTCCATTTTCCTTTCCCCTGCACACATATTCACACAAGCTTTTAACCGAGTTCCCGTTATAGATGCCTTTGTCCAGACATATCCGTATGGCCTCTATCAGTGTATTCTTGTCATATCCGGGAATTATGCGCAGGATCACCTCCAGATTATCCCTGTAATAACGTTCCTTCCTCCTTTTCAGATTATCCATCCACATGGCCACCTCCCTGTTGCCCGACACATGGACAAGGATGCGTTCGGCTATCTTCACTCCGGCGTTTCTCGGTTTTCTGTGGGAGTCGTCATAAACGGTCCTTCCCTTTCTGGTACAGAGCGCATGCCGGCAGATGAGTTTCCCCGTATCCTTGTTGTACAGCTCCACATTCCCTTCCGTTTCCTGCAGCCAGACGGTTGTCTGCCCGCTCCGGTAAGTTCCGCATGGCAGGCTGTAATAATTCCCCCTGTACTGCACTGTATTGTCCTTGCGTACATGGTATTCCCTCATCTCCTCCTGCGGTGGTTGTGGCGTCCCATGATAGGGCATGAGAAAGCCTTTTTCCACGGCAAACTCTTCCCGAGGAACAAGACGGGTGGTCCCGTGCACCTTCCCGTTCCCCGTCCTTTCAAGCCATTCGAGGGCCTCCCTGTTCAGACTGTCGATATCACGGAACACACGTGCCACCAGGAAGTTCTCCTTCACATATTTCACTACGTTCTCGACCTTGCCTTTTGACTCGGGATCTGCCTTATGGCAGAACACCGGCTGGAAATTGCTGCTCCCTGACAAACGTCTGGAATTTCCTTGTCAGCATCAGGTCCCCCAGTTCTCCCGGA
>ENA-OQAN01000101-OQAN01000101.1-human-gut-metagenome-genome-assembly--contig:-NODE-101-length-43433-cov-2.902369_pt1 | contig 43433 bp, 37 predicted proteins | sample MGYA00242735_ERZ504527 | MGnify/ENA primary metagenome ERZ504527 (study PRJEB26092, sample SAMD00036230) | human gut metagenome | host: Homo sapiens | study: EMG produced TPA metagenomics assembly of... | reverse complement strand
ATTTGGGGTACTAAGTTCATGCGTGTGACAGATGAAAATAGTCCTTATTATGGAAAACTTTTATTGAATGAAGCGGGATTACCTCAATCAACAGGTGTTTCGGAAAAGATTGGTGATCAACAAGCAGACTGCATGTTAGGTTGGAATAATAGTTTTAGATATAAGAATTTTGCATTGAGCTTCCAAATTGATGGTAGATTAGGTGGTGATATTTATTCTTATACTAATTATGCATTACAAATTGCTGGTCGTGCAGAATGTACAGCTCCTGGTGGAATGCGTGAAGATTTTGTTGTAGATGGTGTTATTCGTCAACAAGATGGTAGCTATGCACCTAGTACAATAAAAGTTTCTCAACAAGATTATTGGCAGGCTATAGGTACTGGTAATACAGGTATTGGAGAAGCGAATATTTATGATGCAACAAATATTCGTTTGCGTAATATTGCTTTGAATTATTCTTTCCCGTCGTCTATGTTGAAGAAAACTATTTTCCAACAGTTAAAATTGGGATTCTCCATTAATAATGTATGGATGATTTATAGTGATATGAATGGAATTGATCCAGAAGCTGTATTTATTACTAATACAAATGCAACTGGTTTTGAGAACTGCGCTTCTCCTACATCACGTTCTTATTTGTTTAACGTAACTCTAGGTTTCTAATCAAAAAAAGGATATTACATGAAAACGATTAATAATTTATTTTGGGGGTTAGGCCTGATTAGTTTGGGGTTAACTTCATGTTCTGACTTTGATGAGGTGAATACAGATCCCTCTAAGACAGAATTAGGATCTGTGAAATCGTATTATGCATTGAATCAATCGTTCAGCAAGATTCAAATGGATCCTAGTACAGGTGAACGTGTGTATGTCTATAATTGGGGTGAAGGAGCGCGTTTCATCACAGAAAAAAAACATTTGTCTATAGGTAACTATGATGATGATTATATTAGTTCCTTTTACTATCCTGCAATTGCTTATTCTATTAATAATGCAACATTAGCTGTTCAAATTGCAGAAAGTCCTACAATTGAGATAGCCGATCAAAAGTTTTATCCAAATATGAAGCAGTTTGCTCGTATTTGGCGTGCATATTTGTTAGGACAGTTTACGGATTGTTTTGGTCCTTGTGCTTTGCCTCAGGATTTAACAGGTGGACTTAACCCTGTATATAGTAGTGAGAAGGAAACATACAATTATATTTTAGATGAATTATCGGATGCGGTTAAAGCTATTGATATAACAGTTGAACCAACTGAAGATCAAGCTAAATGTGATCCTTATTTTGGTTATGATGCAAAAAAATGGGTTAAATATGCAAATTCATTGCGTATGCGTTTGGCTATGCGTTTAAGTATCTGAAAGATAAAGATTCTGAAATGTACAATAAGGCTATAGCACAATTTAAGGATGCAGTTTCTGATTTGAGTAAGACTATCAGTGAAGATGTTGATATTATGGAAATTGTACAGAATAATGGATGGGATGATTACTCAGGACCATATACAAGATCTTATAATCAACATTGTTTGTCAGGAACTTTAGCTAACTTGATGACTAATTTGGGAGGTATTTCTATTCAAACTCAGCGTCCTGATATTGATTCTAAATATATTAAACCTGCGAATTATTTAGGAAAGCGTTTTGAAAAACATTTTGTGCAGAATACTGATAATCCAACTAAGGGATATTGGTTAGATGGTCTTCCTGAAAATTTGGATCCTCGTGCATTAAAGTTGTATTATCTGCCCTATGATTCAAAAGCTGATAATATGATTGATATCGATACAGAAGTAAAGAAACTGAAAGGGACTTTTGGATTAATATCTTTTGAAAATGATAAAGATACAATTAAGATAGATGGTACATATTGTTGGAATGGTATACCTGCAGGAACAACAACAAGTTTCTCTCCCTCTATGTCCAAAAATGAATTGGCTAATAGTAGTAGTGCACGTTTGAATAATTATCCAATTTTGGGTTCTCAGGCAAGAAATGCAGAGGAAAAAATGGTTTATTTTGGTCCATGGGAAACATATTTTCTTATTGCAGAAGCTTTGGAACGCCAATGGATTACTTCTGGAGATGTGAAAGGTATTACAGCTGAAGAAGCCTATAATAAAGCTATTGAGTTAAGCTTTATACATTTTGGCGTTTCTGAATATTACGAAGATTATATTAAATCTGAAACTTATAATCGTATTGGAACTTCTGTTGCATACACTCATACAACTCCAGCTTCTGCTGAAACTATGCAGTATATTGATGGCTATACGAATAAAAATGTGACTGTACAATATCAATATCCTGATGGTTCTCGTACATTATATGGCGGTCAATTAAATGATCATTTGTCTAAAATATTTACCCAAAAATATATAGCTCAATTGCCATATCTAGTACAAGAATGTTGGTCTGATTATCGACGTGTTGGTTTACCGTTCTTTGATATTCCGGCAAACGAAAAAATGATGACTGGTACAGATATGACTGAATGGAAGCCAGACTCATGGACTTCTGGACAAAAATGGCAGTATTATCCACAACGTATGAGATATCCTACGACACTTGATAATGCTAATCCAACAGAATATAATCACGCGTTGGAATTGCTAGGTGGTGCTAATACTACTATGGTTCCATTGTGGTGGTCGATGGGGGCTATTAAATAATTATATAAATTTATCAAGCTAAAAAATTAAGAAATCTCCTTGTTTTACCTCATTTTATATTAAAATAAGGTTAAAACAAGGAGATTTTCATTTATTATAAGGTCAGTGAGTACGAGATATCAAATTTTTGTTTAATTTTAAAGATAAGAGCTATGAAATTTTTTTACATATCCTTGTTGTTAGCAGCAATGCTGAGTATGATTGCTTGTAGTAATGAACTGGAAAAAGACAAAGCAGAGGTAGCAGGCTTACTTATTTCAAAAAATGATGCTTATACACTTGCAAAAGAGCATCTCAAAAATAAACCATTGACCGAAATTGATATTTACAGAACAGTAGAGATGCTTCCTGCACATACAAAAATAATATCAGTGGGAAACGAAGATATTATATCTCCAGACTGTGATTCGTGGTTATTCTTTGTGGATGAAATGCCTTTAATAGCAAACTGGGAACATCCTTTGTAAATATATTTTTGTAAATGCTATTGGTAAAGTATATGTGTATGAAAGGACTATGTTTCCAACAAAGCCTTCCATGGAACAAATGGAGTTACTGAATAAAGCAGATGTTTGGAATGAATATGAAGGGAAGCCAATCGTTCATGATATACCGAAAAACTATTCTAGGTCTACTTCTTCTGAGCATTTGTATGCCGTAATAATTAGTGGAGGAGGAGATAAGTTTAACAATCACATCAGGTATTGGAATGACTGCTCCTTTATTTATAAAACTTTGGTGAACCAGTATGGATACAATCCTGCAAATATATATGTGCTGATGTCTGATGGTACAAATCCAGGTATAGATACCAGCTCTGGTACTTCTTCTAATGTTGACTTAGATGATGATGGTATTGCTGATATTGACTATGCTGCTACAAAATCGAATGTTATTAATGTATTCAATCAATTGGCAGATAAATTAACGGAAGAAGATTATCTATTTGTTTATACTATTGACCACGGTGGACTGGATTCTTCCCGTAATGAATCTTATCTTGTTTTATGGAACGGTATGTATATATACGCTAATGAATTTTCTGAGTTAGTGAAATCAGTGAATACTCAAGCTACAAATATAGTAATGGGACAATGCAATAGTGGAGGATTTATAGATTATTTTAAGAATAGTCCTAACATTTGCATATCTACAGCCTGTGCTAAAAATGAATATTCTTTTGCCATGACTGGTGGATTGTATGATGAATATGTATATTACTGGACGAATAGCCATGTAAACTTAGTTGGTGATAATGATAGGAATACGTTTGTGAGTGCATCGGAATCTCATGTATATTCTGTTAGTAGAGATAGCAGAAATGAAACTCCTCAGCATTATGCTGGTACGGATTGTTTGGCGGAAAAACTTGCATTGTCTGGCAAGATAAAGTATTCTTATGGAAACCTTATTGATGGATATTGTGTTATAAATTCTGTGCAAAAAGAATTTTATCTTGTGGATAGTAAACCTCATGAACCTGAATTTGGAGTGCATCCTGGTGATAAAATAAATATTTATTTGACTAGTCCAGATATTGGTGTGTATAGTTTTAGTTGGTCTGTTGTGGAAGGAGGAAATTTTATGTTTTTTTAATAAGAGTAGTAAAATGGCACATTTGGAGGTCTATTCATCAGCATCGTTAGGTACTCGTATAAGAATCAAGGTAGAAGCTGATATACCTGCTAGTGATTATTATATTTGTCAGTATTTGAATTTTTATGTATACTAAATAGACTTTTGTTGGTCATTTTATATAATTTATAGTAAAATGCTTGATAATTTTTCTGTGTTAACAATTTATTAAAACTCATTAGAATGACGAAAAAACTTATTACAATTTTGTTCGCTGCTCTTTATAGTACAATGGCTCCTGTAGTGGCGCAGCAAGCATCTACTAATTCTTTGGATGCACAGAAGGAAAAAAGAATGGAGTGGTTTGCAAATGCAAGTTAGGTATTTTCATCCATTGGGGTATTTATTCTGTAAAAGGAGTTTCTGAAAGTTGGTCTTTCTTCAATAAGTATCTGCCTTATGAGGAGTACATGAGTCAGAAAGATGGATTTACTGCTTCTAAATATGATCCTAAAGCATGGGTTGACTTAATAAAAGAGAGTGGTGCACGCTATACAGTTATTACAACCAAGCATCATGATGGGATGGCTTTGTGGGATACAAAGGCGGGAGAACTCAGTACTGTAAAGTGTACACCAGCTAAACGTGATTTAATAAGTCCTTTTGTGAAGGAAGTTCGTAAGCAGGGATTGAAGCTGGGATTTTACTATTCATTGCTGGACTGGTCGCATCCTGATTATCCAAATATGACACGTACGGAGGTTCGTTATAAAGATGATTCTGTAAGGTGGCAGCGTTTTGTAGATTTCAATATGGCACAGCTGAGTGAATTGAATAAAACCTGGAAGCCTGATTTGTATTGGTTTGATGGAGACTGGGAACAAACAGCAGAAGCTTGGAACTCTAAAGGTATCGTTGATTTGTTGAGATCTGATAATAAGAATGTAATTATAAATTCACGTATTCAGGGATATGGTGATTATGCTACACCCGAGCAGGGAGTTCCTATTGTTCGTCCTGAAGATAAGTATTGGGAGCTCTGTATGACTATGAATGATTCTTGGGGATATCAGCATACAGATACAAACTATAAGTCACCTTTTATCCTATTGCGTACATTTGTCGATTGTCTGAGTATGGGTGGAAATCTGCTGCTTGATATTGGGCCGAAGGAAGATGGTACAATTCCTGAAGAGCAGGTCGCTATTTTAAAAGAATTTGGTCGTTGGACTAAAAAACATAAAGAAGCTATCTACGATACTCGTGCTGGTATTCCGACAGAGCACTTCCAAGGATATACAACTTTAAATAAAGGTGGAGATATCTTGTATCTTTATTTACCATATAAGCCTAATGGACCTATCGAAGTAAAGGGATTGATGAATAAAGTTAATAGAGTGTGGGTTGTCGGTAATGGCTCCATGTTGTCTTATAAAGTGTATAACAAAAATTACTGGAGCGAGGTTCCTGGCAATTTATATATTGATGTACCAGAACACGTACTGGATCCACAGATAACGGTAATTGCTGTATTGTTGGATGGTCCGGTTAAGTTATATCGAGGAGCAGGTCAAGTAATTGAAAGTAATTAATAAAAATAACCATGAGAAAACAACTAGTATGTAGTGTGCTTGCGTTGGCTATGGGAGGACAACTTCTGGCGCAAAATTTGTATTCGAAGTATAAGCGTATGCTAACTTTGCCCCGCAGGGTATGTATGTTATCGCGTAGATGGAAAAATTAAGGTAGATGGAAAACTGAATGAAGCTGACTGGCAGAAGGCACAGCCCACTTCTTCTTTTGTAGATATAAGTGGAGAAGGACTTGCTAAGCCGTGTTATGATACTTCTGCTAAAATGCTGTGGGATGATAAGTATCTTTATGTTGCTGCTACGTTGCAGGAAGATGATATTAAGGCGAAGCTGAATCAGCGAGATACAATTATTTACCATGACAATGATTTTGAAGTTTTTCTCGATCCGGATTGTGACGGGCAGAATTACTTTGAAATAGAACTAATGCAAAAGCTGTTATATTTGATTTGATTGTTGGATAAGCCTTATCGTTCTGGAGGAAATTTCATGATTCAGTGGGATTGTCCGGGACTTCAACTGGCTGTACATCGTGACGGGACATTGAATAACTCGAAAGATAAAGACAAACAATGGACTGTAGAGATGGCTATTCCTCATAAAGCATTGACTGTAAATTTCTCTAATCCTGGAGAAGCTGGAAAATATTGGCGTATTAATTTTTCACGTGTGCAGTGGCTGAAACCGGGACAGCGTGAAGAAAACTGGGTATGGATGCCAACTGGTAAAATTGATATGCATATGCCTGACAGATGGGGATTCTTGTATCTTTCAGATAAAGTTATAGGACAGGGTACTGATACGTTTAAATATCCTTATAATATGGCCGCATACAAATTATTGTGGGCAATGTTTTATGCACAGCAAGATTTTTATTCAAAAGAAAAAAAGATACTTGCGCGAAAAAGAAAGCTTCTGCCTGACAGCTGCTGAACTGAATACTCTACCGGCAGGTACAGATATTTCAGTAGAGGCTACTACTCATAGTTTTCGTATCGCTATCAGTGTACCGGAAGAAAATGTACGCTATGTAGTAGACAATCTTAGCAAATTTACTTGCGAACCAATTACCGTACAAGAATAAATAAAAATTCGAGTTCTTTGATTTATAAGAACTCGAATTTTATTAATCTGAAAGCATTAGAATTTAACATAGACATGAGAACAATCTTTATTCTTTTTTCTCTGCTGTTTACATTAACAGTAAATGCAGCCAGTCATAAGGAGCTGCCAGCTAAAGGTAACTTAAGCCTACAGGTATTTGATAATGCGAATGTGCGTTTTTTGCCTAATACATATCCAAGCTTTTCGGAAGCAGATAGTGATGGTATTATTCATTTAGTGAATGGGCGTATTATTTTGAAGAAAATCCAGATACCTGATTATCAAAGAGACGTGACAGTTAGTTTGAAGGTTACGGTAGCATCGAATGGGGACAGATGGGATAAATCTGGATCTTGTTTTGTTTTACCTAAGAATTCGGCTGTCAATTTGTTGAGTATAGCACAAGGGAAAAATAAATTTCCTGAGGTTGATAGTCTGAAATTAGAAAATATGGTTGGTATAATACCTGGAAAAAACTATTTGCCTACCATCGATTGATGCGCTTTATGACACCGTTTGGAGTAGGACATTATAGTGAAAATGATGATTCTTTATCTAGCAAACGTCGTCCTGTATATATCCTAAATGGGAGAAGTGCGTACAGTGGGAACAGGATATTACCGACTTGTATGCTGCGCTTAAAGGTGAAGTGTATGTTGGTATTTTTATTGATACTTGGACAGCAGAAGGATATATTGCCAGTATGGAACTGAATATTAAGGAAACTCCGATTGCATGTGAAAAACTAATACGTCGTCATGTAGAACCGTTGATGAATACGGTATATTATATTGGACAGTCGTATCCGGATATTTTTGCACGTAAATCTGTTTCTGCTGATTTTGTTCTTCCTAAAAATGCGAAGAATGTACGTCTGAAATATATTGTAACTGGTCATGGCGGTCATAGCGGGGGTGATGAGTTTGTCCAAAAGAAGAATATTCTTTCGGTAGATGGAAAAGAAGTATATAGTTTTATCCCATGGAGAGATGATTGTGCTTCATTCCGTCGTTTTAACCCAGCTACGGGAGTATGGCTTATAGAACGTCTTGCTGCTTATATTAGTGAAGATGGATATAAGACAAAAATGGTAGAGGAACCTTTAGCATCTTCTGATTTATCTCGTTCGAACTGGTGTCCTGGGTCGGACGTTGTTCCAGAGGAAATTCCTTTGAAAGAACTACAGGCTGGTAAACATACTTTTACTGTAAGTATACCCGATGCACAACCAGGAAATGGAGAAGACTGAATCATTGGTTGGTTTCTGCTTATTTGGTATGGGATGAATAAATGAAAAGAATCTGTATAATAAAAAATCCTCGGTTCAAAGAGCCGAGGATTTTTTATTATAGACTGGTAAGTGCATCAATTGTTCGTTTTACTCGTTGGGCTGTTGTGATTTCGCGTGTGTATTCATTAATAGAATCACTTCCCATCTTTACTTCCGGATTCGAAAAGCGCATGGCACTTTTTATCTTTTCCCGTGCAGAAAAGTGGAATTCACTGGCACCGCTTTCTGCTGCTAATTGGCGGATATTGTTTTCATTTACTCCACATCCTGCCATCAGGCTGATTCTACCGTTTGAATAGTCTACAAGTTTTCTTATTAAACCACTTCCTTCAGGGGCGGTAGGTTGCTGTCCTGAAGTCAAAATACGATGGATGTCCAATTCAGCTATTTCATCAAGTGCTTTAAAGGATCTTTGCATCTGTCGAAAGCTCGATGAAATGTTACGGAACAATCACCTGCTGCTGTTCTGAGGCGTTTCATGCTGGTAAATCAATCTCACCTTCAGGGGTAAGACATCCTATTACTATGCCATCCACGCCCGCTTTTCTGGCTAATTTTATATCTTCTTCCATAATTTCCAGTTCGAGGGGAGAATATAAAAAATCTCCTCCGCGTGGACGTATAATGACATGTAGTTTGATTTGAAGCATACGACGGGCAGTTAGGATTTCACCTAATGAAGGAGTAGTACCTCCTTCGGGGATGCCAGCACATAATTCTACTCGATGTGCTCCTCCTGCTTGGGCAGCAAGACAACTTTCTACAGAGTTGGCACAGATTTCAAATTGATAGTTCATGGATAAGAATTCTAGTTAATGGAGATTATTGATTAAAATTTTTTCTTTTGAGCTTTTATTCATGTTTTATGGGTATGATGCGGTATAATGTTTTTCTTGTCATGACTTTATAATTCAGAAAGTTAACAATATATCCGGTGATACAAGCTGCTATGACTGAGCCTTCTCGAACTCCTTCTATACGCATGGTGAAAGCCAGTGATATAAGAATGGCCAGACTAACCAGTGTAATATCTACATAAACTTTTACATTACCGAATTTTTTATTACAGCGTCGGGCTATATATTTCACAAGTCCTTCAGCGCTCATCATTGCTGCTTTAGGTTTGATTTCTAACACTACGCCTATGGATTGAATGATGCATCCTGCCAGTAGAATTCCTACAGCCATACCATAGTTACTTGGAACAAGATTGCGGATGAGTATCATGTTTAAATCGATAAAAGCAGAAAATATAAAAGAAAAAGGTATCTGCAATAAAATTTCTATGGTATCCTTACGTGTCCCATATTTGCCGCTTGCCAGCCATAGTTGGATGATAATCATGAGCAGATTTACAATAAATGTCCATGTACCGAGGGATAATGATGTGTTGATGCTTAATACATAGTTCATACTTGAAATGGGTGTAGTTCCTAAGCTGGAATGAACAATTAATGATATACCCATTGCTAAAAAATACAGACCTGCGATGAATACTAAATATCTTTTTATAAGACTTTCTTTTTCCATATCGTTATATGAATTTTATTTCTGCAAATTTCATGTATTTTTTTGAAATAAGATTCATTGATTCTTTTTTTAATATTCTTTAATTTTGTATATTGCTTCAGATATATAAATCTTTAAACTTTAGTAATATGGATATAAAACATAATGCAGAACAAAGAAGATTTGAGATAGAAGTTGATGGATATAAAGCTCATGTAGCTTATAGTATTCATGATAATGGTTTGGATATTCGTCATACCATTGTTCCGTCAGAGATAGGGGGGAGAGGAATTGCATCTGCTTTGGTGAAAGCCGCTTATGATTTTGCTCTTGAAAATGCCCTGAAGCCCATCGCTACTTGTTCGTACGCTGTAATATGGTTGCAGCGTCATCCGGAGTATCAAGGGGAAATAAGTAAGGACTATTGTGAAGGAAACTCGTGTGCACTATAGTGAATGAACGCTTCCTGATGATTTTTATAAAAGTCATCAGGAAGCGTTCATTTTTATGCAACTGGATTTTCAAAATGTTTCCCACATTGCTTACAAATGTATTCCCAATGTTCTGTTTTAAGGGGAGTTGCTGTAAGCAGAGATAAAAATGTCGCAAAGAGTGCACGTATTTTTTTCTCTTTTTTCAGGGCATATTCAATATTGTCGGAGTGGCAATATGGACAATATTTCATTTGTTTTGCTATTATCTCATTTTGTTCAAGTACTTTCAGAGCTTTTTTCGTATTCATCTTCATACACAAAAATATCTACGCCAATATTATTGATATAGCCTTTTAGTATGTTTGAGCTATTTTCATTATGTAATATGCCAGCAATACCTTCGTTTTCTAAAGCTCCTAAAATAAGCCTTGCTTGAAACGAGCTGTCGCAAGTGATAAGCCTGACTGTTTTCATCTGGTTCTGATATTATAATTCTTTTGAAGACTTTCTAAACAACCTCCGTAAAATAGTTCCAGGTATGGTATATCTGAAAGTATTCAGCTCGTCTGTTCGTTCGTCTACTTTTCCAATAATCCTTCAGCATCTTTCTCTGAAATGACACCATTTGATTCCATTTGCTTGATTGTTCTGCGCTCGTTACTTAATAACATGCGAATCGACTTTAACGTTAAAGCATGTTTGTAAGCTCTGGGGAAGTTTATAGCTAAACTGTCTATAAGTTCACTCATAGCTTTTATGTTCAGGTTTATTTCTTCTTTTAGCGTGTTTACAATCGATTGCTCATTGAGTAAGTCTGAGTTCTTTAATTCATCCAAGAATTTCAAATCTTCTTTCTGTAGAATGATAAATCCTCTTCCCAAGTCGTAAATTAGTGCGATGCGTTTACGGAAATAGAAGCTCATCAGGTTGTGTAGGTAGGGCTCTTTTCTTAAACTGTTCAGTAAAGCAGTCCGGTTGCAGAAACGAAATATTGAAAGGCGATTGTCTAATGGATATGTTCCGTCATGATCGTATAGTTCGTCTAATGAGTTCATTAATCTGCGGAAAGTACTTTGCGATATAATGCCTTCATCATAGAGTTGATGGCAGAGAGCCTTTTCTCTATCTAGTACACGTAAGCGAACTTCTGTAAGCATGGCATGAGTTCCTGCTGTATGAGTAACTTCCTGCGGCTTTGGAAAAATATAGTGTCTGACTTTTTCCCAATTGGTACCCTCCAAAGCATCACGCTTTTCTAAACGTTCCAGATATTTTTCTGAATTTTCACGAATGGTTTGCTGGATTTTATTTTCTAATATAATGCGTGCCGAGGGTATATTGATTAATCCTAATTTATTCAGCAACCATCGTGTCGTAGTAGCATTTACGCAAAGTGTTAATGTGACTATTCCGGCTGTGAAAAATAATACTTGGCTGCGTACCTCTTCAGGTATAGCAGGGGTATAAGATACCATTAAAGCCAGTGTCATACCTAATGCTCCACGTAATCCTCCCCATGTCAATATAACGGACTCACGTTACTTAATCCATATCCCATTCTTTTCATAAGTGGATATAGTAACATTATCATGGCGAAGCGGAATAAGTTGAGGCAAATGTAAATCAGTATTAGAATTCCTAGTGCTCCCCATGTAAAATTGACTTTCTGGGCAATTACAATTCCTACCAAAATAAAAATCAGTGTGTTTGCGATATAGGTAAGGAGCTCCCAGAAATGTTCCATGAAATTATTAACTTGGGGTTTTAATCTTGGCTTACCTACGTAAGTGACAGTTAATCCAAAAACCAGCAGGGCTATGACTCCTGAAACTCCCAAATAATATTGAGAAACAATAAAGGTGAGATAAGCTGAGAGGATCACAGCACTGTTTTGGATCATTTCTTCTGAGTTTATTCGGGTAATAAACCAAATAACAAGGCGTGCCAGTAGGAACCCCAATAGTGTACTAATACTTACTACTTGTATAAATTCCATTACTGGTGAGGAGGAACTTCCTCCCGTTGCTGCATAAGTTCCGAAAAACAGCATGAAACATACGATACCTGTGCCATCATTTAGAAGTGATTCTGCGTCAACAAGTGTAGAGAATCGTTTACTGGTCTTTAATTCATGAAGTAAAGCAACGACTGCAACCGGGTCGGTAGCACTAATTAAAGCTCCGAACATAAGCGCAAGTCCCCATGTCCACGATTCAAATCCAGGAACAATATGGGCGATTCCTATTAATAATGTACCGGTAAGAAGCATACAAATGATCAGCCCCGGGACGGCAAGTAGAGTTGCATTTGCTAATGTCTTTTTGAATATATGCAGGTTGAGTTCATAAGCTGCATCAAAGATTAAAATGGGGAGAAATAAGTAGAGTATTAAATCAGGGTTGATATTGGCTACAGAGTTTACACCTTCTGACAGATCACTCCAAAAATTAAAAATTCCATAACGATTTAATAAACCTACTAACAGTCCGACGGCAAATAGTCCTACTGTATATGGAATACGTGTGTGCCGTAATAATGACTTTAGTAAAGCTCCGATAACAAGTCCACCAATAGTTAATAACAGTGGTGCCAAAAATGAAGTGTCTTCCATAAATATTAGTTGTTAGGGTATTCCTTTTTAAGCAAAGGTAACCATTTAAATATTCTTCTCCTATGTTTTATCTATATAATTTGAGGCTATTTCACGGCTCTTTCATTTAAAACAACCTCTATAATCCTTGTTATTCTCCGAAAAACCATTATTTTTGCGCACAGCGATGCAGGAAGCACCGCTTCCGGTGTTTCTTTTTTATCGTTCATATAAAATTATTTTGTAGGCGAAATCAAATGCGACAGAGGTCGTTTTTTTGATTTCCGCCTTAATTTTCGCTATGCGAAAATAAGATTTATTTTGCTGATATGCAACATTTTTGCATGTCTAATATATAAAAAAGAAACATGCATTCTGCCGTCGTGGCAGCATAATGAAACATCTGAAAGAATTTGTGAAATCAGTGCCGGATTACCGCAGGACAGACAAGGGAAACTACAAATACAAGCTGGAAGATATTCTTCTCCTTGTAATACTCGGACGGCTGGGCAAGTGTATGACAAGACCGGATATAATCAGATTCGGCGAGCGTAATCTGAAACGCTTCCGCTCTTTAGGAATTTTGTTGGACGGTGTGCCTTCTGAACCTACGCTCTGCCGTATATTCAAACATATTGATGATGAAGCCATGTCTGAGCGGATGTCTGAATTTACCTCCACCTTCCATGATGAGCTTGTCGGTTGTGCCGGAGACATCCTCTGTATTGACGGCAAGGCAATGAGAGGACGGTACTTGAAAACGGACGCACCCCCGACATCGTATCCGCCTATTCCCTTGAAGGAGGTTTCACCCTTGCCACGGACATGTGTGAAGAAAAAAGCAACGAGATAACTTCCGTACCCAAACTGTTGGACAAGGTGGATGTGTCAGGATGCATAGTTACGGCAGACGCCATGTCCTTCCAGAAAGCCATCATAGATAAAATCCGGGAAAAAGGCGGTGATTTCCTTATCGAGCTGAAGGCAAACCAGAGAACTCTGCGATATGGGGTTGAGGACAATGTCGAACTTGCAGAGCCTGTGGATGTATATTCGGAAGGCCCTTTTCTTGAACATGGCAGAATAGAGACCAGAGTATGCCGTATCTTTCGTGGAAATGACCTGATTACGGACAGGAAAAAGTGGAATGGAAATCTGACGGTTGTCGAAATACGGACTGCAACGGAGAGAAAATCTGATGGTCAGAAATCTTCCGAGAGGAGGTTCTATGTCTCCAGTTTTCACGGAAGTGCCAGGCGGCTGAGTACAATAGCCAGAATGCATTGGGCAATAGAAAGCATGCACTGGGACCTTGACCGCAACCTGAGGCAGGACTTCATCAGGCGGAATAGTGCAAGGTCCGCCAGAAACCTTGACACGATACAGAGGATAGTACTGGCAATACTTTCTATATGGAAAGGTAAAAGGAAAAAGCTCTCCGACAAGGCTAAGGGAACGGCCGAACTTATTAGAGAACTTTCTTTGGACTTTACCGCAATGATACATATGCTGGATCAAAAATGAGATAATTTGTAATTTCAGAGGATTCGTAACGTTTTGGGTATCAATCATAACAAAATCCCTACTTCCCATAAGAAGTGGGTGGGGGAATTATGTGCCTTTATCTAAGCTTAAATGAAAGAGCCGTGGCTCAGGAACTTATAAATAAAGTTAAATCAAAGTGTTGCGGAATTAAGGTTTTAGAAAAGCTTGTTCTTTCCTGTTGTAATGAGAAGAAGAGGTAAATCTCATTCCCGAAAGCTGCTTTTCAGACTTGTAAAGGCGTATAAGTCACTCTATATGTCAATCGTATAGTTTACCTGTTAGTTTTATATATGTATTGATAATCAGTATATTATCTTTTTGTAATCTTACTTGCTGACTTTACTTTAGAATAGATTAACGTCCTTTAGTATCTAATTTTGCTTCCAGAATTTTTAATCAAATATTCTATTATGTTAACTAAAAAATTTGCTAGTATGAAGAACAATTTTCAACCGGTACAGATTACTCGGTTTGTATTGTCTCTATGTTGTTTATTGTGTTTTTCTGTTCATTTGTTTGCACAACAAATAACAGTAAGTGGAAACGTCAAAGATTCATCGGGCGAGCCGGTAATTGGAGCCAGCGTTTTGGTGAAGGGAACTACCAATGGTGTGATAACCGATTTTGACGGTAATTTTAGTATTGCCAATGTAGAAGGTGGTTCTCAAATTGAAGTATCGTACATTGGTTATGTAACGCAAATGAAAAAGGCAACAGGTACACAACCTTTGAATTTTATTTTAAAAGAAGACACCGAAACTTTGGATGAAGTCATTGTAGTAGGTTATGGAATTCAAAAGAAAAGTGTTGTGACAGCATCTATCAGCCGGGTTAGCTCTGACGATTTGAAAAATGTAACTCCTACCCGTGTAGATAATATGTTGAAGGGACAGACTTCAGGAGTAACGGTTACTTCTGCATCCGGACAGCCTGGTGATGCTGCAAAGGTACGTATTCGTGGTATTGGTACCATAAACAATTCTGACCCTCTTTACATCGTTGACGGTATGCCGGTTGATGGTGGTATCGATTATTTGAATCCTTCTGATATAGAATCTATCGAGGTCTTGAAGGATGCAGCTTCTGCTGCTGTGTATGGTGCTCGTGCTGCCAATGGTGTAGTATTGGTTACTACAAAAGGAGGAAGCAAAGGAAAAGCTGTTATTAGCTATGACTTCTCATACGGTTGGCAAAATCCTTGGAGAAAGAGAGATGTTCTTAATGCAGTTGAGTACGAAACGTTGATGAATGAAATGGCTGTTAACTCAGGCAAAGATGCTCCTTATGCCAATCCGGAAGCAGCAGGAGAGGGAACAGACTGGCAAGATGCTTTGTTCAACTCTAATGCACCGATAATGAATCACCAGATAAGTGTCAGTGGAGGTTCTGATAAAGGTTCATACTTTTTGTCAACAGGATATTTCAAGCAAGACGGTATTGTTGGAGGTAATTTCGATCGTTCAAATTACGAACGTTTCACTTTACGTATGAATTCTAATTATACATTGTTCGATCAGACTAAAAACCGTAACTGGCTTTCATCATTTAAAATTGGAACCAATATCGGTTATACTCGTATTAAATCAGTAGGAGTTGATACAAACAATGAAAAAGGTGGTCCGTTGGGTAGTGCGCTGATGATTGCTCCTACACTCCCTGTGTATGCTGAAGATCCTGAAGCTGTATTGAAAGAATATCCTACAGCAATAAAAGATAAAAATGGAAATGTTTATACCATTGTTGGTGATGCGTATAACGAAATAACCAATCCGCTGGCTCAATTGGAGTTGCCGGGAGATGTAAACAACTCTGATAAATTCGTCGCTTCTTTCTGGGGTGAACTTCAACTGTGGACAATCTTAAGTTTAAAACAACTTATGGTGCTGATTTGGCATTCTGGGGAAATGATGGCTGGATATATCCTTACTATCTGGGAAAGAGCAACAGTCAGACTCAGTCTTCTGCATGGTCGGGCATGAACAGAGGATATACATGGCAGCTGGAAAATGTATTGTCGTATGACAAGACCTTTGGACAGCACTCAGTATCTGTTATATTAGGACAGTCTGCAAAGAAATATCAGGGACGTACCTTGTGGGGAAAGAACTACAATTTGCAATCTCTGGATCCTGATAAAGCCAACATCAACTTCGGACAAGGAACAAAAGCCGATCAGGAAGCTACAGGACAAGCTCAGCCTTTTTCAACACTGGCATCTATGTTTGCTCGTGTCAGCTACAACTATGCTGAACGCTACATGTTCCAGCAACAATACGTCGGGATGGTTCATCTAACTTTGGCCCGAATAACAAATATGCTGTATTCCCTTCATTATCTTTAGGATGGAATATCACAAATGAAAAATTCATGGAAAAACGTCCTGAATGGCTTACTTCTATGAAATTACGTGCAAGCTGGGGTAAGAATGGTAATGAACGTATTGATGCCTTCCGCTATACAGCCATTATGAACAGTGGTAACAATTATATTTTTGGTGCTAACGGCAATGAAGCTATTGTGGTAGGAGCTAAACCTAATGGATTGCCTAACCCTGATTTGAAATGGGAAGAAACCAGCCAGACTGATTTGGGATTGGATTTCGGATTTTTGGGTAATGCACTTACTTTTACAGTAGACTGGTATAAGAAGAAAACAGATGGTATGCTGATGCAGATGCCGTTGCCTGCTTATGTTGGTGATACTCCTCCGATGGGTAATGTGGGTAAGATGGAAAACTCTGGTATTGAAATGGATTTGTCTTATAGATTCCAGGTTTCTGATTTGAATGTTAAATTCGGAGCCAATGCTTCTTACCTGAAAAATAAACTGATCGAACTGGGTAATGCCGAAGGTTGGGCTAACTATGATGCTATCCAGAATATCGGAACAATTACACGTGCCGAAAACGGAGAACCTTTCCCGTTCTTCTATGGAAAGAAAACTGCTGGTATCTTCCAGAATTGGGATGAAGTCAATTCATATGTAAATTCAAAGGGAGAGAAAATCCAGCCTAATGCACAGCCAGGAGATGTACGTTTTGTTGATGCGAATGGAGATGGAAAGATTGATGACGCAGACCGTGTGAAGATCGGTAAAGGTATGCCAGACTGGACTGTAGGATTCTCTATCGCTTTAGACTGGAGAGGATTCGACTGAATGCTTTCTTCCAGGTACTATCGGTAATGATGTCTTTGATGGTTCTCGCCGTATTGACTTGAAGAGCATTAACCTGCCTTCTTATATGTTAGACCGCTGGCACGGAGAAGGTACTTCCAACAAATATCCTCGTTTGAGTGAAAATGATGAAAATGGAAACTGGTTGTCTTCTGATTTGTATATAAAAGACGGTTCATACTTACGTCTGAAGAATATTCAGTTAGGATATACTTTGCCTAAGGCTGTAACAACAAAATTCTTTGTGCAGAATTTGCGTGTATACGTTGGAGCTGAAAACCTGTTTACAATTACAGGCTACGATGGTTTCGATCCGGAAATTTCTTCAGGTGGTACTTCTTTAGGTGTTGATAAAGGAGTTTATCCTCAGGCCAAGACATTTACAGTTGGCGCAAATATTACTTCTAACTTTTAAACTGAGAAAAAATTGAAAAAATATTTTATATGTGGTGACTTTAGCACTTAATGAGTTTGGCTTCTTTGCAGTGATTCTTTTCTGGAAGTATATCCTACCGTGAATATAAGCGAGGATGAGTATTATAACTCGGAAGAACGTATTTATAGTGCACTGGTTGCTGCTTACGATCCTTTGCAGTGGCCTGACTGGGGACTGGGACAGTATAATCCTTTGAATCTGGTTGCAGATGTTATGTCGGACGATATTTATGCCGGAGGTTCAACAGAGCAAGATAATGAGCACTGGCATCGCATGCATAAGTTTACAGCTACTCCCGAAATCGTTTGCAGTAGTTTATGGAGTGTATTTTATTCAGGAATCAACCGTGCCAATATTGTTATGGCAAAAATGGATGGTATTCCTGGTATATCTCAGGAAAATAAGGAACGTTATTTGGCTGAAGCACATTTTCTGAGAGCTTATTATTATACATGGCTGTGGAAATTGTGGGGAAACATACCTTATTATACCGTGAATCCTTCTACTTCTCCTTATTTGGTAGAGCAGATTTCAGCAGATGAAGTGTATCCGAAAATTATAGAAGATCTGGATTATGCATTGGGAGAAAATCGCTTGCCAGAATCTGTTGATATTACAATGAAAGGAAGAGTTACCAAAGCTGTCGCACAAATGCTGAAAGCAGAAGTTGTGATGTATCAGAACGATGAAAGCCGTTATGCTGAAGTCTTGTCGGATATGCGCTCTATTATATCTTCTCAGTTGTATAGTCTGCATGATGATTTTGCTGGAATGTGGGAAGATGCAGGCGAATGGTGTGAAGAATCCATTTGGGAAATAAACTATCACGATCTGAATGCTCAGCGTAGCTGGGGAAATCCGATTGCTGCCGGTGGTACAGTTCTTCCTACTCTGATCGGAATAAACGAATGTAAAGATGAAAAGTTTGCAGGCGGATGGGGATTTGGTACCGTGAATCCGGACTTGTATAATTCTTATGACGATGATGACCAGCGTAAGGACGGCGGTATTTTGAATTTTGCAAAATATCAAGAAACTCATCCGAATGCTTCGTATACACCGCGCTATGAAGATACTGGTTATTTCTTGTTGAAATATTTACCTCGCCAGGGTGGAAATAGTCAGTGTACGGGTGACAAGGACTTGAATTATAGAAATAACTTACGTGTATACCGTTATGCTGAAACATTATTGAATGCAGCCGAACTGATATTGCGTACTGGAGGCGATACTGCGGGGCACAAAATTATCTGGATCAGGTAAGAGCCAGAGCTTATCGTACTACTGTAGAAAATTTGGGAGCTCATAAGGTTGTTGCCAATATTGATAATGTTTTGGAAGAAAGACATCTTGAATTGTATGGTGAAGGTAAGCGTTTCTGGGATCTGGTACGTTCAGGAAAAGCTAATGAGGTTTTAGGAAGTCGTGGTTATAAAGATAACAAAAAGTATTTACCTATACCGTCTAGTGAAATCGATAAGTCTGCTGGAACTTTGACACAGAATCCATATTAATCACAATGAGGAAAGGCTTTTCAGTGATTTATATCATTGGAATGCCTTTCCTGAAATGTAAATAATTTGTTTATGAAAAATAAAATATACTTACTGTCGGCTTCTCTTATGGTGGCGACATTTTCTTTTTTTTCTTGTGTTTCATCCGGAGAAAAGGAAACAGGAAAAGATGAGATAGAGAAAAAGGTCGAGAATCTGTTAGGGAAGATGACACTTCAGGAGAAAATCGGCCAAATGAACCAGCTGAGTCCGTATGGTAGTGAGGAAGAAATGTATGCTTTGGTCAAAGAAGGAAAAGTTGGTTCGTTTCTGAATATTGTAGATGCGGAAGTCGCAAATAAGATACAGAAGACAGCCGTAGAGCAGTCACGGCTGGGTATTCCCGTACTGATGGCACGTGATGTTATTCATGGATATAAAACAATTTTTCCGATTTGTTTAGGACAGGCTGCTTCTTTTAACCCGGATCTGGTTCGTGAGTCTGCCAGAGTTGCCGCTATTGAGGCTTCTGCCGATGGTATACGATGGACGTTTGCTCCGATGATTGATGTATCCCGTGATCCACGTTGGGGAAGAATTGCCGAAAGCTGTGGTGAAGACCCTTATCTTACAGCTGTATTGGGAAAAGCTATGATTGAAGGTTTCCAGGGAGATTCACTGAATGATCCGACTTCTATTGCTGCGTGTGCAAAACATTTTGTAGGATATGGAGCTGCGGAAAGTGGAAGAGATTATAACTCAACCTTCTTGCCGGAACGCTTGTTGCGTAACGTATATCTTCCGCCTTTTGAAGCAGCAGCAAAAGCTGGAGCTGCAACTTTTATGACATCTTTTAATGACAATGATGGAGTGCCTTCTACCGGTAATAAGTTTATTTTAAAGAATGTCTTGCGGGAAGAATGGAAGTACGATGGAATGGTTGTTACCGATTGGGCTTCTGCTACCGAAATGATTACTCATGGCTTTTGTAAAGACGCTGCCGATGCTGCAAAAAAATCACTTGATGCAGGTGTCGATATGGATATGGTTAGTGGAGCTTTTTCTGGCAACTTGGAAAATCTGGTGAAAGAGAATAAAATATCCGAAAAGCAGATAGATGAGGCGGTTCGTAACATCTTGCGCTTAAAATTCCGATTGGGCTTGTTTGAAAATCCTTATGTTTCTACTCCACAATCAGTAAAATATTCACCAGAACATTTGGCTAAGGCAAAACAGGCTGTAGAACAGTCGGTTATTCTTTTGAAAAATACAAATCAGACATTGCCTTTAAATGCTGACGAAGTACATACAGTAGCTGTCGTTGGTCCTTTGGCCGATGCTCCTCATGATCAGATGGGAACTTGGGTATTTGATGGAGAAAAAGCACATACGCAGACTCCTTTGGCTGCATTGCGTGCTGTATATGGCGATAAGGTGCGTATTATTTATGAACCGGCACTGGCATATAGCCGCGACAAACAGACAACAGGATTGGCAAAAGCTGTCAATGCAGCTAAGCAAGCTGATGTCGTATTGGCTTTTGTAGGTGAAGAATCCATTTTATCAGGTGAGGCTCATTCTCTGGCCGATTTGAACTTGCAAGGTCTGCAATCGGAACTGATAGAAAAATTGTCACAGACAGGAAAACCTCTTGTTACTGTTGTTATGGCAGGCCGACCACTGACAATAGCTAAAGAAGTAGAAGAATCGGATGCTGTACTTTATGCTTTCCATCCGGGTACAATGGGAGGACCTGCTTTGGCTGATATCTTGTTCGGAAAGGTGAATCCAAGCGGAAAAACACCTGTTACATTTCCTAAGATGGTAGGTCAGCTTCCAATGTATTATGCTCACAATAATACCGGACGACCGGCATTGGAGAAAGAAATGTTGCTTGATGAAATTCCGATGGAAGCAGGACAGACTTCAGTGGGATGCCGTTCTTTCTTCCTTGATGCAGGTTCTACACCATTATTCCCATTTGGATATGGTTTGTCATATACGACATTCAGTTATGGTAATCTGAAGATTGTTTCGAGCAAATTGACGGTCAGTGATACATTGAAAGTTTCTGTTGAATTGAAAAATACCGGACGTTATGAAGGTACAGAGGTTGTACAGTTATATGTGCAAGATAAAGTTGGCTCTGTAACCAGACCGGTGAAAGAGTTGAAGCGCTTCCAGCGTGTCAATTTACAGTCTGGTGAATCTAAGCAGGTTATGTTTGATTTGCCGGTATCAGAATTGGCTTTTTGGAATATAGATATGAAGAAGGTAGTTGAACCGGGCGACTTTAAATTGTGGGTAGCTTCCGATAGTCAGGGAGGCTTGACAACTGAGTTTAATGTCGCAGAATAAATATAGGAGCTTTTTTTATGATAAAACAGATTATAGCACTCACTTTGGCCGGATGTTTATTTTCTTGCCAGCAATCTCAAAAGGAAGTTGAAAATCAACTGGATGAGAATAAATTTGTACATGTTGAAGGTGCCTGTCTGATAGAACCGGATGGAGATACCTTACACATAAAAGGTACTAATTTGGGAAACTGGTTAAATCCTGAAGGATATATGTTTGGTTTCACCAATACCAATTCTGCTAGAATGATTAACCAGATGTTTCGTGAACTGGTAGGACCTGATTTTACGGCCGATTTTTGGAAACAGTTTAAAGACAATTATATAACTCGTCGTGATATAGAGTTTATTGCCGGTTTGGGAGCAAATACAATCCGCCTTCCGTTCCATTATAAGCTATTTACTGATGAAGATTATATGGGACTGACAGCGGAACAAGATGGATTTGCACGTGTTGACAGTGTTGTTAACTGGTGTAGAGATAATAAATTGTATTTGATCTTGGATATGCACGATGCTCCGGGCGGACAGACTGGCGACAATATTGACGATAGTTATGGTTATCCCTGGTTATTCGAAAGCGAACGTAGCCAGCAGTTATTCTGTGATATCTGGAGAAACATTGCTGAAAGGTATAAAAATGAACCTGTAATATTAGGTTATGAACTGATAAATGAGCCGATTGCTCCGTATTTCGATAACATGGAGGAGTTGAATGGTAAATTGGAAGCTTTGCATAAGCGTGCTGTCAAGGCAATACGTGAAGTCGATACCAACCATATCATATTATTGGGAGGTTCTCAATGGAATGGCAACTTTAAGCCGTTTAAGGATGCCAAATATGATGATAAACTGATGTATACCTGTCATCGTTATGGCGGAGCTCCTACGAAAGAAGCAATTCAGGAATTCATAGCTTTTCGTGATAGTGTAAATTTACCTATGTATATGGGAGAGATAGGACATAATACTTCAGAATGGCAGTCATCTTTTTGCAAAGTCATGGAAGAAAATAATATAGGATGGACATTCTGGCCTTATAAGAAAAAGGATGACTCGTGTATAATGGGAATCCAGATGCCTGATAACTGGAATCATATTGTTACCTTTTCTGAATCTCCCAGAGGCAGCTATGCCGAAATTCGTAAGGCACGTCCTGATCAGCAGATGGTACGGAAAGCGATGAATGATTTCATTCAGAATTGTAAGAAAGAAAATTGCATACCTCAAAAGGAATATATTCACTCGTTAGGTTTTAGTTTTCAATAGTTGAAATAGTTCTTGAAATATCATAAAACATTTAATATCATGAAAAACAAATATTGTTAGGTGCGTTGGCGTTTGTTCTGTTTGCCTCTGTTTCGGCGCAGTCTGTCGATACAGCCTGTTTATTTAGATGATACAAAGCCTGTTGAGTTACGTGTTGAAGATGCCTTGTCCAGAATGACACTGAAAGAGAAAATTGCTATGATTCATGCTCAGTCTAAGTTCTGTTCTCCCGGTGTTTCCCGCTTGGGTATTCCTGAGTTCTGGTGTACTGACGGACCTCATGGTATTCGTCCGGAGGTTTTGTGGGACGAATGGGATCAGCCGGATGGACAAACGATTCATGTGTTGCATTTCCGGCATTAACATGTCTGGCTGCGACCTGGAATCCTGACATGGCTTTGTTGTATGGCAAGAGTATCGGTGAAGAGGCTCGCTATCGAAATAAAACTATTTTATTAGGACCGGGCGTAAATATTTATCGTACACCCTTGAATGGACGTAACTTTGAATATATGGGAGAAGATCCTTATCTGAGCAGCAAGATGGTGGTTCCTTATGTACAAGGGGTTCAAAGTAATGGCGTTGCTGCCTGTGTAAAGCATTATGCTCTGAATAATCATGAAGTCAATCGCCATACAACCAATGTGATTGTCGATGACAGGGCTTTGTATGAGATTTATCTGCCTGCCTTTAAAGCTGCGGTGCAAGAAGGTCATGCATGGAGTATCATGGGAGCGTATAATCTTTATAAAGACCAGCATTGCTGCCATAATCAATATCTTCTGAATGATATATTGAAAGGTGAATGGGGATTTGACGGAGTTGTTGTCAGCGACTGGGGTGGTACTCACGATACTGACGAGGCCATTACTAACGGTTTGGACTTAGAGTTCGGAAGTTGGACCAACGGACTGTCGAACGGAGCAAGTAATGCTTATGACAATTATTATCTGGCTAAAGCTTATCTGGATAAAATTAAATCGGGTAAATATACAACCAAAGAGCTGGACGAGAAAGTTCGTCGCATCCTTCGTCTTTCATTCCGTACGACAATGAACCGCAATCGTCCTTTCGGATCTATGGGAAGTCCTGAACATTTTGATGCGGCCCGTACCATTGCAGAAGAAGGTATCGTGTTGCTTCAGAATAAAGGAAATGTGCTTCCGATTGATTTGAATAAAGCTGCAAAAATAGCAGTAATTGGCGAGAATGCATTGAAGATGATGACCGTTGGCGGAGGTAGCTCTTCTTTGAAGGTAAAACATGAAATTTCACCGCTCGATGGCTTGAAAAAGAGAGTTGCCGGCAAGGCAGAAGTTCTTTTTGCAAGAGGATATGTCGGAGATGCCAGTGGCGAATACAACGGAGTTGTTACAGGACAGGATTTGTCAGATAACCGTTCGTCGGAAGAACTGATTGCTGAGGCTGTCAGCCTGGCAAAAGAATGCGATTATGTAATCTTCTTTGGTGGTTTAAATAAAAGTGCAGGTCAGGATTGTGAAGATGCAGACCGTGCACAGCTGGGATTGCCCTACGGACAAGATCAGCTGATAGAAGCTTTGTCAAAAGTGAACAAAAACTTGATTGTCGTAAACATATCGGGTAATGCCGTTGCTATGCCTTGGGTGAAATCTGTGCCGTCTATTGTTCAGGCATGGTTTTTAGGCAGTGAAGCCGGAAGCGCCATAGCATCTGTCCTTTTGGGAGATGTCAATCCTTCAGGTAAACTTCCTTTTACCTTCCTGTTTGTCTGGAAGATGTTGGAGCTCATAAATTGGGTGAATATCCTGGTGTAAAGAGAGAGAACGAGAATATCTGGGATGCGAAATACAATGAAGGTATTTTTGTGGGTTACCGTTGGCTCGATAAGGAAAATATTAAGCCTTTGTTTGCCTTTGGACATGGATTAAGTTATACTCAGTTTGAGTACGGCAAGGTTACGCTGGATTCTAAAGAAATGACTCAGGATGGAAAAATTGTGCTGACAGTCCCTGTTACCAATGTAGGCAAGAGAGAAGGAGCAGAAATCATTCAGCTTTATATTTGTGATAAAAAGAGCTCACTTTCTCGTCCGGAAAAAGAATTAAAAGGTTTCTGTAAAGTCAAACTGGCTGCTGGAGAAACTAAAACAGTTTCTTTTACAATAGACAAATCGTCTTTGAGCTTTTTTGATGACAAGCAGCATAAATGGATTGCAGAACCTGGAAAATTTGAGGCTGTTATAGCTGCTTCTGCGGAAGATATAAAGTCGAAAACCGTATTTGAACTGAAATAAGTTTTTAGTTAATCTTTGCAGATAAATATGTTCTTCCCTCTTTCGGCTTTGTGATGCGAAGCTGAAAGGGGGAAGTTTTTAAGGGAAGGGTTTGGTCTGCTCAAAATAGAAGTTTATTTTCTTTGTAACAGGATTAAAGCTAGAAGAGATGACTTTTAAAATTAGGTGCTAAAAAATACGCAGTAAATTTTCAGCGATAAAAAGTTGTATATTGATTCGTGATATAGTTGTAGTATAGGGTATAACGGGTGGGCTGGAGGTAGAATTAAGTGTTGTTACGCAGAATTTTTATTTATTAAAAAAGATATTTTTTGAATTGAATCCGTTTCTGTTATTCATAGAAGCGGATTTTCTTTTTATGTACTTGTTTCTTGTTTATAATGATGAATATTAGTGATTTATAAAATGTGAAATACTATTCTGGATAGTTTCTTTCTTTTTTTGAATAGATATTTTTCCTTGTATTATATACATTAAATTACTTTTGTGTTGATTGATTTTTACAATCTTAAATTTAATTTATGATTTAAACTTTTTATTTAATGTTTTATGAAAAACTTGATGCATGTAAAACATGGTGGTATCTATTGGATACTGAGTTTTATTCTGGGGCTATCGGCATGTAAAGATAGCATATCAGAAGAAGGGAATATCCCTTATGATCCAAGTCTTCCTGTTGCGATTACAGGTTTTACTCCAGATTCGGGAGCGGTAAAGACACAGATGGTTATTGAAGGTGAGAACTTTGGAACGGATACATCCTTGGTTAAGGTTTTCATTGGCGGCAAAAAGGCTGTATTGATAAGTGCGAAAAGTAACTTTATCTACTGTATGGTTCCTGCAAAAAGTTATGAAGGAACTGTATCCGTTACGGTTGGTGATCAAACAGCTACAGCTTCTGAGAAATTTCACTATAATAGAGAAATGATGGTCAGTACGCTGTATGGAAAAGTGCGTGATGATGGTAAATATGATGTGGTAGATGGAGCTTTTGATGAATCATTTATAAATTATTATGGTGTACAAGAACCTACATGGTTCTCGTTTAATCCGAATGATTCAACAGAACTTTATATGTCGCAGGATAACGGAAAACCAATTCGTATTTTTGATTTAGACGAGAAGGTTGTTCGTACAGGTTTGACGACCGGTGAAGCTGGTATTCGTCGTATGAGAACCCTTTCGTGGACTGCGGATGGTGATACATTGATAGTAGCCAGTGATGATGGCGGCGGCGGCGATAATGACAAGGATCGTAAGAGTGCGATTTATGTTACAAAAAATGGAAACGGAGAATTTAGAAATGCTGGGGTGTTAGCTGCCGGAAGACAGTGTAACGGAGTAGCAATTCATCCGGTTAACCATGAAATGTATTATAATAATTTCTCGAAAGGTGTACTTTATCGTTTCGACTATCATAAATGGGGAGTAGGACCTGAAAACTGTATGGCACATCGCGAATATATTACTACTATTCAAGATAATGAATGGGAATTTAATATTGTGATTCATCCTAGTGGGGACTATGCTTATCTTGTTGTAATCAATCGTCATTATATCATGCGTATGAATTATGACAAAGCGAAAAAAACATTCGGTGTTCCTTACCTTATAGCTGGTGGAGTAGGTCAGAGTGCATGGGTAGATGGTGTAGGAGCTAACGCTCGTTTGAACTCTCCTTATCAAGGTGTCTTTGTTAAAAATCCGGAGTATGTAAAAGCTAATAAGAGTGACGTATATGATTTCTATTTTACAGATTCAGGTAACCATTGTGTTCGTGTGTTAACTCCGGAAGGTGTTGTTACAACGTATGCAGGTCGTGGTAGTGCAAACCTTAATAATGAAGCTAGGGGATATGTAGATGGAACACTACGTGGTGAGGCCCGTTTCAATAATCCTCGTGGATTGGCATACGATGAGCAAAATAATGTGTTTTATGTGGGGGATATGGATAATCATATTATCCGTAAAATTGCTATGGAGGATGAAGATAGTGCACATGAGTCGGATGAAGAGGAGATTAGTGCAGAGAATACAGTAAGTAATAAATGAAAAACACGGATAAAATGAAAAATATTATCACATTTCTTTTGGTGTTCTTCACCGCTACAACTGTTTGGGCTGAAAAAGTTATCGTATCGGGAACAGTTGTTGATTCAAATAAAGAGCCGCTGATAGGTGTAAACGTAACAGTAAAAGATGCTCCGGACTGGGTACAATTACCGATATTGATGGTCGTTATCGGATTGAAATAGATGCATATAGCACTTTGTTGTTTTCATATATTGGATTTGATACTTATAAGGTATTGATCAAGGAAAACATGAAAGTGGTAAATGTCCAGATGAAGGAATCTTCGAATAATGTTATCGATGAAGTCGTTATTACAGGTACTGGTGCACAGAAAAAAATCAGTGTTACCGGTGCTATTACAACTGTCGGAGTAAAGGAACTTCAAACAGCTCCGGGTGGAAACTTGTCAAACGCTTGGCAGGTAATGTTCCTGGTATTATGGCTATGCAGACTTCTGGTCAGCCGGGACAAAATACTTCTGAGTTCTGGATACGTGGTATCTCTACATTTGGTGCAAATACGTCTGCTTTGGTATTGGTTGATGGATTTGAGCGTGATTTGAATGATGTAAATATTGAAGATATTGAATCTTTCTCTGTATTGAAGGATGCCTCTGCAACAGCTATTTATGGTTCACGAGGTGCAAATGGTGTTGTATTGATTACGACTAAACATGGTGGTGCTGGTAAAATCAATATTGATGCGAAGGTGGAAACTTCTTATAATACCCGTACTATTACACCTGAATTTGTAGATGGTATTACCTATGCAAATATGATGAATGAAGCACGTATTACTCGTAACCAGGAACCTATTTACTCTCCTGGAGAATTGGAAATTTTACGCAGAGGACTGGACCCGGATCTTTATCCGAATGTTGACTGGATGGGTATGCTGCTGCGTGACGGAGCTATGCAATATCGTGCGAACTTGAATCTGAACGGTGGTGGATCTACTGCTAGATATTTCGTGTCTGTCAGCTATTTGCAGGAAAATGGTATGTATAATACGGATGAAGCTCTCCGGAAGGACTATAACACTAATACAAATGCAGGAACATGGAATTATCGATTGAACACTGATATTGATATTACTAAGACAACATTGTTGAAAGTTGGTGTGTCTGGATCATTAAGAAAATGGAATGAACCGGGACTGTCAAAAGATATCTGGAAATCTTTGATGTATCAGAATCCTATCAGTATTCCTGTTATGTATTCAAACGGTTATGTACCGGCTTATGGAAGGGGAGAACAGACTAACCCATGGGTACTGGCTACTCAGACTGGTTATAAAGAACATTGGGAAAATACAGTTCAGACTAATATCACGCTGGAGCAGAAGTTGGATTTTATCACTAAAGGATTGAGATTCGTTGGACGCTTTGGCTTTGATACATGGAATAAAACGAATATTGACCGTATTAAATGGCCTAAACAGTGGAAAGCACAGCGTCAGCGTGATGAGTATGGAAATTTAGTCTTTACTCAGGTTTCGGATGAACAGCTGATGAGACAGAGCAGTTCTTCTGAGGGTAACCGTAAAGAAGTATTCGAAGCAGAATTACATTACGATCGTGCCTTTAATGAGCATCACATTGGTGGATTGGTTAAGTTTAATTATGATACTCAGGTAGCTACAGTAAATATTGGTGATGATATTAAGAATGGTATAGCCAGACGTCATATGGGATTGGCTGGACGTTTCAGTTATAACTGGAAGTTCCGTTATTTTGCTGATTTCAATTTTGGATACAATGGATCTGAAAACTTTGCCGATGGTCATAGATTCGGTTTCTTCCCAGCTTTTTCTGTAGCTTGGAATGTGGCAGAAGAACCATGGATTAAAAAAATAGCTCCTTGGTGTAATATGTTTAAGTTACGTTACTCTTGGGGTAAAGTAGGTAATGATAATTTTGGAGGTACTCAAAATCGCTTCCCGTATCTTTACACAATTGGTGATGGAGGAAGTTATCAATGGGGAGATTACTCCTACGATCGTAATTATGTCGGATTGAAATATACAGGTGTAGCTTCTGTAGGAGCTACTTGGGAAGTTGTACCAAACATGATGTGGTGTAGACCTTTCACTTTTCAATGATAAGTTTACTGCAACAGTCGATTATTTCCATGAACAGCGAGATGGAATCTGGATGGAACGTAAATATCTGCCTGCTATTATTGGTCTTTCGGGTATCACTCCAAGAGCAAATGTTGGTAGCGTATTGTCTGAAGGTTTTGATGGTAATTTTGCTTATCGCCAGAAAATAGGAAAAGTTGATATAACTGTACGAGGTAATATCACATATAGCAAGAATACCGTTCTGGAAAAAGATGAAGAAAACAATGTATATCCATACCAGATGGAAGAAGGTTATCGAGTAGATCAGGCTAAAGGATTGATTGCTTTGGGACTTTTCAAGGATTATGATGATATTCGTAATAGCCCGAAACAGGAATTTGGAACAGTACAGCCGGGAGATATTAAATATAAGGATGTAAATGGTGATGGTGTAGTAAATGATGGCGACCGTGTAGCTATTGGAGCTACTACCAGGACCGAATATGATTTATGGTTTTGGTATTTCTGGTACATGGAAAGGATTTGACTTGAACGTTCACTTCCAGGGTGCAGGAAAGAGTTCATTCTTTATTGGTGGTCCTACTGTCTATGCATTCAGTTCGGGTGAATGGGGTAATGTGCTGAAGGATGTGGCCGAATCTGACCGCTGGATTTCTGCTGACATATCAGGTAATCCTGCAACAGAAAACCCGAATGCAGAATATCCTCGTTTGTCATTTGGAGGAAACAGTAATAACTACCGTGCTTCTACATTCTGGTTGCGTGACGGTTCATATTTGCGTTTGAAGACATTGGAGTTTGGTTATACACTTCCCAAGCAGATTGTAAATAAAATCATGTTCAATAATATACGTGTATTCTTCCGTGGAAGCAATATTCTGACATTCTCTAAGTTTAAACTTTGGGATCCGGAATTGCATAGCTCAACAGGTACAGAATATCCATTGTCTAGAAGCTTAACATTTGGTTTAACTGTTAATATTTAATCTTGTCTTATGAAAAATAAATATCTATTATATTCTGCACTTTTTTTGCTCTCAATGTCTTCTTGCGAAGATAAACTGGATGCAGACCGGTACTTTGGAGATCGTATGACTATTGAAAAAGTGTTTGCCGACCGTGATTATTCGGAAAGATGGTTATCTGATGCTACTCACATCTTATAGGTGTCAATGCGGATGTATCAAGTAAGGGTTTTACGATGTATTGCTTTGCAGACGATATGTATTTTGGTGACCGTGATGATAAATATAAAAAATGGAAGAATGGTGAGTATGATGAAGGATGGGAACAAGGTCCATGGGAGAATGCTATACCGGTATCTATCAAGCTTCAGTTTTTATACATAATATAGATCGTAATACAAAATTTACAGAAGAAGAACGTGCTGACTATAAGGCACAGGCTCGTTTTGTACGTGCCTATTATTATTGGCTGTTGTTGCGTAAATATGGACCTATACCTATTATGCCTGATGAGGGTATGGATTTTACACAAGAGTATGAAGATTTGGCTGTAGCACGCTCCAGCTATGATGAAGTGGCTAATTTTATTGCATCAGAAATGCAGATTGCAGCAAAAGACTTACCATTGGAGAGAGGTCCTTTAGCAATCGCTCGTCCTACTCGAGGAGCAGCTCTGGCTGCACGTGCTAAAGTATTGCTGTATGCTGCGAGCCCTATTAATAATCCTCATCCGAGTGATACTGAAAAATTCAGTGATATGGTAAATTTCGATGGAAAACATCTGATTGCACAGGAGTATGATGAAACTAAATGGGCAAGAGCTGCAGCTGCTGCTCTTGATGTGATGGAATTGCCTGGAAATCAGGCTAACGGGAGAAGATATGACCTTTATCACTTGGGAAGACGTACTTCTGGTTCTGTTGGATATCCTGTGACGATTGAACCGTATAAGGACGGAGATTTTTCTGAGCATACTTGGCCTGATGGATGGCAGGATATTGATCCGTTTGAATCTTATCGCTCATTGTTTGACGGAGAAGTAAGTGCTTCTGATAATTATGAGTTGATTTTTACACGTGGTCAGAACCAGTCTTCAGAAGGAGTTGATATAATGGTAGTACACCAATTGCCAACTAGTGCGACTGGTTGGAATACGCATGGTTTGACTCAAAAAATGTGTGATGCTTATTACATGAATGACGGTTCGGATTGTCCTGGAAAAGACCTTGAAATAGGAGGTGCTAATGGTACTGTACGTGAAACGGGATTTGTTGATGAAACAAAATCAGGAAAACTATCCGGAATTGGGTGAACATCGTATTGGCGTTTCTTTACAATATGTGCAGCGTGAACCACGATTCTATGCTTCAGTCGCTTATAATGGATCAACCTGGTTCTTGCTGAACGAATCGAATGATGCAAACAGAAATCAGCAGGTATTTTATTATCGTGGTATGGGTAATGGATATAACAATAATAATGCTTTCTGGTTGCGTACCGGTATTGGCGTTAAAAAGTTTGTACACCCTTATGACACTAATGAAAATAGAGATATGGTAGAATACGTCGAAAAGCAGAACCTGCTATTCGCTATGCTGAAATATTATTGATTTATGCTGAGGCTTTAAATGAGCTTGATGGGTCACATAATATAGAGTCATGGGATGGAAGCAAGACTTATACCATAAAGCGTGATATAAATGAAATGAAAAAAGGTATTCGTCCTATCCGTTGCCGTGCTGGTATTCCGGACTATACAGCTGCCGAATATGCAAGTAAAGATTTGTTCCGGGAAAAAATTAAACGGGAACGTATGATTGAGCTGATGGGAGAAGGACATAGATATTATGATTTGCGCCGATGGAAAGATGCAGAAAAAGAAGAATCTCAACCTATTTATGGCTGCAATACGTTGATGACAGGGCAGTATAAAGATTTGTTCCATATTCCGGTAGTGGTACCTTCGTTGCCTACTAACTTTTCACGGAAAATGTATTTCTGGCCTATTAGTCATAGTGAATTAAAACGTAACCGTTTATTGACTCAGAATCCAGGATGGACATATAATGATTAATTAACTATAAACAGAAAAATAATGAAAAAGATATATTCTTATATTATTCTATTGCTTGTTTCATTTTGTTGGGTTTCCTGCAATAATGAATGGGAAGATGAACAGTACGAGCAGTATGTATCGTTTAAGGCCCCCATTGGTTCTAATGGCGTAACTGATATTTATATTCGCTATAAGAAAGATGGAAAGGTTACCTATCAGCTTCCGGTTATCATAAGTGGTTCAACCTTTAATGAGAAAGATTTGAATGTGAAGGTCGAAGTAGATAATGATACGTTGGGAATCTTGAATAATGAACGTTTTTGGCCGTGAAGATTTATATTTCTTACAGCTTACACCTGAGCATTATAATTTCCCTGGTACAGTAAATGTACCGCAGGGAGTTTCTGTTATCACATTGCCTGTTGATTTTGACCTTACGGGAATTAATATGGTTAGAAGCTGGGTCTTGCCTCTGACCGTTGTAGATGAGCCGGGAACATATCTTGGTCATCCTCGTAAGAATTATGCCAAGGCTTTGTTGAACATTAAGCCGTTTTAACGATTATTCTGGTACATATAGTACAACTAACTTTGCAAACATTTATTTCGAATGAAGATGGTAGTTACGATCAAGCCAATCCGATTGTGAGAAATACCCGAACAGGACAGGTGGTAGATGAAAATACTATTTTCTTTTATGCCGGTGCCATGGAAGAGGACTTGATAAATCGTGAAGATTATAAGGTAAACTTTTACTTTAATCCTGAAACAAAAATGGTTGAACTGTCTACTAAAAATGAAAACCTGAAATTAGAGCAGTTAAAGAAAGACCAGGCAGCATATACCATTGCAGAGATTATGGATGAAGAACTTCCTTATTTGAAACACAGATATGTAATATTTAATATTGAATATACATTTGTCGATTATACATCTGTTGAGGGTAGAGAAATCCCATATCATGTAAAAGGAACAATGACTCTTGAACGTAAGATTAATACTCAGATTCCTGATGAGGATCAAGCTATTGAATGGTAAAGTTTCATTATCATCATATAAATAATTTTTTTAATAGCGGATTTAATTGTTTTGAACTGTAAATTCTATTTTTTGAACAATTATTTCCGCTATTTTTTATCATTACGGCATACTTTTGCATCATAGGATTGAAAGATTTACAAAATGACTTTGAATCGGTTGTGGATTCAATCGGTTGTTTTTTTAGAAACAAGAACATTAATTAATTTAATACCAAAATAAGTAAAAACAATGAAGAAACTTACAGCTACAACCTTGTTTGCTATGGGGCTGTTTGCCCAGCTTCAGGCAACAGATTTATTTACTCCTGTACAAAAAACAGATTTAAGACTTCCTTCTGTGCCTTTAATAACTTCTGATCCTTATCTTTCTATTTGGTCGCCTTATGATAAGTTAAATGAAGGTACAACCAGACATTGGACTAATGATGAAAAATCACTTATTGGTGCTGTGCGTGTAGATGGAAAAGTGTATCGTTTCATGGGAAAACAGGCACTTGAATCTTTATTGCCTATGGCCGGAAGTGAAGAATGGGAAGGTAATTATACTTTTGATGCACCTCAAGGTGAATGGACAGCTGTGAATTATAATGCCGAAGGCTGGAAAAAAGGAAAGGGAGCTTTCGGTACAAATGACATGCCTGTTGTACGAACGAGCTGGAATACGAAAGATATTTGGGTACGTCGTGAGTTTAATTTGAATGATGTTCCGGCAGATACTCCTATTTATCTTAAATACTCACACGATGATGTCTTTGAATTGTATCTCAATGGAGAAAAACTGGTTGCTACCGATTATTCATGGAAGAATAATGTTGTTTTGGAATTATCAGACAAGGTACGTGCTAAAATGCGCGAAGGAAAGAATGTCATCGCTGCACATTGCCATAATACAACCGGAGGAGCGTATGTCGATTTTGGATTATATACAACTAATAAAGAAACAGCCGGATTTGAAAATATCGCTATACAAAAGTCGGTAGACGTATTGCCAACTCAGACTTATTATACTTTTACATGTGGACCGGTAGAGCTGGATGTTGTATTTACTGCTCCTATGTTGATTGATGATCTTGATTTGATTTCTACTCCTATCAACTATATCTCTTATCAAGCCACATCTACTGATAAGAAAAATCATGATGTTCAAGTTTATATTGAGACAACTCCACAGCTTACTATTAATGAGATGACTCAGCCAACCAGAGCACAAGTTATTAAGAAAAACGGAATCAGTTATGTGCAGGCTGGTAGTATCGATCAGCCTATTACAGGTCGTAAAGGCGATTTGATTTGCATAGACTGGGGATATGCTTATTTGGCAGGTAATAATGGTGCCAATACTTCTGTGAGTTTGGGCGACTATGTCGACATGAAGACTGTTTTTGCAAGTAAAGGTGAATTGATGCCTGGACAAAATGAGGTAGTTACGCGTAATGCCGATGAAATGCCGGCTATGGCTTATTCTGAAGATCTGGGAAATGTTTCATCTACAGGAAAGAGTGGCTTCATGATGATCGGATACGATGACGTATATTCAATCGAATACATGTATGAACGTCGTATGGCATATTGGAAACATGATGGCAAGGTTTCTATTTTTTGATGCGTTTGAACGTGCAAAACAAAATTATCAGAATGTAATGGAACGTTGCCGTGATTTTGATGCTATGATCATGAAAGATGCAGAGAAAGCTGGAGGTAAAAAATATGCTGAAATTTGTGCTGCTTCATATCGTCAGGTAATGGCTGCTCATAAATTGTTTACCGACAAAGAAGGTAATTTAATGTTCTTCTCTAAAGAAAACAACAGTAATGGATGTATTAATACTGTAGATTTAACATATCCTTCTGCTCCTTTGTTCCTTGCTTATAATCCTGATTTGCAAAAAGCAATGATGACAAGTATTTTCGAATATAGTGCAACTGGCAGATGGAATAAACCTTTCCCTGCTCATGATTTAGGAACTTATCCTATTGCTAATGGTCAGGTTTACGGAGGTGATATGCCGATAGAAGAAGGTGGTAATATGGTTATTCTGGCTGCTGCTATAGCTAAAGCTGAAGGTAACGCAAATTATGCTAAAAAGTACTGGGATTTACTTACTATCTGGACTGATTATTTGGTTGAATATGGTCAGGATCCGGAAAACCAGCTTTGTACAGATGACTTTGCAGGACATTGGGCACATAATGCCAATCTTTCTGTAAAAGCTATTATGGGAGTTGCCGGATATAGTGAAATGGCTAAGATGCTGGGCCTGAACAATGTGGCAGACGAGTATGCAGAAAAAGCAAAGAAGATGGCTCAGAAATGGATGGAAATGGCAGGAGAAAACGATCATTACCGTTTAGCTTTCGACCGTGCTAATACTTGGAGTCAGAAATATAATATGGTTTGGGATAAAATGTGGGGATTGAATATTTTCCCAGGTGTTATCGATAAGGAAATCAACTATTATCTGACAAAACAAAATGCTTTTGGTCTGCCTTTGGATAGCCGTAAGGAATATACTAAGTCCGACTGGATTATGTGGACTGCTGCAATGGCTTCTGATATGGAAACTTTCCAGAAGTTTGTAGATCCTTTGTATAAATATATCAATGAAACTCCTTCTCGTGTTCCTATCAGTGACTGGCATCATACAGATAGCGGAGAATGGGTAGGATTCCGTGCTCGTTCTGTAATAGGTGGATACTGGATGAAAGTCCTGATGGATAAAATGTTGGTAAAATAATCTCATCTGTTATTCTTAAAAAAGTCTGTATAAATTCTGTTTTGATAACTTATCATGGAGTTTATACAGACTTTATTGTTTGAAAAATACTTTTTTCATTATAATATATTGTTAATCTTGATATTCGATAATATTTATGAAGAAGAAATTTCAAATACTGTTTTTATTCTTGTTTGTGGGCTGTTCTTTATGTATGGCCAAAAAGATATCGGTGGTATACCCTCGAGTTGAAATGCAGGAGAATCCTTTAGGAATAGATCTTAAAAATCCTCATTTTTCATGGCAGCTGGCATCTGATGTAAAAGATGTAAAACAAATAGGGTACGAAATTCAGTTAGCTGCTGATTTGCGTGACCTTAAACGTGGTGATAATCTTATTTGGAAATCAGGTTTGGTTCAATCGGATAAAATGCAGATTGAGTATGAAGGATTGCCAATGCAGTCATGCGAAGAATATTATTGGAGAGTTCGTGTGCAGACAAATCATGGAATGAGTAGTTGGAGTGCGATTCAACGATTTTCTACTGGAATGTTGCATGCCGAAGACTGGCATGCTGAATGGATTGGTGAAAATGCAATGTCAAATTCAGGAGAGTCACAGACGGAACTTCATACACGGTTGGCTGCCAGATATTTGCGAAAAGACTTTCAGGCTTCGTCTCATATCGATCGTGCAACGCTTTATATTAGTGGATTAGGATATTATCAGGCTTTTCTGAATGGGAAAAGTGTGAGTGAAGATTTACTTACTCCTTCCATTACATTTTATTCTGAAACAGTATATTATAATACGTATGATGTTACTGATTTATTGCAGGAAGGGGATAATGCCTTAGGAGTTATCCTCGGTAATGGACGATATTTTTGGGTGAGAGGAAGTGGAATGGAAGGATTTGGTCTGCCTCGCTTATTGGCGCAACTAGAAATAGAATACACTGATGGTAGCAAGAAAATCATAGCTTCGGATGAAACCTGGAAAGTTACATCGAAAGGACCTATTGTCGCAAATAATGAGTTCGATGGAGAAGAGTATGATATGAAGAAAGAATTGCCCGGGTGGAACTTGAGCGGATATGATGATTCTACATGGAGGAACGTGGATATAATGTCCGTTCCATGCAAACGATTGTTAGTCCAGCCATCTCCGTCAGTTGCCATTATGGAACGCATTCAGCCGTCATCGGTTACCCGACTGGCATCAGGAAAAGTCTTGATAGATATGGGACAGAATATGGTAGGCAGACTGAAAGCATCTTTTAAAGGAAAAGCAGGGCAAAAAGTTGTTATGCGTTTTGCTGAAATCATTAATCCTGATAGTACATTGTATGTAGCTAATTTACGTTCGGCGAAAGCTACCGATATTTTTACTCCTTCTGTTGATGGCTATTTTTCTTGGGCACCAGTTTTTGTTTATCATGGTTTCCGCTATGTTGAAATCGATGGTGTGGAAGGAGATCCTGATATCAAAGATTTTGTTGGTGAGGTTATGTATGACAGAATGCAGCAGACAGGACATTTCGAAACTTCAGATTTTATTATCAATCAGATTTTCAAAAATGCTTATTGGGGCATTAGAGGAAACTATCATAATATGCCGACAGACTGTCCTCAACGGGATGAACGCCATGGATGGCTTGGTGATCGTGCAACCGGCTGCTGGGGGGAAAGTTTTGTATTTGATAATGCGTTGTTATACCGCAAATGGTTGCAGGATATAGAAGAATCCCAACGTGAGGATGGTGTAATTTCAGCCGTATCTCCTCGTTTTTGGACTATTTATGCAGGAGATGTGACATGGCCGTCTGTTTATATCTTAGCAGCCGAAATGCTGTATCGTCATTATGGAGATGCTACTGCTATCGTAAAACATTATGATTCAATGAAACGCTGGGTAGAGTATATTTACAAGAACTCAATGAAAGACGGACTTGTGGTTCGTGATGAGTGGGGCGACTGGTGTATGCCTCCAGAAGCTCCGGAATTGATTCACTCTCAAGATCCGATGAGAAAAACTGATGGGGCGATTTTAGGTAGTACTACATTTTTATGGATTGTTGTATAAAATGATTGATTTTGCTCGGATATCAGGCCATTCGGAAGATATTGACAATTATAAGACACATGCTGAGGCCTTGAAGAAAGCATATAATAAACGCTTTTTCAATTATGAAACTGCCCAGTATGGAAATAATTCAGTTACGGGAAATTTGTTGTCTCTTCGTTATGGGTTAGTACCGGATGGTTACGAAAAACGTGTTTTTAATAATGTCGTCGAAAAGACTGAAAAAGATTGTAAAGGGCATGTCAGCACAGGAGTTGTAGGAATACAGCATTTAATGAGGGGACTGACAGAACATGGTCGAGAAGATCTTGCTTATAAAATTGTGACTAATACAGACTATCCTAGCTGGGGATATATGATTGAAAAAGGAGCTACTACAATTGGGGAATTATGGAATGGAGACACAGCAGCACCTGATATGAACTCGGCTAATCATGTTATGCTTCTAGGTGACTTGCTGATATGGTATTATGAAAACCTTGCAGGCATAAAAAATTCAAAAGAATCTGTTGGATTCCGTCATATTGAGATGAAGCCATGTTTCCCGGACGGACTGGACTATGTCAATGCTTCTTATCAGTCTGTATCTGGTAAAATTGTTAGTAACTGGACTCGAACTGAAGGACGTTTTTCGTGGAATGTTACTATTCCTGCTAACTGTTCTGCAACGTTGTATATTCCTTTATCTCTACATCCCGAAAAACCAGAAATGGCAAAAGCTCATAGTATACAGTGTGAAGGGATAATTGGATAATTGAATTAGGCTCTGGAAACTATTGCTTTAAAAGTGACATGTAATAAAATTTTCAATGAAAGGTTAGATTTTTTTCTTTTCTGAATAATTTTTGCGTGTCAGGCTCGTTTCTTTTCCTCATCTTTGTAAAAGAGTTGTTAATACAACAGCATAAAAGGAGTGTAAATATCTCTTTTTATGCTGTTGATCCTTATTTTATAATTTTATTATTATGAAAACAAAAATATGGGCATCTATTGTTTTGTCTTTTGTGGCATATGGGGGAGTGGCACAAAATAGATATCACAATCCGATAATAGATGAAAGTTTGCCTGATCCTACCGTAATTCGTGCCTCTGATGGAACTTTCTGGCTTTATGCTACGGAGAATATCCGTAATCTGCCGATTTATCGTTCTACAAACTTAGTCGACTGGAGTTTTCAGGGAACTGCCTTCACTGATAATACACGTCCGCATTTTGTACCTAATGGAAGCCTTTGGGCACCCGATATCAATCTGATTGATGGAAAATATGTCTTGTATTACTCAATGTCTACATGGGGTGGCGAGTGGACTTGTGGAATTGGAGTTGCTACTTCTGATTCTCCTCAAGGACCGTTCGAAGATCATGGGATGCTTTTTCGAAGTAATGAAATAGGAGTCAGAAATAGTATCGATCCTTTTTACATAGAAGATGGAGGCAAAAAATACTTGTTTTTGGAAGTTTTCATGGAATTTATGCTGTAGAGTTATCGGATGATGGGTTGTCTTTGAAAGAAAATACCCGCCCGTTACGAGTTGCAGGTGATGCGTACGAAGGTACTTATATCCATAAAAGGGGAAAATATTATTATTTGTTTGCTTCAATCGGTCGTTGTTGCGAGGGGTTGAAAAGTACTTATACGACGGTAGTTGGAAGGTCTGAGTCTTTGATGGGACCCTATTGGAATAAAGAAGGCCGGTCAATGCTTGACAATCAGCACGAAATATTAATCAAGGGTAGTACTAATTTTGTTGGAACGGGGCACAATTCAGAGGTTATAACTGATAAAAAAGGACAGGACTGGCTGTTTTATCATGCTGTAAAAGTTGCCGATCCTGAAGGTCGGGTATTGATGCTCGATCCGTTGCAATGGAAAGATGGTTGGCCTGAGGTAGAAAATAGTATTCCTTCAGATAGTCATGATAGTCCTGTTTTCACTAGTGTCTCTTAAAAAATGTAAAACATCTCAATATGGCTCATTATGATGTAAAATCCAATTCTAGCTGACCGTCATTTTTGTAAAGGATGTCGTATTCAGCATGGCTAAATAGATCCTTGATATTGTCTTTTACAAGCATAGAACTACCAAGGATTCTCATTACTTCGTAGATGTCCCTATTGGGTTTTAATTCACTCTCAATAATGGCTACCAAACAATAAGTAATGATAGCCACATATATTTGAATTCTGACTGCATTCTCAGAGTTCCCCCAAAAGGATTTTACTCGAAGATGCTGCTTTAAAATTTGAAGAACAGCTTCCACTTTCCATCTGTTTTTATAAAGTAAAGCTATGTCAGAGCCTTCAAATAGAAAATTGTTTGTATAGTAGGTAAAGGTTCTGTTCATTTCAGGAGAGTAGTAAACTATACGTCTTATTTCAGAAGGATAATTCGTACAGTTTCGTTTTCCTGTGAATCTTATAGTTTGATCTTGCAAGACATTATCAGTGCCTTCAAGCACATCTTCACCTGCTGTGATCTCATATTTAGGTCTGCGTTTTTCTCTTATCACAAAGAATGAACTTACTTCGTTAATGTGATAAAGACGGCGCAAATCAAAATATCCTCTGTCGAATATGTAACAGGCAAACGGTTCATATGCTATACTATCCATGGCATTTACATCATGCGCTACTGCATCTGTAATCGTGAATGAAGTGGAAATTTCAGTTCTAATATCCAACTGGGTATGGACTTTGATGCCAGACTTTGTACTCCTGAATCGGGCCCAATCATACAATGACAGGCATAAGTCTATTGTTGTTGAATCAAAAGCATAAAAAGTTCCGTTCAAATCGAACTCTTTGTCAATTCGCTTTTGTTGAGCCAGGTTTACCATGTGATAGGCAAAAGATTCAAATACGCGATAGTTTCTTAGCATGTTAGCTTTTGACAGAGTGCTACGTGTTATTGGAGTCTTGCCGAACCCTAAATGATATGACTTAGAAGAATGCGCAATGGTAATATCAGTCAGTTCTCGAAGGCTGTTGCAGCCATCCAGCTGACCAAATATGAGAACTAATAGTTGGTTCCAGAAACTGATGCTCCAACTTTTTGTTCTGTCGTTGCTCTTTTCTACCAGCCGCTCAAAATAGCGTTTGGGAAGGAATGAAGTCATTTGACTGAAAACATATTTCTTAATATTCATAGCTATCGCAATTTGACCCGGCCCCTAAGGTAACTGATTCAAATGTGCGACAAGCATTTTTTGAAAACAAATATTGTAAATCAAATAATTAACGAGTCTTTTTACAATTATTAAGAGACACTAGTGTCCTGTTTTTAATCAGGCATGTATAATTTATAAAGTATGATTGGATAATCTATGATTTTAAAACGATTTTTTTACGCTGCTGTACTGTTTTTATGTTTGCCAGGTATAGCATCATCACAAAATAAGGGAGATAAGAAAAACGGAAATCCGATATTTGCTGGCTGGTATGCTGATCCGGAAGGTATTATATATGGAGATACATTCTGGGTATATCCTACTCTTTCTTTACTATATGGTGAAGATGTTGAAAAATACGGTCAGGATTTAAAACGAGAGACAGATGCAATCAATCAGGAGTATAATCTTCAGACGCATTTTGATGCTTTTTCTTCCAAGGATCTGGTTCATTGGGTTAAGCATCCGGAGGTCTTGTCGATAACAAATGTAAAATGGGCAAAATATGCTCTCTGGGCTCCATCGGTAATTCAGGCTAACGGGAAATATTATTTGTTTTTTGGTGCAAATGATATACAGAACGAGAAGCAAAAAGGAGGTATAGGTGTAGCTGTTTCGGATTCTCCGGCCGGACCGTATAAAGATGCTTTAGGAAGCCAACTGACTTGAGTCAAATCATAATGGTGCTCAGCCTATTGACCAGTTTGTTTTTCGTGATGATGATGGTAGTTATTACATGTATTATGGTGGCTGGAAACATTGTAATGTCGTGAAGCTTCGCTCTGATTTATTAGGTCTGGAGCCTTTTGAGGATGGAACAATGTATCGTGAAGTTACGCCTGAACAATATGTGGAAGGACCGTTTATGTTGAAAAGAAATGGCAAATATTATTTTATGTGGTCAGAAGGAGGATGGGGAGGTCCTGATTACAGTGTTGCTTATGCTATTGCCGATTCTCCAATGGGACCATTTAAAAGAATTGGAAAAATCCTTCAGCAAGATCCACAAGTAGCTACCGGAGCCGGACACCATTCTGTCATACAAATCCCGGGTAAGGATGAATATTATATCGTATATCATCGTCGTCCTTTGGACTGTAACCGTATTAATGAACGTCAAGTTGCATTGATAAGATGGAGTTCGATGAGAATGGTTACATTAAACCTGTGAAGATTACTTTTGAAGGAGTTGCTCCTGTTAAATTGACAAAGTAAATATTTTGATTATAAGATAAGCCATGAAAAAACTGTCATTACTTATTTTTCTGGCAGGCTTTTTGAGCTTTGCCAAAGCAACCAACTATGCAGATTATGTAAACCCGCTGGTCGGCACTCAGTCTACATTCGAGCTGTCAACGGGTAACACGTATCCGGCCATCGCGCGTCCGTGGGGTATGAACTTCTGGAGCCCGCAGACAGGTAAGATGGGCGACGGCTGGATGTATCAGTACACAGCTACGAAGATCCGCGGATTCAAGCAGACTCACCAGCCAGTCCGTGGATAAACGACTACGGACAGTTCTCCATCATGCCGATGGTAAACAAACCGGAATTCAATGAAGACAAACGTGCCAGCTGGTTTGCTCACAAGAGCGAAACTGCAAAGGCATATTATTATAAAGTGTATCTGGCAGAATACGACATTGTAACCGAGCTGACTCCGACAGAACGTGCTGCCATGTTCCGCTTTACTTTCCCCGAAAATGAACACTCGTATGTAGTGGTAGATGCCTTCGACAAGGTTCGTATGTAAAGATTGATGCGGCAAACAACCGTATCATCGGCTATTCTACCAAGAACAGCGGCGGTGTTCCGGCTAACTTCAAGAATTATTTCGTTATCGATTCGACAAGCCGTTCACTTATCAGGTACCGTTGCCGACAGTATCGTAAAGGAGAACGGTACGGAACAGCAGGCAGACCATGCAGGAGCTA
>ENA-OQAN01000100-OQAN01000100.1-human-gut-metagenome-genome-assembly--contig:-NODE-100-length-43899-cov-4.141872_pt1 | contig 43899 bp, 55 predicted proteins | sample MGYA00242735_ERZ504527 | MGnify/ENA primary metagenome ERZ504527 (study PRJEB26092, sample SAMD00036230) | human gut metagenome | host: Homo sapiens | study: EMG produced TPA metagenomics assembly of... | reverse complement strand
CTTTCCCACCTTGTACGTTCCTGTTAAGTTCGATTTGTTTGATTTCCGACGCATCAATGCTTCTCCAAGTCCTTATTCACATCTTGTTTTCCACATCCTAACAATGTACCTATAAGTGAAAATAAAGTATGAGTAAAACTATTCCAATTTTTTTTCATTTACATAACCCTCCATTTACATTTCAGTTTGACAACTTCTAGCTCGACAAGCTGGAAGTTATCGCTTTACTTTTGTTGTATCTTAGCCAAAATACTTTCTATTACAAGTGTTACTGTTATAAAGGCTCCTACAAGGTATAGTAGTTTAAGCCATACATCAATGGCAAAAGAGAAATAACTACCGTAATAATGGAAAGGACAAACAATGCTTTGAGAACACCTTTCTTCTTCAATGAAAACAATGAAAGTAAGAAGATGGCAACAGTAAGTGTGGCTGTAATAAGTGGAGCAAAATTTGCATAGCCAAACGGTGTAAGGCTAAAGTATGAGAATGTTTCTTTTACTCTTTCTGTTGGAGATGTTGCAAAAATACAAACTGCTCCCAAGGGTAATAATTCTAACACTATTGTTAAAGCTGGCAAAACCGCTAAGCAGACTTTCTTCATGTTGTATATCTCCTTTACAAATTCTGATCTTCTGTTGCTTTCAATCTCTCCACAAGACTGAAGGTTAGTTATCCAATTCTTTATTTCTCATATCAACAATGAACTGTTCCAAATTGGTTCTATGATTGTATTTCACAGAAGCGGCTTTATTCCTTTCGATAATGATTTGATTCATATCTAGATCATTCAAAGCAGCAATAGCAATAGCGTAATGTATCACATCCGCCAGTTCATTACCCAGTTGAGCTTGCAAATCCTCACTACCAGATTTTTTCTTCCCGCTTTTTTATTTAGGACTTCGGCTACTTCACCGATTTCTTCTACGAGTTTCATAAATAAACTTTGGTCGATTCCACCATTACTGTAATGGTCAAGCAAATATGCTTCCAGTTCTTCAATAGTCACTTTCATAATATCAGTTCCTTCACAAATTCAAATAAACGCGTGCTTTTATAGCTCGCCTCTCAAACGTGCTTCTATATCAGATGCCGTGTATAACACATCCGTTACAATTACCCTTTCGTCACGGATTGTGTAAAACACTGAATAATTATCGACGAGCATTCTACGCAACTCCATTCTCTTTTCCGGCTCAGAATCCATAATCCTAAATCGTTCCGGGAAAGTGTCTAATGTAAGTATTTCATCAGCAATGCGATTATATTGCTTCATTAATGCCTCTCTCTAAATGCCACAAACGCACTAGCTGCATCCTCAACATTTCCTTTCTCTATATCGGCATATCCTTTTTCTAACTTTTGATGAATCTGTGTAACAGACATCATATCTGCATTCACTGAATTAGCTGCTTTTGGTAATACAATAGAAAAGGGAATTCCTCCTACTAATGATATTTGTTTTAAATACATATCTATAGCAGTAGCCATTGGTATCCCTAATTGTGCCAATACACTTTCTGCATTTTCTTTTACATCTGGATTTACTCTTATATTTAATGTTGCTGTTTTTCCCATAAAATACACCTCCATCTTTCTTTTATTGTAACGTCTTTTGCGTTACAAGTCAATCTATGAAATATATTTTCAATGCGATAGCTTCACATTGTTTTGATTAACCATTGCATATCTGAGCGTTGTATCTATTTGCTCATGTCCCAGAATTTTCTGTACCTGTTCAATCGGCATACCTTTCTCAATTGCTCTGGTGGCCATAGTCCTTCTGAACTTATGTAGGTATACCTTTTCTACACCTAACTTCTTCCCCATTTCTCGTAATCGTAACTCCACACCGCTTTCAGTAAGTCTACTGTGTGGTTTGTTTAACGACACAAATAACGCTATATTATTATCTGTCCTTGATTCAATATAATTCAACAAATGAATTTTGGTCTTAGCATCAAAATATGCTTTCCTCTCTTTGTCTCCTTTGCCATAAATCACGCATTCCCGCTCAGAGAAATCTATATCATCAATGTTCAGCCTTACCAATCGCCTACTCTAATTCCTGTTGAAAGCAGAAAATCAATCATTGCCCTATCACGCAGATTATTACAATTATCTCTAAGAATTTCTATTTTCTCATCCGGAATGGTATCTTTTACAATAACGGCAGTCTTTACCTTATGAATTCTTTTCATTGGGCTTTTTATAATATAATCCTCTTCCTCCAGCCACGAAAAAAATGTGGAAAGACTTCTACGAATATTATCAATAGTTACCTTTCCACAATTATTTATCGTTTGATACTCTACAAGATATTTTCGTAGCATCTCGGTCGTTATCTTTATGACCGGAATATTTATTGTATCCAACATCTTTTCAATATTACGCCTATAATAGCGTATTGTTTTGTCAGAACACCCTTCTAAATGCTTTGCAGTTAAAAGCATATCTGGAAAGTCCATATTTGTTGTCTGCAAATAATCATATACAGTATTTTCAGATAACCGTTTTACCAACACCTCTTGTAGTTTCTGCATCTGCGTATGCATTTAATACTTCTGCCATGTCATTTGATGATGTCATAAATTTCTCTACCCATAAGAGCACACTCCTTTTTGAAGGAGTATATCGTAGAAAAATCAGCACATCAACAGAGCGTATTACTGAAAATTTCTTTATAACGGCCTTTGCAGATACACCATATCCACCAACTGTACTCCATCCTCATATATTGGATGGTCGTAATTATCTGTAAAGAAATTTGGTATGATATGCGAACGGACAAACCCACACTTTTCATAAAATGGTATTGTCAATGGGCTATCACCTGTTCCTACTTGTAGAATAGCATATTGCTCTCTATATTTCTCTACAATAAAATCAATTAAGGATTTTGCATAACCTTTGCCTTGATAGTCTGGAACAGTTGCAATGTTCTTGATTTCAAGCACATCACTTCCTTCATCGGTAACGATGCACTCGCATTTAATCCCATTATCATCAAGCACATACATTTTACCTTTATCAAGGTATCGGTCTATCATATTTTCCTGCTCATCTGCTAATAGGAGCAAATCAAGATATTGTTTTTTTATTTTCTTTTAACTTTCAAATAATCTTTCATCAATCGCACCTACAAATTCAAAAGTTTCTGTTCCTTACAAACTTGAATTAATCGATTTCTTTATTATCTAATCTGTTAGTAATCTATCCAACAGCATCTGCCTATTATTTATAAACATTTCTGTTACCTGGTAACTCTCTGTATCCTCATATTCGCACAGATGTATGCGTCCATTATCAAAACAATAGATATCTGCATCTGGTATTCCTAACAAAATTGGCGAATGCGTAACTATAATAAACTGTGCTCCCTCTTTTGCACATCTGTATATTTGCATCAACAATGTAAGCTGTCTCTGCGGCGATAATGCAGCTTCTGGCTCGTCAAAAAGATACAAGCCATTTGGATTCATATTATTCTGTGCTAATGCGAGAAAACTCTCTCCATGTGATTTTTCATGATATTTAGCGGAAGGATGTGTAATATCTGCATATTCTTCTTCCTGCGTTGCAACATTATAAAAGCTTTCTGCCCTAAGAAAATATCCCCACTTTTCCTTCCGATAGCCTTTGGCAATTCTTATCGCATCACACAACTCTGAATGTGTATCATGCGTAGAAAAAACATAATTCTTCGTTCCACCCTCAGGATTAAAACCATGTGCTACGGCAAGTGCTTCCAATAAAGTTGATTTACCGCTGCCATTTTCCCCTACAAAAAAAGTAATTGGTTTGTTAAAATCAAGTTTTTCAACTCCCTTAAAAGCCCTGATTCCCTTCAGATAACTATCCTTATCAATTTTATCCCAATCAAATATTACTCCTTGTATAAATTGATCATTCACCTAATCACTTTTTCCTTTTAAATATCCCATAAACTGTGATATACTATATTTCGGTGGGATACTTACTAACATATGGATATGATCTGGCATTAAGTGTCCTTCTATTATTTCCACACCTTTATATTTACACAATATTTTGATGATATCTCTGATATCTTCTTTGTACTGGTTGTATATCACTTTTCTTCTGTACTTTGGTGTGAATACAATGTGATACTTGCACATCCATTTAGTATGTGCCATAGAATTTGTTTGATATGCCATTAAAATCACCTTTCCTTTCGTTAAATAGCAGCCTGAACAACTCTATTTTAGCGGAAAGGTGATTTTTTGTATAACAACTTTGTTGCAAAATTTGACTGTTCCCGGGGGGAATCGAACCTGCCGGGAAAATAATCAGTCCTGCCATAATGGCAACGAATGTATCCAGTGCGCAGATCCGAAGTCCCTCGCCAGCTAACGTATGATATTTTCCCATGTAGCTGCCGAAGATCTCCATGGCAGCCACTCCAAGGCTTAAGGTAAAGAATGCCTGGTTCATGGCGCTGATACGACATTTCCAAATCCAACCTCCTTTACAGTCTTAAGATTCGGAATCAGGTAGAAACGGATTCCCTCTCCTGCACCGGACAGGGTAAAGCTGTGGACGGCGAGCACCACAATCATGATTAGCAGCGCACTCATCAGGATTTTACTGATCTTCTCGAGACCGTTCTGCAGTCCCTTGCTGCCACATGCCGGTTCCCCGTTCACTCTGTTATAGGCACCCATGACCGCTTCCACTTTTGCATCTTTGACGCACCGCTTGAATGCATATAAATAAGTATCATACAGATCATGCTTTGACACCTGCGCATTGAACTGATGCCTGAGTGCTTCCGGTCCACTATGTACTGCAAAATGCTTCGCGCAGGCTGCTGCCTTTGGATGCTCCGGATCCGGACCCTGCAAACCTTTGATGTATGCACAGCCTAATTCTCCTGTCAGATACGGATCCTCCCGTATGTCTCATGTCCTCTTCCCCATCGTGGATCCCTGAAAATATTAACATTCGGTGCCCAGAAGGTGAGCCCTTTATAGATGCCGTGGTCCCCTCTTCTCGAAAATTCATTGAACTTCGCCCTTCCTTCTGTGGAAACGACATCTCCGATCTCCTGTATCAGTTCTCTGTCAAAAGTGGCTGCCAGCCCGATCGCCTGTGGGAACATGGTTGCTACTCCGGCTCTTGCAACTCCATGCAAAGCCCCATTCCACCAGTTATATGCCGGAATGCCAAGCCTTTCGATTGCCGGTGACTGATAGAGCATCTGGCTCATCTTCTCCTCCACTGTTATCTGGCTTACCAGTTCTTTTGCACGTTTTTTATCTCTTCACTCATTTTATCGTCTCCCTCTCCCATATCTCTTTCCTAATTATATCCGCTGTCATTTTTTTCCACAACCGGCTAAAATAACAAAATTTCAAATTCTTCCAGTCCCAAATGAATGACTGTGCTCCCACTTTTATCCGTAATTTTTCCTACTCAAGTGTGAATGACAGTAAGTCAAGATTTCCGTATCCTCTATATGTAAAATAGATTGCCTGCTTACCATCCGGGATCTGTGCCTGAATCTCATATTTCTCCCACACATTGCTGTTTACAATCTGAACCGTCCCAAGCACCTCACCATCCCAGGCTGTCTTAACCTCGAACGTCCCACTTCCATATCCTCTCACTTTCAGGATGACTTTCTGTACATTTTCACATTCAAAGTATTTAAAGCCTAGCGTTGTGGTATCTGTAATATGGGAAATGTACCCGGTTCCTTATCACCGTCTCTTCCATCCTGCATCACTCTTGGAAATCTCTGGTTTGCATCAAAAATGCTCTCCTCCGCTGTAAACAGATTGCATGCAATATAAGCCGGGTATTCCCCCCTTCCCACTAGTGATCCGCCATTTAATCCACAGGATGTCAGTTCCACCTGGCGGAAGCTCCATCTTCTGCCAAATGAAGCTTTTCTGCACACCCCTGTCTGCTATACCAGGTTCCGTTCGTCTGTCTGTGATAAAAAATATACCATTCACTGGAAATCTCCACGATACTTCCATGGTTGTTTCCGCCATAGGCAGATGGCATATCTGCAGGTTTATAAGTATCTATATGCATATCGCAGTTGCTTACCAGCACACCCCTATATGTGAATTTTCCCGTTGGTTTCTCACTGGTTGCATAGCATAACTCATGCATCACCGAAGACGAATAAATCAGATAGTATGTGTTTCCTATCTTCCGGATAGATGGTGCTTCAAAAAATGCATGTCCCTCATATCCGGTTCCATCCGCATACTCTCCTCCCGGTGCCACAAATACCGGTTCTTCCTCGATGGTAATCATATCCGGACCGAGCACTGTCGCCATCGCACCATGTCTCGTTTTGTCTCCTCTTCCGCAAAATCCCGTATACAGATAGGTTCGCGCTCCTTCTGTCAGTACTCCCGGATCAAACTGTGGTTCATCCCCCGGTCTTTCCCCGAGTCTGTCTCCCTTTTTATCATGGACATATCCATAAAATTCATATTTTCCTGCCGGTGTGTCAGAAACTGCAACTGATACGACAGAGACATGGTCCAGCACATAATACAGATAATATCTTCCATCCGGTCCCACTGTCACATCCGGGGCATACAGGCACATCTTTCCATCCCTGTTCAATGGATCTTCTGTTTTAGGATAAATCACTCCTTCATATCTCCAGTCGGCGAGATTGTCAACCGGTGCTGACCAGCAGACATAATCTCCCAGGCAAAATACATGTCCGTTATAAAAATCATGGGATCCGTATACATACACCCTGTCTCCGAACACATACGGCTCTCCATCCGGAATATACTCCCACGATGGAAGATATGGGTTAAATGCCTGCTTTTTCTTCAATCTTAACACACTCACAGAGTAAGCAGGTGCTTCATAAATGAATTTTTTAGATGCTCCCTCCATCTTCACCGTCTTGTCACTCACTTTTTCCGGTTCTTCAAATGTATTCTCTGCTGTCTTTTCCCCTGTCAGAAGAACTGCCTCATACTCACGCTCTACACCGCAGTCTAAAGAGATTTCTATAGGATCTGTTTTTCCTTCCATGTTAACAAGTTTGATAAAAATTTCATCCTCTGTCACTGTTGTTACAGAAGATACTGCTGGAAAAGATGGAATTTCCACTTCACGTACTATCTTCCGGTCTATAAAGAGCCGTACCGTCTTTCCATCTGTCTCATATCCAAAATGATGATATCTTCCAGGCTCTATACAAAGCGGAAAATCTTCCGTCAGTCTCTTCTCCTCAGGAATTGCTGTTTCCCAGAACGATGCATGATCCTCCTCTATTTTCCAGAGCAGAGGTCTTACTCCAAACGGTGTCCATATTTTTTCCGCACCTTCTAACAACTGGTCATAATAAGATAAAATTACCCTTGCACTGAAAATGCCAATTTCAAAGCTGCTGCCTGGTTCTACATAAATATCAACATCAAATTTTCCACAGGTATCTGATTCCTCCCCGAATACAACAAAGCTCTTCTCTTTGTCTCCCCATGGCATTTTCCGGCACATTGCTGCAATCTGTTCTTCATCAGGATGTCCGATACAGCAGCTGCCATCCTCTTCCTCTTCCATCACATGTCCCATCATTCATGCGTCACTGCTGTTTTTCTGCCATTCCACATTGCATTTTTATAGTTCAGGACAGATCTGGATTTCAAAGATGCCATGCCCTCCATCGGACGGTATATTTTACCGGATTCCACCTCTGACTCCACTACATATGATCCTCTGTTTTTTCCAAACATTTTCCATACATAATAAGTCGGTATTCCAAAGCTCTCTGCATTTTGGAACCGGATCAGGTTCGGTGACCAGGAATGATAATGAACATGTTCAAATAACGGAGCATACGATGCAAGTGCTACAACATCCTGATTTTTTTCCAGCCCGATCAGGAATGCTGCCTCTCCAAGTGCTCCATATAATTTTCCAAGATGTGCACCTTCATTTACCGCCTGCTCACCGACAAATATCTTTGGACCTTTTCTGTCATAGTTTTCATAATAATTCTGATTTTCTGCAAAAAACTCGGTTGAATTATAAAAATGCTCATCCACATACTCCGTCGTGCAGGCATGCTCCTCGATATGCGCATTCGCAATCACCTTCAAATGCGGATATTTTTCCTTCACCACATCATAAAATCTGCGATAGCGCTCCTCGTAATCCGGTCCGAAATTCTCATTTCCAATCTCAAGATAAGTCAACCCAAACGGCTCTCTGTGTCCCATCTGTGTTCTTAAGCTTCCCCATCTGCTCTCCGGCGATCCAAGCGCATATTCCAAAGCATTCATTGTATCTTCCAGTATCTCGTCCTGTTCTTTTCCTGTGAGGAGAACAGGCTTCCTACCCTGACAGGTCATACCGCAATTACATACATATAATGGTTCCATTCCAAGATCCTCGCAAAGCTGCAGATACTCGTGAAATCCAAGTCCGTTACTGCTGCGGTAATGCCATACTAACTGCTGCCCCGGTCTCTCCCATACCGGTCCTACTGTATTACGAAATAGCATGACAGTGGACGGCGTCGAACCCTCTACAATACATCCCCCTGGGAACCTCATGAAACTCGGATGCAGATCGCGCAGTTTTTCAACGAGATCCACGCGTAATCCATGTCCATTATAGGTTGTTCCCGGCATCAGAGATGTAAAACCAAACAGGATCTCTCCACCATCCGGACACCGAAATATAAGCTTCGCATTCTGACTGTCTCCTGTTGCGGCAAGTACTGCATCGTACTTTACGTAACCATTCCCTTTCAGCAGCAATGTTGTGGATGCAAAGCACACATTATTTTCTATGACAGAAACCTCCAATTTTGTTTCCTGGGCTGTTTTTGCAAACAGACAGAATTTATATGCTTCCCCTTTTTTCTGTGGGATACCGCAAAATCCTATATTCCAGATGCTTCCACCCTTTTCAAACCGTACATTCAGTGCCGCTTTCCGGTTTTTGTTCAAAGTGTCCGCCTGTTCTAACCGCATGCGCGCATCCTGTGCATACCACCCCGGTACAGACGTTTTTTCAATTTGGTCCTCCTCTACCCAGCTAGAAAGTCCTTCTCCGCCATTGAATTCATCTTCCCATCCGGAATCTGTCACAACATGAACTCCATCTGCCCGCTGCGTATATCCCTCCGGAAGAAGTGAATCTTCAAAGCATCTGTTTCTTATCATTTCCGGATAGATTCCACCATCTCCGGCCCGGTTGATGTCTTCAAAGAAAATCCCATACAAATCTTTTGCTGTTTCAAACTTCCTGTTTTTGGTCCTGATATTTAGTCTGTCCATACTTTATTTCTCCTTTTTTCTTCCCTGATACCCCAGGTTATCTCTCTTTCCTGCGACAATCTATCTCATAAACCTTTCCCTTTCGCATCTCTGCAAATGGTCCTGGAATTACCTTCCCTGCTTCTAAAGCATTTCCATAAAAATCACTCTGCGACAGCGTATGGATATCCACTGTTCTTACCTCCTCCGGATTGTATACAATATCCCGTTTTGCCAGTTCTCCCGGGAAGCCAAATGGACGATCATCTGCCTTCTTGAATTCCAGCTTCAGATGATCGGTATCCACCTCTATCTCAAACCATCCTTCCTGTCCTTCTCTGTCGAACTGATAAAATTCCTGCCAGGATGGAAGATGCAGACATACCTCCGGTTCCGGATACAGAATTCGCAGATAACCTCCCTCCATTCCAACGTAGGTATTACCATCACAATGGTTGTCCTTTGTCGGGAACTTCACAGCAGCTTCCCCGCAACGGTAAAACAAATTATTCAGAATCCAGGCATCTCTCGATGTACCGCCTCTTTCCAGACCATGCATCCGGAAAGATACCGGCTTTGCAAAATATCCAGCACTTCTGCAATTCCCGATCAAATTATGTTCGATCCGCAGTCTGTCTGTTCCTTCCCCATAGATTCCATATCCATTCACCTCACCAGATTCCGTCATTGCGTACCAGCCGGCCGACCCTTTCTGCTCCTTTATCTGATTCCGGTCAAACCGACCTTCCACATTCCAGATGATATTGTGGTCGATCAGATTCACACCATCTTTCGTACATTCTATGAAATAGCCTCTCTCTGCTCCCTTCCATCTAAAACAGGTTATGTGTAATTCTGTTATTTTCATTTCCACAATCCATCCACAGATGATCTGCCCGGAATGTATTGCGGAACAGATTTCTGCGGATCAGGCTGTTTACACTATTGTGAAGCTTAATTGCTCCTGCTTCCCAGGAAAGTTCCATCTTCTGCCATCCGGTTTCTTCGATCCGGTTATCCTCGATCAACATATGCACTGCATGAAGCCCTGCAATTCCACATACCCCTGCGTTGGAAATCGTACAGTTTCTGATCACGCTATATCCGATTTTCTGCCCCGGTATCATCTCATGATGCCAGCATTCATTTCCCACATCAATCCCTACTCCGTTTGACCAGTCTACTGTACAGTCCTCAATGATCCAGTGATGTCCTCTGTAACAGGAAATTGCTCCCCGCTGCGGTACCGGAGCCCCTGTTGCCGCATGTGCACAGGTCAGTCCTTTTACTTTTATATAAGACAGAAATGGTTCGTCCGGTGCAAAACACTGTTCTCTACAGGTTACTTCGATTCTATGATCCGCCGGATCTTCATCATTCCAAAGCCTGAAGTGCACACGCTGTCCGTTAGCTTCCACCCAGTACGTTCCGTCTTTTTCCCCAAGTCCATTGCAAAGTGAAACCTGTGTAAGCGGTTTTCCATCGCAGAACACCATCCCTCTCCGGTTCAGATAAGTTGTCATATCTGTCTTATCATACTCAATAAACAGTCTGTCATGTAAAATGTTCACCGCGCAGAACGGATTGTATCCCAGAAATAAGTTAGGCTCCAGACAGTATTCCCAGACCTTTATCTTCGCTTCCTCTTTCTTTTTCCCAAAATTGTTATACAGTCTCCAGCCATTACTTGGTCTGAAGTTCTCCACTTTTTCAGAAGCCTTGATCACAACTTCTCCATCCCCGTATGCTTCATAGCTTATCATATGTGATGCATTGATACCTCCACACACCGGATGTACCCACTCTCTGTATTCTCCTCCATGGATCAGGACACGCGTTCCAGGCACTGCCCTTTCCGCTGCTGCCTGTATTGTTTTAAGTGGTGCCTTTAACGTTCCTGCATTCCTATCATCCGCATCCGGATGTGTGCTGTTTACATGCAATACGATGTCATACACTGTCTCGTCTTCCCAAAATTCAAACATGCTGCCATCTGGCAGTTTTGCTGTTTCCCCCATCATATTCCTCCTCATTATACAAGTATTTTTCTGTTATCTTTTGCAAACCCATATTATATTCTCTTTCAAGTGCAAAAAACGGGGACAGACACACTGTCCCCGCTTCCCTTCTTCACGCTCTGTCTTCCTGCCCGGAAACTTTTCCAACTGTTATTTTTTTCATCCATTTTCCACTTCGCAACCGGAATACACACCAGACTGCTTTTAGAATCTGATCGGCTTTCAGGCACACATATATCCAGAACGCCGGGAAGTGGAATACAAACCCCGCAAGCATTCCAAGCGGTATGGAAACAACCCACAGGAAAAGATTATCCGCAAGCATCAACATCTTTGTATCTCCTCCTCCACGCAGCACTCCTTTGGTCATAATGCTGTTTGTTGCCTGGAAAATAAGAATCAGGCTGATCGCATGCATCAGCTGCGCAGCAACCTCCGCTGTCTCCTCCGATACCTTATAGGAACCAATAATCGCCGGACTGACTGCCATAATAAAGAACGCTGACAGCATTCCAAGTCCCAGTCCCAATCCTAAGAATCTGTAAGCCTGACTCTGTGCCTGCTCTTGCTTTCCCTCTCCCAGCGTCTGCCCTGTCACGATTGCTCCTGCCTGACATACTCCCTGTATCATAACAGTACTCAGCTGTTGTGTTACGCTTGTAATGGCATTGGCTGCCACAAAGGTAACTCCAAGTCTTCCTATCACCATTGCCACTGTATTATTTCCGATAGCGAGAATTCCGTCACTAATCAGTACCGGTATGCTGATCCGGATATATTCTCCAAGCAGATCAGCCGTCTTCATGCCAAGATGTTTTACCCTGAATCCGATTTTCTCATCTTTCAGTAACAGATATCCACAGATCATCCCTGCCTCAAACAGTCTCGCAATCAATGTTCCCAGCGCAGCTCCTGCGATTCCCATACGTGGCATTCCAAGTTTTCCGAAAATAAATACATAGTTTGCCAGAAGGTTCACAAAAAACGCTCCGATTGAAACAAGAAGCGGCAGCTTCACCTGCCCGACACACCTTAGTATGATCGTACATACCAATGAAAGACCTAAAAAGAAATAGGTAATCACAGAAAACCTAAAATAGATTTCTCCCAGCCGTATAATCTCTGCATCCTGCGTATACATCCGCATGACAACCTGCGGGATCAGCAAAGTCACCACCGCAAATAAAAGTGCAAGGCTGACTGTAATTCTTACTACGATACAAATTGTCTTACGAAGGCCTGTATACTTTTTACCGGTTCTGCTTCCTGCATTCCCCAGTAACGGGATACAAGAACAGATGCTCCCATTCCAAGCCCCATACAGAAAATCTGATAGACACCTATAAACTGATTTGCCAGTGACACTGCCGAAAGTGACATTTCCCCGAGATTTCCAACCATAATCGTGTCAAGCATGTTGACTCCGATTGTGATCAGGCTCTGTAAGGCGATTGGCAATGCCAGCCAAAAGACTTTTTTATAAAATTTCCAGTCGATCTCTGCTCTTCTTCTCTCTGCTCTTCTTCTCTCTGTCATCTTCTATCTCCATTTCCAGTAGTAAACCCTTCCTGATGTTCAGATTTTTCTTGGTCCTTTACCTGGCAAAACTGCGCTGCTCTTTGCACTACAGTGTCTGTATCCAATCCAGATATTTCACGATCATCGTATCCCAGACCTTCCATTCATGTCCGCCCGGCATCTCTTCGTAATAAATCTTCACATTCTTCTCTTTGCAGTAAGCCAAATATTTCTGTGCGTGTGCATAACCTCCATCTTCCGTGCCGATAGCTCCAAATAAGGCCGGATATTCTCCCGTCTCAGATGCACGATCGATCCACACTTTCGAATCGCTGTCTGTTCCGGCAAGTTCCTCTAAGCTTCCCCAGCATAGCGAAACCACATCGTTTTTTTCCTGTTCCTTATCCTGATACCGTGCTCTCTGCTCTGCAAAAAGTTCCGTCACAAAGGAAAGACCGGACAGATTTGCCGCTGCCCTGAAAAATCCAGGTTTTGTAAATGCCCATTTGTAAGCACCGTATCCACCCATTGAGAACCCCGCTACATAACGGTTTTCAGGTTCCGTATTGACCGGAAACATTTTCTCAGCTACCATTGGAACTTCCTCTGTCACAAACTGATAATATGGGTATCCATATTTCATATCGCTGTAGAAGCATCCACCATCCACTTCCGGCATGACAACTGCAAAGTTTTTTTCCTCCGCATACCGCTCAATGGAAGAAAACCTGATCCAGTCCTGGCTGTTTCCTCCACCGCCATGCAGCAGATACAAAGTGCCTGCCGGCTTTTTCCCCTGATTGACACACCCCGGAAGGATCACATACAATTTGGTGTGATAGCCCAGCTTATCTGATAAAAAATCAAACATTGTCACTCCCATCTCATACATCCTCCTTCATCATTTTGTCTATCATGACCGGAAGCCACTGATCCCAGAAGCCCCACTCATGCCTGCCTTCTCCTTCAGAGAACTCTACCGGACATCCCATCTTGGTTGCCACTTCTGCAAAATTTTTTGATCCTTCATAAAAAAAGTCCTGTCTGCCGCAGCAGCTATACAATCTTGGTAGTTTTTTCCCTTCTTGCAGATTCTTTCGGATCAGGTGATAAAAATCATTACTGCTTCCCCTGTACTCTTCCCTTGTCCCGAAAGCTGATGCAACATTCGGATTATTCATATCAAAAAATCCAAGGCTCTCCACCTCTCCCGCACCGCTCATTCCAGCTGCCGCTGCAAAGAAATCCGGGCGGTTCAAAGCCCACTTGAAGGTTCCGTGGGATCCCATGGAATTACCGATCACATACCTTTCTTTCGGATCATGCGTCAATGGGAATATATTCTCCACAATCTCCGGAAGCTCCTCGCTTAAGTATGTAAAATATTTTTTCCATGTACCATATCGCAATAAAAACTGTTGCGTACTTCCGGCATCACAACTGCAAGATCACGCTCTAATGCATATTCTTCCAATCTGGTACGGCGCAGATAAAGGCTTGCATCATCACTGCTCCATGCAGCACATAGAGCGTTTTTTTTCTCTCATATTCTTTATAATAAGTTTCTGCCCCTTTTTTCTCCGGGTCACGAAAAACCTCATAAGTCGGAAGAATCACATAGATTTCTGTGTTTTCTTTCAACACTTCTGAACGAAATGAATATTGGATCAGTGCCATTTTTCTCCTCCTGTTCTACTCTTCTTCCTTTTCAAAACACAATACATTCCAGGAAAGTGGTTTTAATGATGTTGTCAGTCTGCCATCTGCGAACAAAATATCTTCTTTTTCTTTTGGAAGAACCAAAGATGGATTGTCAAAGCTGCTCGAAGCCTCCAGATCATCCGTATACATCTCGAATTGTTTTACAAACCTGTATCCCTCAAATCCTCTGACATCCACAGTCAGAGAATACTCACTCTCCTCATTTCTATTTAACACAAACAGATTCAGTCTGCCATTCTCACGATCCCATGCCGATGCACTGTCCACATAAGGAACATTTTCTTTTCCCCTGTACTGGGATGTATCATCGATCGCATATCCCGGCATATCATAGGTCTCACATTCCACGCTTGTCTGCATGGATGTTCCCTTTGCATACTCCATCAGCTGCGACAGTGCATAATAAGATGCTGATCTCCACACATGGTCATGGTCGGAAGAACAGAGTGCTCCAAGTCCTCCTGTCATGCAAGCAATCTTCACACGGTCTGCATGTCTTAAAAATGCCATCTGAATTGAAACCATTGCCAGCATCTGCAGCATATCTCCTCCCGGATGTTTTCTGTCCGGCATCTGATCTGGATCATGAAGCACATATTTTCTGTCCGGATCAAACCGGTAGTGGGCTCTTGTCATATTGTAGACACCATAGCCCGGATGCAGCTCGGCATTTGGCCGGATCATGGCTCCGTACTCGTCAAAAGAGAGCATCATTTTTTCGGTGAACGCCTCTTTGCTGCAATCACATCACAAAGTGCCGCCTCGGTGTCAATAAATTCCTCATAATACAGGGAACCACCCAGTAATGCCTTAATATCTCCCGGAGGCGCACTGTGATAGTGGTGCATGGACAGATAATCCACCGAATCATAGCACTGTTCGAGCACGGTCTCTTCCCATTCCGGATAGTGATCCATAAAGATGGCAGAGGATGCGCAGACAGCAGTCTCTATCGTCGGATCAATCCACTTCATCACTTTGGATGTCTCATTGGCAAGAACTCCGTAGCTCTCGGATCCTTATCCCAGGAACCGATTTGCCACGGTCCGTCCATCTCGTTTCCAAGATACCAGACCTTCACCCCATATGGCTTCTCATGTCCGTTCTTTTTACGCAGATCTGACCACCAGCTGCCTCCCTCATGATTCGTATACTCAACAATATCCATCGCATCTCGGATTCCTCCTGTTCCGAGGTTGATCGTATACATCGGTTCTGCTTCCACTTTTTCTGCCCACTGTAAATATTCGTCATGACCAACTTCATTTGTAATATACTGATACCATGCCGGATCTAAATGTACTTTTCTCTGTTCTTTCGGTCCGATGGAATCCTTCCAGTCCCAGGCGGAAACAAAGTTTCCACCCGGGAGACGGATTGCCGGCATATCGGTACTTTTCAATGCCTCAATCACATCTTTCCGGAATCCTTGCTCATCCGCTGTCGGATGCTTCGGGTTGTACATCGTTCCATTTACCATTGTTCCAATCGGTTCCAGAAATGTTGAAAATAATCTCGGTGAGATTTCTCCTATCTCAAAGGATGGATGGACTGTAATTTTTGCTTCTTTTTCCATAGTCTTTTCTCCTTCATTTCACTGCCATACCTGTGTCTTGTCCCCGCAAACACATTTAAAATAATTTTCTTAAAAACGCATTCAGGCAATGTCTCCAGAATGTCCAGTCATGATAACCGTATCCTTCGAACACCTCAATCGGGACACCTGCCGCCAGTACTTCTTTCTCGTTCTTAACCGTCGACTCATAGCTCCATTCCTGCTTTCCACATGCAACAAAAAGCATATGAAACTGCTTTCTGAATGCTTCCGGATTCAGTAATACTTCTGTATAATCCACCTCATCGTCCCTGATCACAAGACCACCGGAAAAGATGCCTGCCCAGCCGAACAATTCCGGATAGGTAAATACGATTCTCTGCGTCTGCATGCCTCCCATGGAAAGCCCTGCTAATGCCCTGTAATCTTTGTCTGCAATAGTCCGGTATCTGCTGTCAATATACGGGACACAGCTTTCCGGAAGCTCCTGCAGAAATGCGCTCATAGAATGGTGATATTCACCATTTTCCGGGAAGGCATAGCCAGTATTCATAACTACGATCATTTCCTTCATCTGCCCTTTTGCGATCAGGTTATCCGCGATATTGGCAAGCTTTCCCTGCCAGATCCAGCCAACCTCATTCTCGCCGCCCCCATGTTGTAAATAGAGAACAGGATATCGTTTTTCCAGATGTTCCTCATAACCTGCTGGTGTGTATACATAACACAGCTTGGTTCTCCCGGTACTATTAGATTTGTAATATTCATAATGAACCGTTCCATGTGGCACCTGGCGGATTCTGTATTCTTCAAAATCCTCCTCCGGCATTTCCAGATAGTTCACAGCCTGAAAGCCGCCGTAGCCAACCGGCGCATTGCAGTCCACCGTGTTCGCGCTGTTTACTATATAGTTATAATAGTGGAATCCTTTCTCAATTCCCGTTACCTCTGCTGTCCACCAGCCATCCTCTCCTTCTTCCATAGGATAGCTTTTCATTCCCCACAGATTCAGCTCCACATCATGCGCACCGTCTGCCCGCAGATAAAATCTGGCAGTTCCAGTCTTCCCATCTGTCACCTCTGCGCCCGGATGTTCTTCCCGGTATCTGCCACACGGTCTGCCTTTCTCATCAAATGCATGAATCAGACCTTTGTGGATCGGATCAGACATTAGCATATGCTCTGCAAAAGTCTGACGGTCTAATTGCTCTTTGGATAGCTTTCTCTCTTCATAAGGAAAAACTGGTTCACTTTCATCCTCTGGCTCCTCTTTCTGGAAGACTAAGGATGCAAAGTCCCTAAAGCTCTCTCTCCACACATGCCATTCATGATAGCCCTCATAGCTTCGCTGCCCTCCGGCTGCCCCGAGCTTTTCAAACTGATCCGTATATATTTTCTGTTTTTTATCTAAATCCTTCTCCCCTTTTCCTGCCGTCATAAGAACGGTCTGCATCGGATACTCTGCAAACTGTGCAAGAATCCGTTCTGTCTCTTCATCCCTGACCCCTGAGAATACTCCCAGATGTCCGAACAGATTCTGGAATCTCGATACGATCTGGGTTGCCTGCGCCGACCCAAGGGAAAGTCCCGCCATTGCGCGGTGCATCCGTCCTTTTTTCACGCGAAAAGTATGTTCCATATATGGAATAACATCCTCTGTCAGTTCCCTTCCAAAGTCACCCGGGAAAAAGACAGCCTCCTCATCATCTCTAAACGCGTAACCGCTGCACATAACCACGATCATACCCTTGCATTTTCCTTCTGCAATGAGATTATCCATAATAAAATTCAGTTTGCCGTTCCACAGCCAGCTTGTCTCATCCTCTCCCACTCCATGCTGGATATACATAACCGGATATTTTTGATCTATATTCTCTCTGTAGGAAGGCGGCAGATAGACATAACATTTCTTTATGTGATCATTCTGTGTTGACACGTAAGAATGAATCTGCACATCCCCATGCGGTACATCCTTCAGATACCAGAAATCCTGTCCCTCCCGTGGCATTTCAAAAAAGTTATTTGCCCCGAAACATCCATAAGCAAACGGTGCATGTGGGTTCGTCACCTGTACCCCATCTACAAACCACCTGTGATAATGAAAGCCTGGAAGAATCCCCTTTACATTTTTAGAAAACAGTCCGTTTGCCTGCTTCTCCAGTGCAATTTTCTCCGTTCCAAGCGTTCCTCCAAAACCGGAAACTTCTACCGTCTCTGCTTTTGGTGCTTCCATTGTAAAGGTAACACTTCCATCCTCCTCAACCTTGGTTCCCCAGAAATCTTCCTGATAACAAATACAATCTTTGCCATCTATCTTTTTCATTTCTGCTTTTTTATAAATTGGATCAAAAAAAAGCGGATACATTGTCAGTGCCTGATTGTTTTTCATTTTCATCTCCTCCTTCTGCTCTCTTTAGCTATTTCGTTTTAGCATATTATAAAAATAATAGCGGCAATATATTTCCATATTTTTTACCGCCGCTGTTATTTTGTATTGTTATTTATAATTTTCTTCCTGTTCCAGACCGCTGCTTTCCCGAATCTGATAAATTGGCAGCAGCTCCCTCCGGATTGGAATATCCATCCGGCTCTCTCCTGCCAGAATTAAAATATCTAATGCACTCTTTGCCATTTCCTGTGACGGAATATCCACAGAAGACAATGCTGGTCTATTATACCGGAGTAGTGGAGAGTTCTCAAAAAATATAATCCTCAGATCTTTCGGGACACAGATTCCGACATCCCTGCAATATGCCATTATCCCTGTAGCAAGCCTGCAGTCGGCTACAAGCCACGCGGTCGGAAGTTCCATATCTGAAAGCATCTGTTTCGCTGTCTGATATCCAATCTCATAGGAACTCTTCTCAATCCTTGGATTCCATTCTTCCTTCGCCACAACATCATGACTCCTGCACCCAAACAGGAAACCTGCCTCCATCAGTCTCTCTGCTCTTCCTGTTTTCTCAAATCCCAAAAAGGCGGCAGATTTCACTCCGGAAAGGTTCATACATGCCGCACATTCTTCACCTGTCCGGTAGCTGTCCATCAGCACACTGTGATAGATCTGGCTGTCACGTCCGATAAACACAATCGGAATCGTGATCTCCCTCTCTTCCAGCGCCTTCTGCTCTTCCTCGTTAAGTCCACAGATCATGGCTCCACTGAAGCGGTTGCTTGACAGCATATCCATATATGTCATGAAGTTCCCTGGTTCATATGCCTGGACAACCAGTTCTATCTTCAGCTCTTTCAAATCAATTGTCTGAAAGATGCCTTCCAGGAAACGCCCGAGACGTGAGTTTAGATTGTCACGCCTCCAGAACAGTGCCAAAACATATGGTGCCTCCTCGTTAGCTGCCTGTCTCAATCTTCTCGCATAAATATTGGGCTGATAATTAATCTCTTTCGCCGCATTTAATACTTTCTTCTGCGTCTCTTTTGATATTCTTACCTGGTCTCCTCTGCCATTCAGCACAACAGACACTGTGCTCACGGAAAGTCCCAGTTTATCCGCAATATTCTTAATCTGCATCTTGGACGCTTGTTTTTTACCCATATCAATGCCTTTCATCCTATTTTGAACTATTTTTGCCTTATAACTGAGCCTACCATATCTAAGATTCTTTTGTCAACCCGACAACCGGCTGTTTTTCCTTCGTTTTAGCAATGGCATCCGGCTGTCCTCTCTTTCTGAAAAGACCGGATGCCATTGCTTATTCACTGCTTATCTGTTTGTTTTTTATTTTGCTGCTTTTCTTGCATCGATTACTTTCTGATATTTTTCCATATCAAATTTCACAAGATCATCCCATCCGATACCGGTAAGAGTCTCTTTTAAGTTTTCCCATAATGCATCGAATTCTGCCTGGTCTGCTGCAAAGACCATCTTCCAGGATGCATTTGTAATTTCCTTTCCACACTGACTTCTGATCAGCGCAATATCTGTTGTATCACTTTCAAGAACAACATTTACATTTGCAACCGTCTTTAATAATCCGTTCTCCTCAAAGTATTCTGTCTGTGTATCAGTGCCATATTTTTCTGTCCAGTCAACATATCTCTGGTCCTTCGGTTTTTCAAGATTAGTGCTCCAGTAGCTCATGCTGTAAGGCTCATTATTATTCGGATTAACTGCCATGTTAGATACAATGTACTGGTTCAACTGACATTTTCCATCATTGTAGAGACCGCCGCCCCATTCATCCGGAAGATTCTTCTTACCTGCTACATAAGCTACAGAGTCATCTGTCTGTGCATAGCGTCCTGTTCCTTCTTCAATGGTGTAGTTGACACCAGCAATACCATCCCACATGTAACTGATTCCTTCCGGACTTGCCATCCAGTCAAATAACTGCATAATTTTTTCTTTTGTTGCATCGTCTACGCCAGAACCAATGCCCCATACGCGGCCTGAGCCATAATAAGAATCTGCTACCTGATAAATATTAAGGTCTTCAACAGGAACATTCACAAATCCTTTTCCTGCTGCTTTGTCTTCATCGGAAAGATTGATACCTGCAAGGTTCATTTCCCAGTTGTACCATAATAAGTACTTTCTGTATGCACGAAGCTTCTGCTCGTCTGTTGTGGTCCAGTCCTGAACAGAGGAATCCGGATCGATCAGCCTCTCTGATTTGCCTTGAAGAAGAACTCAAGCATCTTGTAATATGCACCGTTCTCATCAATCAATGGCATCATACTGTTGTCATTTCCAATTAATACAGACTGATTTACTTCCTGCCCATACCATTTTGCGGTCTGGCAGATATTTTCCATACCGAATCCATCCCAGTCTTTCCAGAGGGAAATCGCATATGCTTTGTCACCAGCATCGTTGGTCGGATGTGCTTTCTGCATCTGCTCTAAAACATCCAGAAGATCATCCAGGTTCTTTAATTCCGGGCATCCAAGTTCTTTGTAGTAGTCCCATGGAAGGCATGGTGCTGAGAACGGAGTCGACTGTGAATATGTCTCTGGTGAAGTATTCGTCATCTCGGTAGGGATTCCCCAAATCTTACTTCCATCTCCAACCTGCGCATTGAACGCCTCAATCTGTGTCTTATACTCTGCTAAGTTTGGATAATTCCAGATATCATCCGTAATATCCATAACAAGTCCTGCTTCTACGCAGTCCAGATAATCTGCATTGTCCAGAAGAATGATATCACCCAGCTTTCCGGAGCTGCATCGCGTCTGATAAAGTGCTGCCGCATCACCGGATGTATTCGGTGCAAAGATATTCAGTTCCAGACCGAACTTCTCTTTCACAAGGTCGCCAAACCAGCCTGCCTGCATGCCCTGATAGTTTGCCGCAACATCATAGACTTCGATGGTTGTCACATCCCCTGATGCCTGTGAGCCTCCCTCTTCTGTTGCAGCTGTCTGGTTCTTGTTGTCCCCTGATGAAGCATTTCCATTTGCTCCGGAATCTCCTCCACAGCCTGCAAGAACTGTACTTGCTGTCATGGCTGCTGCCAGGCCTAAACTAATTGTCCTTCTCCATTTCATAATACATATCCTCCTTTTGTTTTTCTACAATAGCCCCCTATTGTGTGTTGAAGTTTATGAATTTTTTCTCAACCCTTCACTGCGCCGATCATAATTCCTTTTACAAAGAAGCGCTGGAAGAATGGGTATACTAATAGAATTGGTGTTACGACCAGAATAGTTACTGTCATACGGATGGAAGTAGCCGTCTGCGTCGTTGCAAGCATCTGCTGGATTGCTTCACTGGAGGTTCCGGAAGAAACAATCGTTGCAAGTGAGCTTGCCTGGTTAATATACTGGTACAGAATAAACTGTAACGTATATAACTTTGTGTCTGTTACAAGAAGCAGCGTATCCTGGAAAGAATTCCACTGTCCTACTGCCGCAAAAATTGCAACCGTTGCAAGAATCGGTTTAATAATCGGAAGAATAATTGAGAAGAACACCTTCAATGTTCCTGCTCCGTCTACTTCTGCTGCATCCTGCAGCTCCCTCGGAATTGATTCCACATAAGTCTTCGTCAGAATAATATAAAAAGGCGATACCAGCGTCGGCAAAATATATCCGAGGAAATTATTCGTCAGATGCAGATTATTCATTGTAATATACCATGGAATAATTCCTGCATTAAAATACATAGTCAATACTACGAACCGGTACCAGAGTTTCCGTTTCCACATGGTTTCTCTTGTGAACATATAACCGAGGAAGCCGGCTAACAATACCGTACATGCCGTTCCGATCAGCGTTCTTGCAATGGAAATCTGTGCTGCCTGCAGCAGTCCCGGAATCTTGGTTGCATCCAGATAATTTCTGAAATGGATCTGCTGCGGCAGAAGATAATCTTTCCTTTTTCACTCAGATCGTTAGCACTGATCGTATTGATAAAAATATAGTAAAATGGATAAATACAGATCAGGGAAAACAATGCAAACACAATATAAGTAATCACGCTGATCAGTTTATCAACGGACCGGCATTTTCTTTTATTTTTCCATTCTGTTTCATGTTCATATCCTCACTTCCATTTAAATAAATCCATCACCACGCAGTACTTTAGATAGCGTATTGGCACCACATAACAAAATGACGCTGATCAGACTCTTAAGCATACTGAGTGCAGTAGATACAGAATAACTTCCACTTCCCATTGCCAGATTGTATACATACAGATCAAGTACCTGGATAGTATCCATATTAAATGCATTCTGGAATACATAGTACTGTTCCATTCCATTGGAAAGGAAATTTGCGATATTAAGCATTAATAATACAAAGTATGTTGGCAGTAAGCTCGGAATCGTAATATTCCAGATCAGTTGCATTCTTGTTGCCCCGTCCACTTTTGCTGCCTCATATAATTCTGCATCAATCCCTGAGATTGCTGCGATATACATGATTGCTGACCATCCAAGGCTCTTCCAGGTACTCCACAGCCACATTTTCAGCCATATATGATTGGAAGACTGCAAGAAAGCGATCGGTTTTTCAAGTACTCCCATCTGTATCAGTAAGCTGTTTGCCATACCTGTACTGTTGAACATACAGTAGCAGATAGAAAATACCAGTACCCAGCTGATGAAGTTTGGAAGTGTCGTCACGGTCTGGACAAATTTCCGGAATGGCATACACTTAATCTCATTCAGAAATACGGCAAAAATCATCGGCAGCCAGGAAAATAAAATGGTCAATCCACTCATTGCAAAGGTGTTTCTCAAAACCATCAGCGTCTGCTTAATCCTCACCGGATTGTCTACCAGATACCGGAACCACTTCAATCCTACAAAGTCATCCATGCTAAGTGCTTTTGGCGGTTTGTAATCAAAAAAACGCGTATGCCCATCCATACAGTGGATAATAAGCAAATATCGCAACCAGAATAATGAAAGGCAGAATATAGAGGAATTCCCGATACCCTCTCATCTTTTTCTTATTTGTAAAAACTTTCATTCAGCTACCCCTCCTATTTTCTCCTCAGTCCAATCTGTTTTCTCTCCGTACATTTCTTATGTTGCTATTATATGCTATTTCGTTTTAGCTGTCAATAGCTTATTCATTAGAAACTATTTTCAAACTGCCATCCGGAAGTCTTCTAAACTGTTTTACATAATTCCATCCAAGCTCAGGATCCTTATCTGCTACCTCATGTCCTTTGTCATGCATCATCGCCAGATTATACAGATTCACTGGATGCTCTTCATCCGAGTAAAACCTCTGAACGTCATAGTAATGTTCCGGATGTCTGGCAGAAGGCCGGATTCTCTGCTGAATCTGCCCCGGCACACCGCATCCACTCGGATCAGGTTTGGAAAGATCCGGTGTCTCTTCGATCCGAATATGATTATACGCCTTCCAGAAATCATACTGATGCTGTTGGGAGCAATGATAATAAATCGGATAAGAAATTTCCCGGGAACCATAGGTATACCATACCGGCATCCGGTAATCGTATTCTTTCTTTTTCTCCATCGCAAGACCAAACAGATACTTATCCTGTTCTGTAAGTTCACTGGCACCATTTCTGATTCCCGGCCAATTTGAGTCAATATGACAGATAGCTGCGATCAGTTCCGGGTGGAGCATTGCCACTGCCTGCGCCTGTCCTGCTCCATTGCTGAAGCCTGACAGGTAGACTCTTTCCGGATCAACTGGATAGTGTTCTTTCATATATTGGATCAATGCAACTGTATACCCGATATCATCTGCTCCATCCGGTGCTAAAAAGCTGTTCCACTGTGTTCTGTCTGTTCCCCACGGATACACAGTAATAAAGCCTTCCTTCTCCCCCAGTTCATGAAAACGGCTCATCTGTGCGGCTTCCTCCGGGTTATCCGATCCTCCATGGAAAAAGAGCATAAGTGGTACCCTTCCTGACGTTCCATCTTTCACACCGGAAGGTACATGCACAAACCAGGTATGCTTTACCTTCACCTTTTCCTCTAACCTGTCATCATCCAGATAAAGTTCAAACCCGGCTTTTTTCATGTCCGGTTTTGGTTCCACATCTCCATACACAGAGGTATTGGTGCGCCTGGTCACGGAAAATAGTTCTTCCCATACCCGGTTCACCAGTTCTTTGGAAAGCTGCATATTCTCTGAATTCATGACACACTGAGATGGATTTCTTTTATTTCTTGTCACTGTAATCTGATCTGCCGTCTCTTTCCATTCTGTTTCATTAACAACATTGAAATAATTCTGTGTTTTCCTGTCACTGTCCACCAGAAAAGCCGGTACTGCAGCATTCACCGCCTGATATCTGGCTTCCTCACATAGCCTTCCACCCACTGCAAAAATTGCTGCTATATTCTCTGCCACACAGGCTGCAAGCGTGCATACCATATGCGCTCCGCTTCCGGTACCGACTAGATACCTGGTGTCATTCATCGGATGCCAGACACTCAACATAGCTTCATAAGTTGGAATCCCGTTCGGCCGTGTTGCAAGAGGCTTATCATCTTCCTTTGTCATTGCATCCTGAAAATCATGAAAAGCTGTCAGATCATCTGTCTCTCCGGAAAAATCATAATTCCAGCGCCCGTTTTCCGGATTCGGGAATGAAAGAATGATTTCCTGTTCCTCCGCGAGTTTTTGCATGCCAAGCTCATCTAAAAAATACCGTACGGATGCTTCGTCTTCTCCATCACGTAATATTGTAATGCTGCAGCGTTTGAATGCTGTCCTTCTTTCCTGTTCCGGAAAATACAGATACATACTTCTTCCGATCTTTTCCAGCTTCTTATATACTAACCCCATCTTTTACCTCCTCTGTCTGTGCAGGTTCGCTAAACTATTTTCCGTTTGTAACTGCTAAAACGTCGTAGCTTAACTATAGTTTCTTTTTTCTATTCTGTCAATCTATTTTTTTTGAATATTCATCTGTTTATTTCATCTTTTGCGACTTTTTTCCTGTTTTTCTTCTTTATTTCCATTTCTCTTTGCGTAAGTTTTTTTGCCATTAGAGCTATTTCGTTTTAGCTTTTTATTGACATACTGTATCCGCAATGTTAAGATTGTTTTATCTTAAACAGAATTTTAGTAATAAAGAGGTGATCATCTATGGCTCAGGGTATGAAAACACAGTCCTGGACCATCTGCCGCCGGAACAGATGCTGACCTTGCAAAAGGGAAAATTCCTCATACGCTTCCAGACGGCGTAACCAACCGGGCTGTTTATCAGGATATTTTGCAAATTGCCTTACCAGCGAGTGTGGAGCTGATTCTGTCTTCCTTCACATCTATGGCCGATCTGATTATGGTAGGAAATCTTGGTACATGGGCAATCACGGCAGTAGGCCTCACGACACAGCCAAAGTTTATCCTTATGACAATGGTCATGGCGATGAATGTCGGTTCCACCGCACTTGTTGCCCAGTCAAGAGGTTCTGGCAACCGGGAAGCTGCACAGAAGTATGCCAGACAGGCAATGTTGCTCAACCTTACTTTAAGCATCCTGCTTTCTGTCGTCGGTTTTGTGACTGCCAGACCGCTCGTTCTTTTCATGGGTGCAAAGGATGGGCACATTTTAAGTGCCGGAACTGCTTACTTGCAGATTCAGATGGCAGGATTCGTATTCTTTTCCCTGACCTCGACCATCACAGCGCTTCTTCGCGGAATTGGCGATTCCAAAACAGCCATGTACTATAACACAGTCGCCAATCTGGTAAACCTGATTCTGAACTACTTACTGATTAACGGACATTTAGGCTTTCCACGCCTTGAGGTTGCGGGCGCTTCTCTTGCCACCACAATCAGCCAGATTGTATCCTGTATCCTTGCAGTGATCGCCATATCAAAGAAAAGCTGTTATATTCATATGAATCTGCATGATGACTTCAGACCAAGCAGAAAAGAGCTCGCAGAAATCGCAGCCATCGGTCTTCCGGCTGCCCTGGAGCAATTTATGATGCGAATTGGTTCTATGATCTTTTCCAAAGCGGTTGCTTCCCTTGGAACAGTTGAATTCGCTGCACATCAGGTCTGTATGAATATTCAATCCCTTACTATGATGAACGGACAAGTATTCTCCATTTCATCGACCTCGCTAACCGGACAAAGCCTTGGAAAAAAAAGACCTGACATGGCACAGGCGTATACCACACGCTGCAAGCGGTGCGGTATGGCAATTGCCATTACACTCGGTATACTCTTTGTAATATTCGGAAGGCCGCTTTCTGGTCTGTACACGAACGACGCAACCTGTATTACACTATGTATCCAGATTCTCTGGATTGTTGCTTTTATCCAGCCATTCCAATCTTCACAGTTTATCGTGGCAGGTGCACTCCGTGGTGCCGGTGATACAAAGTTTGTTGCAAAGCTGACATTTTTCACTGTCATGCTGCTCCGTCCGGGACTTGCTCTTCTGGCAATCAACGTATTTTCCCTTGGACTTCCCGGTGCCTGGTTTGCTATCCTGACCGATCAGATCATCCGTTCTGCCTGATTGCATGGCGCTATCAGTCTGGCAGGTGGAAGGAATCCGTGCTGCGTACAAAAGCTGCTGCCTGACACCGGTCAGAAATCCCGTTGTGTATGCAAAGCACCTTAGAAATTTCAAACATTTTTTTATTATAAATTAACACATTTATGAATGGAGGTATCTTTTATGTCAAATGCAAAACAAATTGACCAGCTTTTAGAAGGGTTCTTAAAACGCGGTCTTCCAGGCTGCGGACTGAAAGTCGTCCAGTACGGCAACACCCTTTATGAGGGCTATTTCGGTGTCACTGACATCGACACCAAAACACCTGTCACGAAAGACACACTGTTCCGTCAGGCATCTATGTCCAAAATTCCGCTCTACACAGTTATGATGATGCTCTATGAACGTGGCAAGTTTCTCCTCACAGACCCAATTGGAGATTATCTTCCGGAATGGAAGACAAGTACCCGCTACGACAGGCATCCGAACGGCTATGTCGATATCGTTCCAACCAGCCGTCCAATCAATATCCGTGATGTCATGTCCATGAAATGCGGTCTTCCCTATTGTAATTCTGCTGCTCCAACCCACGATCTTGTCATGACTGGCATGCAGGAGTGTATGCAGCCACTCTGGGAAAAAGGATCTTACACTTTGAAAGAACATTTATCTGCCATGTCCAAAGCACCTCTTGCCTGTGATCCGGGCACGCACTGGATTTACGGATTTTCCAGTGAGCTCGCCGCCGGAATCATTGAGGCTGTCTGCGACAAACCTGTCAACGATGTTTTCAAAGAGATGCTCTTCGATCCTCTTGGCATGAAAGACACTGCCGCGATTTTTCCAGACGAACAGACGAAGAACCGTCTTGTCACACTCTATGCCAAAGATCCTGATGGAAATCTTGTTCCAGGACCTGACTTTTTTGATAAAAAGCATCTCCCTGGAAAAGAAAATGAAGCCGGATGGGCAAGACTTTATTCTTCCGTGGAAGATTATTCCAGACTTTTACAGATGCTTGCCTGCGGTGGTGTCTATGACGGGACAAGGCTCATGAGCAGTACGACAATTGATCTGATGCGCACAAATGGTCTCACCAGAGAGCAGCTTCTCGACTTTCCTGACAAAGGATATGGTTACGGACTTGGTTTCCGGACAGTCATTGACCCTGCTGCCGGAGATTTGAACGGGTCCATCGGTGCTTTCGGATGGACCGGCGGCTTCGGAAGCTGGTGCGAAGCAGATCCTGCGGAAGGGCTCTCTATTGTCTATATGCACAATCTGATCCCGAATGATGAGCAGTACTATCATCCGAGAGTACGGACCGCTTCCTACGGATTACTTTAATCCCGTATTGTTCCCCGCCTTCCGCACAAGATGCGGTGGCATCCAGTTTTTATAAACGCGCATATGCGCAGAAATGAGGTTTTTACATGTCAGATTTCAAAAACTTAGATCGCCTTTTACAGAAATATGTAGATGATGGACTCCCGAACTGCAGTTGTATGATCGCCAAAAAAGGAGAAATCCTATATGAAAATTACTTTGGCTGGGCAGATAAGGAAAATACCGTTCCTCTTACTGCTGATCATGTATTCCGCCAGGCTTCCCTGACCAAAATTGCAATGTATACAACCGGTATGATGCTTTATGAACAAGGTCGTTTCCTAATGTCAGATCCGCTCTATGAATATTTTCCAGAGTTCCGACATTCTACCAAAATCATCCAGCTGCCGAACGGTACGCTCGAAGAAGTTCCTGTTGAGCATCCGATCACAGTAAAACAAATTTTTAATATGACCTGCGGTCTTCCTTACGAAATGATCATAGGAGGCATCCCGGTTCATCACCCAACTGCAAAAGCAATGGCGGATGAAATGAAAGCTTTGCGTGCCAACGGTTACTTCACTCTGCGCGACCAGATTAAAGCTGCTGCAAGAGTTCCCCTTGCTTTCGAACCTGGAACCCGCTTTCTTTATGGTTTTGCCAGCGAGCTGACCGCCGGTCTCTTAGAAGTACTCTGTGACAAGCCAGCAGAACAGGTCATCAAAGAAATGCTGTTTGAGCCTCTGGATATGGACAGTTCCGCAAATTTCCTGTTCGGAGACCTTGAATCACGGCTTGTAAAAAATTATTACCTGAAACCTGGCAAAACCCTTGCCGATCCTGACTGTCTGACCGTTCCGGATAAAGTACACGAAGCTTCCTTTGTCGGGCCTCTTGGAACGGTTCCCGGCTTTGCCCGCGTCATTACCAACTGTCGTGACTACACAAAGTTGATGCAGATGCTGGCAAACGGTGGCATACACAATGGAGAACATATTCTCGGAAGAAAAACCATAGATCTGATCCGTACGAATACCCTGACTCCAACTATGATAAAGGAAGATTTCTCCAATGACTATCTTGCCGGATACGGTTACGGATATGGTATGCGTACCTGATGAACCGCTACGAAGGTCAGCACAATGGCATGCTCGGTCAGTTTGGCTGGACCGGTGGCTCCGGAACCTGGGCAGAATGTGATCCGGAAACCGGACTTTCCATTGTATATATGCACAATCTGCAGCCAAACCTCGAACAATATCACCATTTAAGAATGCGTGAAGTTGCTTACGGATGCCTGTAAACTTTACCAATAATTCTTTTTTTATAGTTCCCTCCTTACAGAAAAAGAGCTTCCACGCAGTTCTACTACAGAACATGCGTGGAAGCTCTTTTTCTATTTATCTTCTGTACTTATTGCTGAAATTCAAAATACTTCTTCGTATTATTATGGTAAATATATTTTTTCTGTCAATTCCACTATCCTTGATTGCTCTTCCAACTGCACGCTCATTTACATAAGCATTTGCTGTATCAATTAGGGAATATCCCATTTTTAATGCCTCTAATGTACTTGTGTAGGCATCCTCTGGTGATAACATAAAAGTTCCTAGTCCAAGCATTGGACATTCCAAATTGTTATTCAACTTCATATTTTCCATCTTTTTAGTCCTCCTGAAATTTTTCTTTATCAAGCATTTTTATTACTTTTGCCGGATTTCCAACTGCTACTGCATAATCCGTACATCCTTTGTCACTACAGATCCAGCTCCCACAATTGCGTGTCTTCCGATACATACTCCCGGAAGTATCGTAGCTCCAGCTCCTACCCAGGCATATTCTCTTATCAGAACAGGCTTACAAGTCAGAGTAAACAAATCATATGGATCATGATTATTGGAAATAAGCTGTACATTTGCAGCAATCATAGCATTGTCTTCAATCGTTATTCCACCTCTTGCCATTGCAAGAAGATTAGAATTGATAAATACATTCCTGCCAATCTTTACGCTTCCAACACATGCTCCATTAAGCGGTGGTGATATCATACTCCCATCTCCTAGGTTATTTCCAAACAATTCCTTTAATAAATGATTATATTCATCAGTAAAAGGCATTGTATGATTAATCTGAAATAATATTTTTGTCTGACGTTGCCCTTCTGTACTTTCTTTTATTGACGCAGTTCTTACATCAACACGTATTTCCTTGCATTCCATTTTTCTAACCTCTATTTCTGTATCCATCTTTCAAGTACATCTTTCGCTTGATCTACGCCGCTTCCATGTATCGCAATGCCTTTCTCAATCACTGCACCTTTTGCACTTTTTTTAATATCACTCTCCGTATTTGACAATCCGCTTCCTTCATGCGTACAGAATGGATGAATTTTCTTTCCTGTAAAATCATAACTTTCCAGAAAAGTATATACAGCCATTGGCATGGTTCCCCAGTAATTCGGGTATCCAAGATAAATCTCGTCATATTGATCTATGTCCTGTGGCAGATTTAGTATCTCCGGTCGTTTTCCTGTCTGTTTATCCTCTTTTGCCTGTGCAATGCAGGTATTATAATCAGCGGCATAGGGAATCTTTTGCTCGATTTTGAAAAGGTCTGCTCCTGTCATATCAGCTATCATTTTTGCAGCTTTCTCAGTATTGCCAATCTGAATATATTTCATGGAACCGCCAAAATAATTTTCATCTGCTCTTGAATAAAATGCTACCAGCTTTGCCATTTGTACTATTCCTCCTTTGTCCATACCAGTTTTCCTGTTTTCACTGCTTCTTCATACCGTGATATCTTATAAGAAAGCCTGTCCATAGTTTCCTCTATCTGCTCTTTTTGCTTCTGAAGAATATCCATCTGCTCATTCAACAACTCAAGTCTCGCAGGTATTGTAGAATCTCCCGCCCTAAATAGCCTTTGATATTCAATCAGACTTTCTATGGGAAGTCCTGCATTTCTCATACATACTGCAAGCTCAACCCATCTAAGATCTTCTTCCTGGTAATCCCGAATTCCTCCGGATGTTCTTGTAACTTTAGGAATCACATTAACCCTCTCATAATAACGAAGGGTATCCTGTGAAATACCATATTTTTCTGACACTTCTTTTATTGTCATATTCTTCCTCCACAATTTAAAGAAGATTTTTCACACTCTGTATCCATTCATTAATTTGTTCCTGAGGTGTCTCCAGATTACTTCCACCTGTAGAATCAAACTGTATCTGCATATCGCAAACCACATTTGCGCCTTTGCAGGCTACTTTCATATCCTTTATTACATGCCCTGGCCAGCCACCATTTGTCATAAAAGGTACTACTGTCTTTCCGGTAAAATCCTGTTGGTGCAGAAATGTTTTTACAGCCGGAGCCATTGTGTACCACCATGTAGGTGTCCCAACTGCGATGACATCATAATCTGCAATATTGATATCCAGCAGTTTAATTTCAGGTTCGTATCCGCGCTGCACTTCATTCTGTCCCTGATTTACCACATCATCATAACTGCCAGAATATGGAACTACGGTATCTATTTTTAGAATATCGCTATCAGTCTCACTCTGTAGCATTTTTGCAATTCTTTCCGTGTTTCCATTTGACCATGAATAATATATAATCAGTAATTTCTTCATCTTTTTACCTCCTGTTTCGATTAGTATACTACTTGAAGTTAACTCCAAGTCAAGAGCTTTTGATTTTTTCTTCACCAGTGATGCCGGATACCAGTTGCTGGCAATCAAGATCTTGTCATTTTTACACATCACAGTCTCTACGATCAGGTTCACGATTTCATCTACCTGTCGCATATCGTCATGATGGTTGCCAAAGTAACTCCCAGTTCATCCGGCTCTACATATCCAAGACTTGCTGTCAGACTTCCCTGTGGATCTGCATCGATCAATAATACTTTTTTTCCTTCTCTTCTTTAATTCTGATACAACCTCAGGATTGCCTTCTAAAAAATCATCCAGAATATTCAGATCCACAATGGCTATCTTTCGAATCGGATAATTGGCTTCTGCTTTTTTCGCCAGTCTGACAAAAGGCCAGTAGGACATCTTGTAAATCTTTGCTCCTTGTGTGTAATTTACAAATCTGCGTTTCTTTCCTTCCAGATATTTTTCCAAGTCAGGTGTTTTTCGTTTTTTCATGGCTTCCTCCTTGTTTCCAGAAATCTGTATATTAGCAGATACTCATTTTATTTGGCAGGTACGTGAAAGGATGTTATATCTTAAAGAACAAAAAGGACACATCCAAATGGTATTTCTACCAAAAGTGATGTGTCCTTGTTTAACACTATATTTTCGAAAAATGCTCCTCAAAAATAATCGATATTTTGTTCTTTAGACATATAAGATAAACAGTCAGGAATCCATAGAACCACTTTTCCTGATTGGACATCTATGACTACCAAACCGAACTCTTTTTTCTGGATTAGTACAGCTTAGCACCTGCCGGAATATGGTTATCAACCATCAGAAGATGCAGTTCTTCATCCTCTGAATCCTTCAGGTTATTCACTGCTGAAAGCAGCATACCGCAAGACTCGATTCCCATCATCTTTCTTGGCGGAAGGTTGGTAATTGCGATCAGTGTCTTACCAACTAATTCTTCCGGCTCATAGTAAGAGTGGATTCCGCTTAAGATCGTGCGGTCTGTACCTGTTCCGTCATCCAGTGTGAACTGAAGGAGCTTCTTGCTCTTCGGAACTGCTACACACTCTTTAACCTTTACGGCACGGAAATCAGATTTGCTGAATGTATCGAAATCAACCTCTTCTTCAAATAAAGGCTCAACCTTTACGTTGGAGAAGTCAATCTTCGCGTTGTCTTTGAAGAATCCGTTGTTGTCGTTTGCAGTTGCTTCTTCTACTGCTCCGGATTTTCCTGCTTTTTTGTCAGAGTCAAGACTCTTCATTGTTGGGAATAATAATACGTCTCTGATCGCTGTAGAATTTGTTAATAACATTACCATTCTGTCGATACCGAATCCGATACCACCTGTAGGTGGCATACCGATCTCTAATGCATTTAAGAAGTCTTCATCTGTTGTGTTGGCTTCTTCGTCACCCTGTGCAAGAAGTTCTTCCTGTGCTTTGAAACGTTCTCTCTGATCGATCGGATCATTTAACTCAGAGTATGCATTTGCCATTTCCCATCCATTCATAAAGAACTCAAAACGTTCTACATAATCTGGATCTTCTGGTTTTCTCTTTGTTAATGGAGAGATTTCTACTGGGTGATCCATAACGAATGTTGGCTGGATCAGTTTGTCTTCTACGAATTCTTCGAAGAATAAGTTTAAGATATCTCCACGTTTGTGGCGTTCTTCGTATTCTACATGGTGTTCTTCAGCAGCTGCTCTTGCTTCTTCTAAAGTCTTGATCTCTTTAAAGTCTACTCCAGAGTATTTCTTAACTGCATCTACCATTGTGATTCTCTCAAAAGGTTTTCCAAGATCGATCTCGAAATCTTTATACTGAATCTTTGTTCCACCGCATACTTCTTCTGCAAGGTAACGATATAAGTTCTCTGTCAGATCCATCATTCCGTGATAGTCTGTGTATGCCTGATATAATTCCATTAATGTAAACTCTGGGTTATGACGTGTGTCAACACCTTCGTTACGGAATACACGTCCGATCTCATAAACTTTCTCAAGTCCACCAACGATCAGTCTCTTTAAGTATAACTCTAGGGAAATACGTAATTTTACATCTTCACTTAATGCATTGTAATGTGTCTCAAATGGTCTTGCTGATGCTCCACCTGCATTGGATACTAACATCGGAGTTTCTACTTCCATGAATCCCTGTCCATCTAGGTAAGAACGGATCTTGCTGATGATCTTAGAACGTTTGATGAATACTTCTTTGGATTCTTCATTCATGATCAGGTCAACATATCTCTGGCGATATCTTGTATCTGTATCTGTTAATCCGTGGAATTTCTCTGGAAGTGGTTTTAAACTCTTAGATAATAAAATCACTTCTTCTGCATGTATAGATTTCTCTCCTGTCTTTGTAGCAAAGACTTTACCTTTGATACCTACGATATCTCCGATATCCATCTTCTTGAAATCCTGATAAGATTCTACACCGATCTCATCTCTTGCTACATATGCCTGAATTCCACCCTGAAGGTCCTGTACGTTACAGAAAGATGCTTTACCCATCACACGTTTGAACATTAAACGTCCTGCAACTGCTACTTCTTTTCCTTCTAATTCTTCAAAATTATCTTTGATTTCTTTTGAATGATGTGTTACATCATATTTCATGATCTCGAACGGATTCTTCCCAGCTGCCTGTAAGTCAGCCAGTTTCTGTCTTCTTACTTTGATCAGTTCGTTTGTATCTTTATTCTGCTGTGCCACTTTTCTTACTTCCTCTTACTTTCTCTGTACATCAATGACTCTGAAGTCGTTTACCTGATTGATTCCTTCTACGGATACGACATCTCCGATTTTCTTTCCAAGTAAAGCTCTACCGATCGGTGCTTCATTGGAAATCTTGTTCTGAAGGATATCTGCTTCTGTAGAACCTACGATATGGTATGTTACTTCTTTTCCAAGAGTGATGTCTTCTAATAATACGTGACATCCAAGGCTGATGACACCTTTTTCAAACTTCTCATCGATAACAACGGCGTTCTTTAAGATCTTTTCGATCTCTTCGATACGTGCTTCCATGTCACGCTGTTCATCTTTGGCTGCATCATATTCCGCGTTCTCTGATAAGTCACCCTGTTCTCTTGCTTCTTTGATCTTCTGTGCGATCTCTTTACGTCTTACGACTTTTAATTCTTGTAATTCATCTTCTAATGCTTTTAAACCGTCTGGGGTTAATATATTCTTCTTTGCCTCTGCCATAACACTATTCCTTTCGTTCTAAATGTTAACTGATTAATTATATCTTACCTAAGTTTCTTTTGTCAATTCCTAATCCCTGCCATTCGTGGCTTTGAGATAATTTTGCAGTAATTCTTCTAAGTCTTCGTATGTCTCTGTATGATTTACCTTCTCGCGAAGTTTTGCTGCCCCTGGAAAACCGAATGTATACCATGCGACATGTTTCCGCATCTCACGGACTCCGATGTATTCTCCTTTAAAATCGATCATCATCTGTCCATGTCTCAACATCATGGCGACAACTTCTTCTAAGGATGGTCTTGGCATTTCTTCTCCTGTCTCAAAGAAATGTAAGATTTCTTTGAAGATCCATGGATTCCCTTTGGCTCTTCTTCCGATCATAAATCCGTCACAGCCTGTCTCTTCCTGCATTCGTAATACATCTTTTGCACATGTGATATCACCATTTCCAATTACCGGAATATCAACAGCTTCTTTTACCTTGCGAATGATCGACCAGTCTGCTGTTCCTGAATAGTACTGTTCTCTTGTTCTTCCATGAACTGCGATCGCTGCTGCTCCATTCTCCTGTGCAACCTGTGCCATCTCTGGTGCATTGATCAATTCATCGTTAAATCCCTTTCGGATCTTAACTGTAACCGGGATATCCACAGCATCTACAACTGCTTTGATCACTTTCCCTGCTAATTCCGGATTCTTCATCAACGCGGATCCATCACCGTTATTCACGATCTTTGGAACCGGACATCCCATGTTGATATCGATCATCTGAAACCGCCCATCATTGACTTTCGCTGCCATCTGACCCATGATCTCTGGATCGGATCCAAAAATCTGGATCGCTATTGGAATTTCCTTCGGATCTGTTGCCATCAATGGCTCAGATTTACGGTTCCCATAGTATAATCCTTTGGCACTTACCATCTCAGTGCACATCATTCCAGCACCCTGTTCTTTACATAACAAACGATATGGTAGATCTGTAACTCCTGCCATCGGTGCAAGTGCTAACGGGTGTTCAATTGTAATATCTCCAATAACCAGAGGTTTTAATTTATTGCTTCTCATAAATGATCTGTAATCCCTTCAATGTTAATGTTGGATCGTAATAGTCGATCTCATCAACCGTCTGTGCGATCATATTTCCAAGGCCTCCGGTTGCGATAACTTTCATGTTATCAAAGCCTGTCTCTTCTTTCATCTTCTGTACCATATATTTTGTCTCACCAACAACTCCATAGTACAAACCTGCCTGCATACTGTCAATCGTGCTGTTTGCAAGGATCGTCTTTGGTTTTAAGATTTCAATCTCTGGCAGACGTGCTGCATCTCTATATAGTACATTTGCTGAAGTGCGAATTCCCGGTGCGATCACACCTGCTAAGAATACGCCATTCTCTGTGACAATATCGTATGTTGTTGCAGTTCCATAGTCAATGACGAGTGCTGGTCCGCCATATATTTCATATCCTGCAACCAGATCCACGATCCTGTCTGCTCCAACTTCTCTTGGATTAAATCTTCCAAGATTGATCCCTGTCTTGATCCCAGGTCCCACAATGATCGGTTTTACATCAAAATATTTGATCAAACCGCTACTCAGTGAATGCATGATATTTGGCACAACAGATCCTATGATCGCTGCCTTCACTTCACCTTCATCCAATCCTTTTTCCTTTAATAGATTTGAAATCAGAATTCCAAATTCATCGGATGTTCTTGGTAACTTTGTTGTAATTCGAAATACCTCTATAATCTCTTTTCTTTTGAATACACCGATCGTTATATTGGTATTCCCAACATCGAGTGCTAATAACATAATTTATACCTCATCTTCTCCCAAAAGGAATATTTTATAATATAGTTCCAAGGACTCCCAGAAATCCTGTTTTTCCTGTCTTAGTTTCTTGATCATCAGTCACTTCCGATCTCATCGTAAAAGAAATCATTATCTTCCACATGAGTAACAAAATTTAATTTGCCTTCTTCATCGAACTCTAATGTCAAGACTCCGCCGATTCTGCTGTAAATAGTACACATGCAATCTGCAGTTCCTGTTTGATCTGTTCTGGTAATCCAGAAAAATCAGGGTTTAAGTAATATTTCTTCTCATATGCATTGGAACCGCATAATGTAACTTTATCCTGATACATGTTTTTGTATTTCTCCTTGTTTCTTGTATATATTCTCGGAATCTCTTATACGTATCCCAAGATACCTCTTACTGATACCTCTCCGGATGAAACTTCTGATACCTTTCCATCTTCATCCTCTACCAGTAATTCTCCACGATGATTGATGCCTCTTGATAAGAATATCTCTTCTTTGGAACCTCTGACAACCTTGATCTTCTGGTCTGTATGTACCAGAAGTTTATTGTATTCATCTTGCAACATGCTAAGATCTTCTGTCTTCAAAAACATATCGTAATATTTCTCAAAACATTCTAACACTTTCGCTGCCAATGGAGCTCTCTTGATCTTTCTTCCTCCTCGATCTGGAGTGAAGTTGCCTTATCACTTAAATCTTCTGGAAAATGATCGATATTTACATTGATACCAAGTCCCACTACAATGTAATTGATCTCATCCATCTGAAGGCTCATCTCTGTTAGGATTCCACAGATCTTCTTTCCATTCACAATGATATCGTTTGGCCATTTGATCTTTGCCCGAATTCCTGTTGTCTCACAGATTGCTTCATTTACCGCTAATGCAGTAACTAACGTAAGCATAGAAGAATTCTGAGCTTCGATCTGAGGTCTTAGAAGAAAGCTCATCGCGATCCCTGCTCCAGCTTCTGCCAACCAGCTTCGTCCTCTTCTTCCTTTTCCCATCGTCTGTTCTTCTGTGATCGCAACGGTTCCGTGACCGGCACCTGCCTCTGCTAGACGGCGGATCTCAAGATTTGTAGAATCCATTGTCTCATAACAATAAAGATCTTTTCCAAGCCATTTGGTATGAAGGCAGGATGCTACTTCTTCTTTTGTCAAAGATCTGGTTCCATCATAAGTTTATAGCCTTTATTTGTCACAGAATCAATCTCGTAACCTTCTGCTCTTAATGCTTTGATATGCTTCCAGACAGCAGTCCTTGAAACTCCCAACCGCTCACAAAGCTGCTGTCCTGATATATAATCATCTGCATTCTTTAATTCCTTGAGAATCTTACTTTTCATTGAATATCCTATCTCCTAATATTCTCCTAAAGTCGCTACCATAACAGCTTTGATCGTGTGCATACGATTTTCTGCTTCATCAAAAATCACATCTGCATAATGTTCAAAAACATCTTCTGTGATCTCATGTCCTTTAACTGCTGGCAGGCAATGCATAACAACTGTAGTATCTTTTCCTGTCATCTCTAACATTTCTTTATTTACCTGATATGGTCTTAATAAAGCAATTCTTTCTGCTGCCTTGTCTTCTTCACCCATAGATGCCCATACGTCTGTGTAAATGCAGTCTGCACCTTCCACAGCATCTTTCACATCTTCTGTAAAACGGATCTTAGCTCCAGATTCTTTCGCATACTCTTCGCACTGTTTTACCAGTTCTTCATTTGGCCATAAACTCTTTGGTGCTAAGCATGTGAAATTCAATCCCATCTTACTGCATCCGATCATTAAAGAGTTGCTCATGTTATTTCTTCCGTCTCCAGCGAATACGAAGTTTAATCCTTTGATCTCTCCAAACTGTTCTCTTAATGTTAAGAAGTCCGCTAAGATCTGTGTTGGATGGTAATCATCTGTTAAACCATTCCATACTGGAACTCCACTGTATTTTGCTAATTTCTCTACGTTCTCATGTAAGAATCCACGAAATTCGATCCCGTCAAACATTCTTCCAAGAACTCTTGCTGTATCTTCTACAGATTCTTTGTGTCCTAACTGAATATCATCTTTTCCTAGATATTCTGGGTGTGCACCCTCATCAACACATCCAATCGTAAATGAACATCTTGTTCTTGTACTTGGTTTTTCAAATAAAAGAGCGATATTTTTCCCTTTTAGACTGTTTCCTGTGATCCCTTTTTTCTTATCTGCTTTTAATTTCGCTGCTAAATCTAAAAAATAACCAATTTCTTCTGGTGTAAAGTCTTTTAATGTTAAGAAACTTCTTCCCTTTAAGCTTGTCTTTGCGTCCATCTTTTGTTCCTCCATTTTGTTGTATTCTTGGATGTCTCTGCCCTTTGATCCCTGGCAGACATCATATAGTTGTTATTATATAGGAATGCATCTTTGAAAACAACCCGAAACCCTTATATTTCAAGGATTTCCTTGCATTTTTTCGCAACCATTTCACCTAATTTCCTATGACTTTCTCTTGTCAGGTGGCAGGCATCGATTTCGGAAGCCTTTGCATATTTTGCTGCATCCAGAAATTCAATATTATGAAACTTTGCCCAGTCTTCATAAATCGGTGCCAATCTCTTGGAATAACTGATCCCTCTTTCAAATCCCATCTCTTCTCCACTTGGAATCTCTGTCAGATCATCCCCAAGATGCGGTGGTGCCATTAAAAGGATCTTTGCGGATCGTCCATCTTGTCTCTTCTGTGGAGTGATCGATTTGATCATCTTGATCAGACGGTCGATCCCTTTTCCGATATCTGTTGGTGTTGCCTGAAAACGGATCTTAAGGTCATTCGTTCCAAGCATTAACACTACCAGATCAATCGGTCCGTGGCTGTGTAAACATGGATCTAAATATGTTGCACCATTCTTCCTGGTCTTAACTCATCTTCAAAACTTGTTGTTCTGCCGTTTAATCCTTCCGGAATCACGATCGCAGAATCTTTCAGTTCCTTTTGCAAAATGGTTGTCCATCGTTCTTCATATTCATAACGGAATCCATTTTCCGGATTATAGCCATAAGTATTAGAATCTCCATAACAAACGATTGTCTTCATCTTTTATCTCCCATCAATATCAAACATGGCAAAAGCCGGAACACCTCTTCAGTGCTCCGGCATACCGCCAAGGGTTGTCATATTTTCATAAACATTTTCTGATCTTACTGTTCTTTTACAGTGTCTTGTACCTGCTCTTCGATCAGATCTGCAATATTCTTCTCATCGTCTTTGGCAACTTCTGTAATTGATTTTACAAGACCTGCCATCCCTGAATCTCAGATGGGATAATGATCTTTGTAGCTTTTCCGTCAGCTGCTTTAGCAAATGCTTCTAAGCTCTTTAACTGGATGACTGCATCGTCAGCTTTGGCTGCCTTGATCGATTCAATACCCTGTGCATTCGCTTTCTGGATCGCACGGATCGCTTCTGCCTGACCTTCTGCTTCACGGATCGTTGCTTCTTTCTTCGCTTCCGCACGAAGGATTGCTGCTTCCTTATCTCCCTCTGCCTGAAGGACCATAGATTCTTTCTGTCCTTCTGCACGTAAGATCGCGGACTTCTTCTCACCTTCTGCGATCAGAATCGCTTCTCTTCGTTCACGTTCTGCTTTCATCTGTTTCTCCATGGCATCCTGAATGGCTGCTGGTGGAATGATGTTCTTAAGTTCCACACGGTTTACTTTGATTCCCCATGGATCTGTCGCAACGTCAAGTGTTGCTCTCATCTGTGTATTGATCGTCTCTCTGGAAGTTAATGTCTCATCTAATTCCAGATCACCGATGACATTTCGAAGTGTTGTAGCTGTCAGGTTCTCGATTGCCATGATCGGGTTCTCTACACCGTAACTGTATAATTTTGGATCAGTGATCTGAAAATATACAACTGTATCGATCTGCATCGTAACGTTATCTTTTGTGATAACTGGCTGTGGTGGGAAATCCACAACCTGTTCTTTTAAGTTAACCTTTCTTGCAACACGATCAATAAATGGGACTTTGACATGAAGTCCTACAGACCATGTTCCCTGATAAGCGCCCAATCGTTCTACAACATAAGCATGTGCCTGCGGCACGATACGCACTGTGGATGAATGATCATCGCAAGCAATGCGATAACGATAATAAATAAAATAATCGACATAATCTTATACCTCTCTTTCTACGATCAGTTTCACGCCTCGGATTTCTTTTACGATCACTTCGCTGCCTTCTGGAATGATCTCTCCAGCCTCAAAGCTTCTCGCAGTCCAATCCTGGCCATTTAACTGAACCAACCCTTTGCTTTCCATGTTATTGATCGTTTCTTTGACAAGTGCTGTCTGTCCGATCAATGCATCAGTATTCGTTTTTTGCACCTTGCTGTTTAAATATCGTTTGGCAACTGGTCTTGTCAGTGCAAACAACAGACATGTTACCACGATAAATATCAACATCTGTACCCAAAATGGAACACCAAATAGTGCTGTGATTGCTGCTACAACGGCTCCACCTGCAAACCAGATACTTGTAAGTCCAAGTGTCATGATCTCAACAAGTAAAAATACCGCGGATGCGATCAGCCAATAAACTGCATACATTTAATCCACCCCCTGTCTCTGGCGTCTTGCCTCATAAACTAAAAGGCCTGATGCCATGGCTGCATTTAATGATTCTACCTTACCACACATTGGAATCTTGATCTTCTTCTGTACTTTGTCTGTCAACTTATCTGTCAGACCATTTCCCTCATTGCCAATGAAAAATGCGGTTCCTTTTTGATAATCTTCCTTCGTATAGTCTGTTCCATTGAGATGTGCTGCATACGTGATGATATTCTTTTGTTTCATCGTTTCTGCAACTTCTAAAAGATCATCGACATAGACAAATGGCACACGAAATATCGATCCCATCGTGGAACGCGTAACCTTTGGATTATAAATATCTACTGTATCATGACTCATGATAACACCATTGATCCCTGCACCCTCTCCTGTTCGAAGGATCGTCCCGAGATTCCCCGGATCCTGAAGATTCTCAAGCACCAGAAATAATGGTTTTTCCTGTTCTAGAAGATCTTCTAAAGAATATTTCATCATCTTCACCAGTGCAAGAACTCCCTGTGGTGTCATCGTATCGGAAATCTCTTTCATAACTTGAGGTTGATACCAATTCCACATCCATATGTTCAAAAATCACTCTATGTTCGTTATAAAATCTTCAGATGCATAGACTTTATATAAATATTCTTCTGGGATCTCTGTAAACATACGAATTCCCTCTACAAGAAATAATTCTTGTTTTCTTCTTTCTCTTGCACTCTTCTTTAATTTGATGATCTGTTTGATCTGCTTATTCTGAGTGGTTGTGATCATATTCTTATCCACCTCCGATCTATTATTTTCTTAATTTGACCAGATCTTCTTTCTTACCGATCAGCACAAGATTTTCCTCATCTTTGATCGGTTTCGTTGGATCTGGAGCCCCGTCAACACCACCTTCTCCTTCGATCGCGATGACGTTAACGTTATATTTTCCACGGAAATTAATGTCTACTAATGATTTGTTGATCCATTCTTTTCTTGCCGGTACTTTAACGATACTTGTATCTGCGGAAAGGTCAAACAGATCTGTCATACTTCCTCCAAGCAGATTGTTTGCGATCCTTGCTCCCATCTCTTCTTCTGGATAAACGATCTCATCGGCTCCAACACGTTTTAATATCTCTCCTTTTAAAGTTCCGTCTGCCTTCGCAAGAACATATGGCACACCGATCTCTTTGACGATCATCAATGCCATAACACCGGAATCTAAATGCTCTGCAGTTGCGATCACAACTGCATCCATTCCTTCCAATCCGATGTTGTTCATCATTTCCTTATCAGATATATCCACACAGACTGCACAAGTTACTTTATCTGCGATATCTCTTACAAGATCCTCATCTTTATCAACTGCCAGTACTTCTGCTCCACCTTTGGCAAGTGACCTTGCGATACTGCTTCCAAACTTTCCAAGTCCTAAAACTGCAACTGACTTCTTCATTCTTCTCCGTTACCTCCGTTGCGATATCATGTTATAATATGAATCTATTTCACTTATAAGATCAGATCCTGTTCCGGATACATGACCATCTTTTTCTTATTCTTCTGTGAAAAACCGATCGCCATAGAAATCGGTCCGACACGCCCTAAATACATGGTAATGATGATAATCACTTTCCCTGCGATTGTCAAATTCGGTGTCAATCCTTTGGTTAAACCAACTGTCGCGAGTGCTGATACACATTCATAGCATGAATCCATAAAAGTCCCATGATCAAATACCAACAGCAATAACACAGATGTCATCAGCACGATCAAGTTGATCACAATGATTGCAAGCGCTTTAGCCAACAGGTTCTGTGGAACTCTTCGTTTAAATAACGTAATTGATTCTTCTTGTTTTGCCACAGAGAGCACACAAAATACAAGAATTGCGAATGTCACTGTCTTGACACCGCCTGCAGTACCAGTTGGTGATCCTCCGATGATCATCAGAAACATAGAAACCAGCGAAGATGCATCCGTCAATGCGCCCTGTGCTACCGTCTCAAACCCTGCGGTACGTGTCGTCACAGACTGAAACAGTGATGCCTGTATCTTCTGTGGCAATGACAGACTCTCCATAGTTGCTGGATTATGATATTCAAACAGAAAGATCAATATTGTACCAAACAAGATCAAAAATGACGTAATGGATAACACGATCTTAGTCTGAAGTCTCCATTGTTGTATCATCCTTTTTACAGGAACTTTATCTTTTACGATCTTTTTGAATCCCTGTCCAAAGATCCTTCCAATACAACAAAATCCAAGAACCTCCCCACGGAATG
>ENA-OQAN01000099-OQAN01000099.1-human-gut-metagenome-genome-assembly--contig:-NODE-99-length-44214-cov-2.458366_pt1 | contig 44214 bp, 60 predicted proteins | sample MGYA00242735_ERZ504527 | MGnify/ENA primary metagenome ERZ504527 (study PRJEB26092, sample SAMD00036230) | human gut metagenome | host: Homo sapiens | study: EMG produced TPA metagenomics assembly of... | reverse complement strand
TAGAAAGTCGGATTTGAGACCCCATTATTTGGAATCTCCTTCAAAAAATGACCGGCTGCACACCGACAGAATATGCGAGGGAGAAACGTAAATGAGAGATATCCGGTTTGCGGCAAGATCATAGGAAAATTCAAAAGCATCCAGAGTGCGATCTTTGCGGTAGTGACTGTGCTGCTTTTAAGTGCGGTGCTGGTCATAACAGGTGTTCCATGAGATATACCCGCAATTCTATTTTTGAAAATTCCTCTGTTTACACGCAGAATATCGTACAGCAGATGAATCAGAATATTGATTCCTATATTGATTATATGGAAAATATTGCCTATATGATCTCCAGCAATGAGGACGTACAGCAATATCTTTTTGGCGACAATGTGGACGATGGAACAAGAGAACGTCTGATCAATCAGTTTAAGACTATTCTGGACGGGCGAAGTGATATCAGAAATCTTGGGATCATTGGAATTAATGGCCGTAAGCTGATCAATGATGGCAAGCAGTCTGTGAACCCGGATCTGAAGCTTTCCACCCAGGAATGGTATCTGGAAGCTTTACAGAAGCCGGAAGGACCGCTTCTTACATCTTCCCATGTACAGCACATTATCAGCGGAGATCGTCCGTGGGTAATTACCTTAAGCCGGGGGATCCGCAATTTTTCCAACCAAGGTGAAAAAGAGGGCGTTTTTTTTATTGACCTGAATTACAGCGCCATCAGTGAGCTCTGTGATCAGAATACCATTGGAAAAAAAGGATACGCATTCATTCTGGATGAAAGCGGGAATATTGTTTACCATCCTCAGCAGCAGCAGCTTTATAATGAACTGCAGACCGAAAATATCGACCTGATCGTGAATTCAAAAGAAGATACGGTGCGTACCGGAAAAGGAAACAGAGGAAAGCTGTATTCCATTTCCAGATCTAATAAAACAGGATGGACTGTTGTGGGCTGCATGAGCGTCAGTGAGCTCCTGCGCAAAAGTAATCAGGCACAGAGCATTTATGTGCTTATTTCCGCACTTCTGATGATCGTGGCGCTGCTTTTTTCCAGCTTTCTGGCTAAGAGTCTTACTTATCCCCTTCAGCGTCTCAGGGATTCCATGTCCAGGGTACAGGAGGGGCATTTTGACGGAGCGGATGTGGAGATTGATTCGGAGAATGAGATCGGAAGTCTGACGAAATCTTTTAATGTGATGACACATCGGATACAGGATCTGATGGAACAGAATGTGAAGGAACAGGAAGCAAAGAGAAAAAGTGAGCTGAAGGCTCTTCAGTCTCAGATCAATCCGCATTTTCTATACAATACTCTGGATTCAATCATCTGGATGGCGGAAGGCAGAAAATACGAGGAGGTTGTTCTGATGACAGCATCTCTGGCACGTCTTCTGCGGCAGAGTATCAGCAATGAGGATGAAGTGGTTCCTCTTGCAAGGGAAGTGGAGTATGCAAAGGGGTATCTTACGATCCAGAAGATGCGTTACAAGGACAAGCTGGAATTTGAGATCAATGTAGAACCTTCTATATTAAATATCCCGCTGATCAAGCTGGTTCTCCAGCCGATCATTGAAAATGCCATCTATCATGGCCTGAAATATAAAGAGAGCAAGGGGCTTTTGCAGGTAAAAGGGTTTATGAAGGATGGAAATGCAGTTCTTCAGGTGATCGACAACGGAGTAGGTATGGATGAGGAAACACTGGCACATATTTATGATAAGCATAAGGTGAATTATCATTCCAATGGCGTAGGTGTTTATAATGTACAGAAACGTCTGAAGCTTTATTATGGAGAAAGTTACGGGATCACCTATGAAAGTGAAAAAGGCGTCGGAACAACTGCCACGATCACCATTCCGGGAATACAGGAGGAATCAATATGAAAAAACACAGAAAACTCCTGACCTTTGGAGTAGTCATCTGCCTTGCAGCAGGACTTGTGGCCGGAATCTTCTATTATAAACAGACAGAGGAAGAGAGAAATTTATCACTGATCTATATTCCGAAGGTTGTGGATGGTACCAATGATTTCTGGACTTCCCTGATCCAGGGAGCGGAGATGGCCGCAAAAGAATATAATGCGGATATCCGCGTATGGGCACCTGAGGAAGAGAATGATGTGGAGGGTCAGAATAGGCTGATCAAAAGGCAACAGAAGAAAAACCGGATGCGATCCTGATCTCTCCATCCAGCTTCACTGAGTCGGACCAGCTTTTGAAGAGGGCAAAGGAACAGGGAATACATATTGCATTTATTGATTCCTATACCCAGGAAGCTGTCCAGGATCTTACTGTTGCGACAGATAATCTGGAAGCAGGGCAGCTTCTTGGCAGATTTGCAAAGGAGCTTGTGGGGGAGGATGACCAGATCGCGATCGTTTCACATGTAAAAGGCGTATCTACGGCAGTTGAAAGAGAAAAAGGATTCCGTACAGGACTTGGCAGTCTGAAGGAGAATATCGTAGATGTGGTATACTGTGATTCTCAGTATGACAAGTCCTATGAGCTCACAAAAGAACTGATGAAAAAATATCCGGACCTCAAGATGATCGCGGGAATGAATGAATATTCCTCTGTAGGTGCTGCAAGGGCAGTTAAAGCGGCAAAAGCAGAGAACCGGATCAGGGTAGTGGGAGTAGATAGCTCACAGGAGGCCGTTCAGCTGATGGAACACGGAGTATTCCAGGGGATCGTTGTGCAGAAGGCATTTAAGATGGGGTATGTAGGTGTTCGGGAAACCATTAAGATGCTGCGTGGCGAGGAATATAAAAAGGATGTTAATTCCGGATGTCAGCTGGTAACCCCGGATAATATGTATACCAGTGAGATCGAAAAACTGCTTTTTCCGTTTAATACGTTAAAAACACATGGCGATCTTACACCGTAAATAGTTGTAAATGCACAAAGAAAAAGGTTAAATATTACCGTACAGTAAATATTTAACCTTTTTTTGCAAGATATTCTATTACAATTATTGACTTTTGACGGTATTATAATAACCAAGAAAACACAAGATACGTGCAAAACGTGAGGAGGGTAAAAATTGGAAAACTTAAAACAAAATCCAATCGTTAAGAAGCTCGGATTGAACAGAATACTTCTTGTCTGTGTTCTGATTCTCATGTTCCTGGTTTTTAAAGTAGTTCTTGGAAACAAGTTTCCGGCTGTTGATAGTATCAGATCTACTTTGAACTATGTGTACTTCCTGGGCTTTTTGTCACTTGGCGTTACATTCGTAATCGCTACAGGAGGAATTGATTTCTCCATCGGACCTGTAATGTTCTGCTGTGCACTGGTATCCGGTTACTGCATGACATCCTACAAGGTTCCGTGTGCAGTTGCATGATCCTTTGCATTCTGATCGGTCTCTGCTTTGGTATTTTCAATGGCTGGATGGTTTCTTACATGTCAGTACCACCATTCATTATTTCCATGGCATCCATGAACATTGCAAAAGGTATTGCTTCTGTATTCACAAAAACACAGTCAGTAAGCTGGCCGGCAGCCAGTGAGGCAAACGGCTGGTTCCGTAATATCGTTTCCGTAAACGGTTTCCCTGTAGGAATCATTATCTTCCTGGGAATGGCAGTTATCTGCGGTATCGTTCTTTACAACACAAAACAAGGACGTTACATCCTCTGCCTTGGTTCCAACAAAGAGGCTGTCCGTCTTTCCGGTGTTAACACAAAGAAATGGGAAATGCTTGCTTATGTGATCTGCGGATTCCTGGTAGGTATTGCAGCACTCTTCTTTGTAGCTACATACACAACTGTTCAGCCTGGCTATGGCGATCAGTACAACAACGAGGCTATTGCAGGCTGCGTTATGGGTGGTACATCCATGGTTGGTGGACTTGCTTCCATCGGCGGTACTGTAATCGGCGTATTCATCATCTCTCTTCTTCAGCAGGGCATCATGGCATTTGGTCTTGGTAAAGGACAGCAGATGATCATCACAGGTATCATTGTTATCGTTGCAGTTTATATCGACGTTCTGCAAGACGCAGAAAGAACTGATCTTAGAGGGAGGATGCGACAATGGGTGAAGTTATTTTAACTATGAAGGACATTGATAAGTCCTTTCCTGGAGTTCATGCTCTGGATCACGTTAATTTCGAAGTAAAACGCGGCGAAGTACATGCACTTATGGGAGAAAACGGTGCCGGTAAATCAACACTGATGAAGGTTCTTACCGGTATTTATCAGAAGGATTCAGGTTCCATCGTTTACAAAGGAAAGGAAACAGAATTTCACAATACACGTGAGGCACAGGATGCCGGCGTTGTAATCGTACATCAGGAGCTGAACATGGTAGGTGATCTTACTGTTGCTCAGAACATCTTCATCGGACGTGAGCCGAAGAAGGGTTTCCGCATTGATGACAAAAAGATGATCGAGGATTCCAAAAAGCTTTTTCAGGATCTGAACATTGAGATCAATCCGAAAGAAAAGATGAAAAACCTGACAGTCGGAAAACAGCAGATGTGTGAGATCGCAAAAGCAATTTCCCATAAAGCTGAGGTTATCATTTTTGATGAGCCTTCCGCAGCACTGACAGAGAAAGAGATCGCGGACCTGTTCGAGATCATCCGTGACCTTCGTAAGAAGAATCTTGGTATCGTATATATCTCTCACCGTATGGATGAGATCAAGACCATCACAGACCGTGTAACCGTTATGCGAGATGGTGGATATGTAGGAACTCTGATCACAAAAAGACAGTACAAAAGAAGATATCATCAACATGATGGTTGGTCGTGTTATTTATGAAGATCCGAAACAGCAGAGTGCAGTTCCGGCAGATGCACCGGTAGTTCTTAAGGTTGAACATCTGAACGCAGGAAAGATGGTTCAAGATGTAAGCTTTGAACTGAAGAAAGGTGAGATCCTTGGTTTCTCAGGACTGATGGGCGCCGGACGTACCGAGACAGCCAGAGCACTGTTCGGAGCAGACCCGAAACAGAGTGGTAAGATCTCTGTTATGGGTAAAGATGGACAGCTTCACGAAGTTACCATCAACAGCCCGCAGGATGCTGTTAAATACGGTATCGGTTATCTGTCAGAGGACAGAAGAAGATACGGCTGTGTTGTACAGAAATCTGTAACAGAGAATACAACACTGGCAACAATGGAAGAGTTTACCAATGGTATCTTTATCAACAAAGCAAAAGAGAAAAAAGTTGCTGAGAAATATGTAAACGAACTTGCAACAAAGACACCTACAACAGATCAGCTGGTAGTAAACCTTTCCGGTGGTAACCAGCAGAAGGTTGTTATTGCTAAATGGCTGACACGAGACAGCGATATCCTTATTTTCGATGAGCCGACAAGAGGTATCGATGTTGGTGCCAAGAACGAAATCTACAAATTAATGAACAGACTGGCAGCAGAAGGCAAATCCATTATCATGATTTCTTCTGAGATGACGGAAGTTCTCCGAATGAGTGACCGTATCATCATCATGTGTGAGGGTAAAGTTACCGGATGTATTGATATCTCCGAGGCAACCCAGGAAAACATCATGGACAAGGCCACACGGAATATCGATTAAGGAGGAAAGTCATGACTAAGAAGAAAAAAAGTATTTTAAGTGATCAGAGATTTATTGTTTTGCTCGTTATCATTGTCCTGTGTGCAATATTCTCAGGCATGAGTAAAGAATTCAGACAGTACACCACGATCCTGAGTATGCTGGATTTCTCATATTACGATCTTCTTATGGCGATCGGAGTTACATTCCCGCTTATCACTGGTGGTGTTGACCTGTCAATCGGAACTGGTATGGTAGCTTACGCACTGATCGCAGGAACACTGATCAGAAACAACAACTGCCCGGTAGCACTTGCTATGATCATCTGTATCGTACTTGGTATCGCAGTTGGTGCATTAAACGGTGTACTTATTGGTGTTATGAACCTGCCGCCATTCCTTGCAACGCTTTGTACATGTATGATTACCCGTGGTGCCGGATCTCTTTGCAGTGCAACACCTTGGCCGGGACTTACACAGCCGGGTGGATGGTTCCACAGCATCTTCAAGGTAACCGTTGGTACAGGAAGAAGTGCTTCACGTTATCCGCTCGGTTTCCTGTGGATGATCATTCTGGTTCTTCTTATGGAGTACATCCTGAACCACACCAAATTCGGTCGTTATACAATTGCAATCGGTTCCAACAAAGAGGCAGCAGCCCTTTCCGGAATCAATACAAAGTTCTATCACGTAATGGTATACGTTGTCTGCGGTCTGTTTACAGGTCTTGCAGCGATCGCATACGCAGCAGTAACACCTACTGTACAGCCTGGTACTGGTGCCGGACTTGAGATGGATGCTATCGGTGGTGTATTCGTTGGTGGTGTAGCAGCTACCGGTGGATATGGTTCCGTGATCGGTACATTCGTTGGTATCTTCGTCATCATGCTTCTGAAAACAGGTCTTCCATATATCGGCCTGCAGGCAAACTGGCAGCAGATCATCACCGGTATCGTTCTGATCGTAGCCGTTCTGATCGATATCCTGAAAGAGAAAAAAGCAGCTCACTGATAAGCAGTGAGATATAATGTGAAAAAGGGTGCTGTTCACAGAGAAATGTGACAGTACCCATTATCAAAGATGTGAAACGCCAAGGGGTAGCAATGGCGTATGAACATAAAAAACTATATAATATATTTAAGGAGGAAATATTATATGAAAGCAAAAAAGGTTATGGCATTAATGCTCTGTGCAGCAATGGTAACAAGCATGAGTGCAACTGCAGCTTTTGCAGCTGAGGAGAAAGAAGATGCAGCAACAGAGAAATCTGCAGATTCCACAGCAGCTGAGGATCCTACTGCACAGTTCGACGGACTGAAAGCAAACGAAGCTTATGTGTTCCCGATGATGGTTAAATCTTTCCAGTCCACATACTGGGATGCAGCTCAGGAAGGTATGAAGAAAGCATCTAAGGAGCTGGGCGTTGATTATAAACCACAGGGACCGAACAGTGAGTCCGATATCGCTGACCAGGTTAACATGATCAACACAGCTATCGCTTCCAATCCTGTTGGATTAGGACTTGCAGCTTGTGATACATCTTCCGTTACAGATGCACTTAAGACATGTGCAGAAAAAGGAATCCCGGTTGTAACATTCGATACAGGTATCGCTGATGCTCCAGAGGGATCTGTAGTATGCGAGGTTTGTACAGACAACGCACAGGCTGGTGCAGTAGCAGCTGAGAATATGTACAACAGCATTAAAGACGTTGTTAAAGATGCTGACGGACAGGTTGTAATCGGTGAGGTTAACCAGGATGCAACAGCTCAGAATATCCAGCAGCGTGGTACAGGATTCATCAACAAGATGATCGAGCTTCTTCAGGCTGATGGAAAGACAGTTGCAGTAAGCGGCAACGAGTTCTATGTAAACGCAGCAGAGGGTGCTGACGCAGACGCTAAAGACGCTGACGTTGTTATCCAGGTAGCTGTTCCGGCACAGACAACTGTAGAGCTCTGCTCCACAGAGGCACAGGCAATCCTTTCCCAGGAGAACTGTATTGCAATCTTCGGTTCCAACCAGGTTTCCGCAGAGGGTGTTCTTGCAGCAAATGCTAACCTTAACGTTCTTGGTTCTGACCCGGCAAACGGTGATGTAGTTGGTGTTGGTTTCGATGCTGGTTCTATCATCAAAGCAGCTGTTAAAGATGGCACACTCGTTGGTGCTGTTACACAGTCTCCTCTTATGATGGGATACTATGCAATCTACGCTCTGACAGCAGCAGCAAACGGCCAGAAGCTTGAGGATGTTCCTACAGAGGGTTACTGGTATGATGCAACAAATATGGAAGACGAGAATATCGCACCTAACCTTTATGACTAATCATATAATTGATAAGATCGTGAAGTTATAATGAACGCGGATTGCGTTCACGGACGTATGAAATAAGAGATCCGCTGGCTGATTCAGTCAGCGGATTTTTTAAACAAATAATGTAGTAGTTCATAAATAATCGCTGTATTATTGGCAAATAAAGACACTTTTTTTTGACAAAAGAGGTTCTTATCACCGGAAGGATCCTGATGTATGATAAATACAACATCAGATATGAAAGTGATCAGAAGCTTACATATTGAGGAGGATTTAAAAATGGCAACATATTATTTAGCAGTAGATATCGGAGCATCCAGTGGACGTCACATTCTGGGACATATGGAAAACGGAAAAATGATCCTGGAAGAAATCTATCGTTTTGAGAACGGCATGGTTAAGAAGGATGGAGAGCTCTGCTGGGAGTTTGACCGCCTTTTCAACGAGATCGTAAATGGTCTTAAGAAATGTAAAGAGATCGGCAAGATCCGGTAAGCATGGGTGTTGATACCTGGGGTGTTGACTTCGTGCTTCTAGACAAGGATGACAAGGTTCTTGGCAACACGGTAGGCTACCGTGATCATCGTACAGAGGGAATGGACGAGGAAGTTTATAAGACAATTTCCCTGAAGGATCTGTATGCAAGAACCGGTATCCAGAAAGCGATCTACAATACAGTATATCAGCTGATGGCAGTGAAGAAGAAACATCCTGAGTATCTGGAGCAGGCTGAGACACTTCTTCATGTACCGGACTACTTCCATTTTCTTCTTACAGGCGAAAAAACTTGCGAGTACACAGAGGCAACCACAGGACAGCTTGTATGCCCGACAACCAAGGACTGGATTATGAGCTGATCGATATGCTGGGATATCCAAGAAAGATATTCCAGAAGCTGATCATGCCTAGCACAAGCATCGGACATTTAACAGACGCAGTGAAGGAAGCAGTTGGCTTTGATCTTGAGGTTGTAGCACCGGCTACACATGATACAGGGTCTGCAGTTCTGGCTGTGCCTGCAAATGATGACGATTTCATTTATATCAGTTCCGGAACATGGTCTCTGATGGGAATCGAGAGAAAAGAAGCAGACTGCTCTGAGAAGAGCTGTGAGATGAACTTCACAAACGAGGGTGGATATGCAGGACGTTTCCGTTATCTGAAGAACATCATGGGTCTCTGGATGATCCAGTCTGTACGTCATGAGTTTGATGATGCGTACAGCTTTGCACAGATCTGCGAGATGGCTGAGGAGGCAAAAGACTTCCCGTCAAGAGTAAACGCAAACGATGAGTGCTTCCTTTCTCCTGAGAACATGACAAAAGAGGTTCAGGACTACTGCCGCAGAACAGGACAGCAGGTTCCGGAAACTCTTGGCGAGATTGCAACCGTTATCTATACAAGCCTTGCAGATTGCTACGCTAAGATCGCAAAAGAAATCGAGGAGATGACAGGAAGAACCTACAGCCGTATCCATATCGTAGGCGGTGGTTCCAATGCAGGATACTTAAATGAGCTGACTGCAAAAGCTACAAAGAAAGAAATCCATGCAGGCCCTGGTGAGGCTACTGCAATCGGTAATATCACAGCACAGATGCTGAAGGCCGAGGAGTTTAAAACGATCGAGGAGGCTCGTACAACCATCCATGAGTCCTTCGGTATTAAAGTATACAAAGTATAAATAATTGGAGGTCTTATTATGTTAGTTAACACAAAGGCAAAAGTTGGTGTATTTTCAATTGCTTTAGGCGCATATCTTCCGCAGTTTCCGTCACTGGTGCCGGAATTTGAGGCACAGTACGACGCATTCAAGAAAACGATCCCGGATACAGTAGAGATCGTTGACGGCGGAATGGTGACAACAAAAGAGCAGGCAATGGTGGCAGGAGATAAGTTCCGTGCAGCAGATGTTGACCTTGTATTTCTTCAGATGCTGACATACGCAACATCCTACAACATGCTTCCGGCGATCCGTGATCTGGATGTTCCGGTTGTTCTTGTAAACGTTCAGAAGATCAAAGCGCTGGATTATGAGCACACTGACATTGCCTCCTGGCTGGGTGAAGGCTATGCATGCGGTGCTGTAGGCGAGGCAGTTGCTGACCTTGAGAGAGCAGGCAAGAGACATGCGGTTATCACAGGCGTTGTAGAAGGCGGAGATCCTGCAGTTCAGGCTGAGATCGAAGACTGGTGCAAGGCTGCTCAGGTAAGAAGAAGATTCCGTGAGACTAACATTGCGCAGATCGGAAGACCATATCCGGGGTATGATGGATCTGTATATTGATGAGACAAACCTCTATAACAGAATGTTCCTCTACACAAAACAGTTCGACTGGGAGAAGATGTGGGCGATCGCTGATGATATTACAGATGAGGAGGCAATCCGGGCAAAAGCACAGGATATCCTTGATACATTCGATATTGAGGGCGGCGGCACCATTGAGAAAGTATGGGATATGGCAAAATATGTAGTTGCTTTTGAGGAGTGGGTAAAAGACGAGCATCTTGGAATGATCGCTTCCCATTACGACGGATTTGCACAGGGTAAAGCAGGAGTCCTTGACAGTATGCTGATCCCGGCTTTCTCCATGCTGATCAAACAGGGTACTGCATGTGCGGTAGAGGGTGACATGAAGGTTGCCATGGCAATGAGTATCTTAAAGACAATTTCCGGTACAGGCCAGCTTTCTGAGATGTACTCCATCGATTTCAACGATGACATCTGCATCATCGGACATTCCGGAAGCGGTGACGCTGACATCTCCGACAAGAAACCAACCATGAAAATCGTGCCGGTATTCCACGGCAAAACAGGCGGCGGATACCTGACACAGTTCTATCCATACACAGGCCCTGTAACCTACCTTGCAATCACTCAGGATAAAGACGGAAACTTCAAATTCGTTGTAGCTGAGGCGTAAACGAGGAGGGACCGATCCTTTCCTTCGGTGATACAAACATGAGAACACGCTTCACATGCGGAGCAAGAGAGTTCGTTAACCGCTGGAGCGAGGCTGGCCCGACACATCATATGGCAGCTGCTACAGGAAGACACATCGATACGATCCTGAAGGTTGCAAAAATCTTTAACGTACCGGTAGATATCGTGACAAGATAAATTCTTTCTTATGTATTCAACCTAAAACATATTCAAAAAAGGAGACTGCGCGGAGCGGTCTCCTTTTTCAGTGGGAAAAATAAGATAAAAAAGATCTGCCGGAAATGCAGCAGGCAGATTCGGCAGATTTTGGTTTTGCAGTTATTTTTTATGCATAAGTGTGTGCTCCCTGGAAAGCTCATCGTGCAGCTGGATGGAAGACCAGTGCTGAGTTACCGGTGTGAGCATGGCCTTCAGTGCAACAGGCGGGATCTGGTTTTCACGGAAAAAAGCAAGAAAATCATCCATCTGTGCACTGGAAAAATCCTTCAGCACGATCATCTCATCACTGAAATTGCTTCCCAGATTAAACTGGGATGAGGGATGAAATCCCGGAATCTCAAAAAGATATCCCAGCGGATGAAGAAATTCCGGCGCAGTGACGATCCGTGTCTTAACCTTCTGACGGTTCAGATAGCGGCGGATCTGGCGAAGCCGTTCTGGGTCGTTAAAATTATATAAAAGAGCTTCTGGCTGTGTATTCATATAGTGTCATACCTCATTTCTGAATAAAGATTTTTGTGGAACATAAGTTACTTTTCGCGATGTGCAGGGAAGCGGATCTCAACCTCTGTCCCCTCTCCAGGCTTGCTGGAATAAGTGAGTCCGTAATTATTTCCATAGAGAATTTGGAGTCTCCGGTGGGTATTATAAACTGCGATATTTGTGCCGCCGGACTGGCTTTTCCCTTTCCGGAAGGATAGTTGACAGGATTTCCGGCGAAATCCCAACACCGTCATCGGAAATCAGAAGAACAATATCCTCATTTTCCATCCATCCGGTAATAACAATAGTGCCGGATTTTGATTCTTTTTCCAGGATCCCGTGAAGAATGGAATTTTCCACAACAGGCTGAAGAGTCAGCTTCGGGATCTGGTATTCTGAAAGCTCATCCGGGATATCCGTGATCAGCTCAATGCTGTCGTGGTAGCGCATATTCTGAAGCTGCACGTAGATGGTTACATGCTCCAGCTCCCTTGCAATGGTAGAGATTCCTTTTTTGCGGCTCAGAGTCAGCTTATAAAAACGGGAAAGACTTTGCACTGCGTGACTGATCTCATCGGTCTGTCCCTGCAGTGCCATCCAGTTGATCATATCCATGGTATTATAAAGAAAATGCGGATTGATCTGTGCCTGGAGGGAATTGAATTCTGCAATCCGGAGATCTTCTGCAGCCTTAGCCTGCTTCTCCATCAGTTCCTCCATTTTTCGAGTCATATAGTTGTAGGTATCGATAAGATTACCGATCTCATCATGTGCCTGTGGACTTTCCATAGGAGTAGGCGGGCCGTGGCGGACGGTCTGCATCTGCCGGATCACAGAAGAAAGTCTTCCGGTAATGGAATGAGCCAGTACATTGGCAAAAATCAGAGCCAGAACCAGAAAAACTGCATAGATCAGTACGATCTGGACCATCAGTCGGTTGCTCGCATGGATCAGCGGCGGGGAAGGAAGGACCGTCACCATAAACCAGTCCGTATTGGAAATGCTGTAAAAACCGGCATAAACCTTTGTGTCCAGAATGTTCCGCTCAATGAAGTTATTGGAAGACATAAAGGAAGCCTTGATGGTGTCGTAATCCAGTTGGTAGATTCCGGATAATGACAGATCTGAGGTAGCAACAATGGCATCACGTTCGTTTACAATATATGAAACACTTCCTTCCAGAGATAGATTGTCGGAAAGAATGGAAGTAAGCTTGTCATCGGAATAATACACTGCCAGATAAGCCTTATAGGCAGTGGAGTGATAATAAAGGCTTAAAGGGCAGATATATGCCATATCACCATAATTCTTTTTTTTCCCTGGGACCAAGATAGAAGGAAGGACAGAACATTTCCTGGGTGTTCCGGTTTCCCTGAAAGATACCGTACCAGTAGGTACCTTTCGCCTGACTTAAGGGAGCAAGGATATTCTTAGTGTTGGGATAAGTATCCAGTGTCTTCAGATCATCAGGAAAATCCACATAGATCTGTACATCGGTAACAATGGAATCTGTGGTCAGACGCTGAACGGCATTTTTAAAATCAGTGGCATGGTTAGATGTTGCAAGCTGTTCTGCTGAATCGCTGACCGGCATATAAAAAAGTTCCTGAAAAAAATTCTGTCCTGTAATATTCCGGGTAGTAGCGAGGATCGTATCCATAGTCCGTTCGATCAGAGGTGCAGTTTTTGCGGAGGCGTCCTGCTCCTGCCGGATGGTATTGGAAACCACCATGCTATAAAGTCGTCCATAAAAAAGAAAGGCGGTAAGACAGGCAGGAATTACCACAATGCTGATCAGGGCAATGGTGAATTTTGTCTGCAGGTTTAAATTCAGGTAGCCGTTTTTGAAACGCGCCAGAGGGCCCTCATGACATTTTCTCCCGGTATTCAGACGGGGAAAAGCCGGAGTATTTTTTGAAGCTTTTTCCGAAGTAATTGCCATCCGTATAGCCTACCTTGGAAGAAATCTCGGAAATCTTGTATTTGGGATCGGAAAGCAGCTGCTTGGCCTTTTCCATTCGGTATTCTGTCAGATATTGATTGAGAGTCTGTCCGGTCTCGCTTTTGAAAAAAGTGCATACATAAGATGCGGAAAGGTATACATGGCCGCTGATATCTTTTACGGAAAGTGTATCGTTCATATAGTTCCGGCTGATATAATCCTTGATCATAAAGATCGTGAAATTTTCCGGCTGGGAATTTTTCGCATCTTCAAAATACTGGGCGGTTTTTTCTTTCAGAGCTTTGTGAAGCTCTTCGTAGGTGAAGGCGTTGTTTAACGTATCTACGATCAGATCCTGCTTTTCATGAAGTTCGGTTTCCAGCTGATTTTTTTTACGGGAAGCCGAAAGTGTATTAAATAGCTGGTAATAAAGATCACGGATCTGGTTAGGCATAAATGTGTGATTGCAGCTATAATACCGGAAAAGCTCATCAAGAAACTGAAAACAGGGTTCTTCTTCTCCGGCCAGGAGATATTTGGAAAAAGTATTTTCCGGTGAATGCAGGGAATCCGGAACCGGTCCCTTCGGTGAAAGCAGGCGGATGGAATTTTCCGTCAGAAATGTTTTCCGGAAAGAAAAACAGTTACTGCAGAAGGATCACGGCAGAAGCGTAGGACTGATAAACCCTGAAATATCCGTTACGGTATTTCCGGCAGCGATCAGATGCTTTCCGCAGGTGTCATATTGTCTGGAAATATAGCTTCCCACTGCGGAAAGGGTAGTCGGGGAAAGGGCATTCCTTCCATATATATGGTGGACCAGATACTGAACTCTTTTTTCCACAAAAAGACATTTCAGATGGTAATGCTCCAGAAAACAGGAAATGTCGTTCTGGAGATCTTCCAGGAAAATACCGGAAGCCTCCACAGATTCATTAAGCTTTACGATCACAGAGGTAAAATTCATGCCGTTCTCAAGAAGCTCCGGCTGCCCCAGTTCCAGACAGAGATCTGCAATTTTGTTGTTATCGGAAGGTGGAAGAGTCAGCTGTTGTGCCAGCCGGGTAGCGATTTCCTGAGAATGGATCGCTTCGCCACGATGGGAGCGGAGCTTTTGTTTGTAAAGAGTCTGCGCTTCCAGAACTGCCGCCTGTACTTCCTCGGGATGCAGAGGCTTTTCGATGTAATTGATGGCTTTTAGTTTGATGGCAGCTTTCAGATACTCTTTGTCAGAATATCCGCTCATAAAGATAGGGATACTGTCCGGCAGGAATTTCTCCAGACGCTCCAGCATGGCAATGCCTGTCATCCGCGGCATCCGTACATCGCAGAGAATGATCTCAGGTTTATACAGTCTGGCCATTTCCAGTCCGTTCACACCATCATCTGCCTGAAGGATCTCGGTGATTCCCAGAGAATCCCAGTCGATAGATGAGATCAGTCCGGTACGCGTAAGTTCTTCGTCATCGACGATCAGTAATTTCATATACAATTCTCCAATCGAGCATAGCTTTATAGCTTCGTAAATCGGACGTTTACAGCTCTGTTTATATTCCCAGAAAACTGTAACGTCAGCGTTATCATTATAGCATAAAGTATATAGAAATACGAGAATGGGACAATGGTTTATGAGTAATATTTTACAGGGAAAAGAAGAATATTTTACCCTTATCCAAAAATATTCCCATTATCAATCTGTGGGCCGGATGATAGAATATAATCAGATTAAAGGAAAGGGAGGAGAAAGAGCCGTGTCAGAATATGTTCTTGAATTAAAAGGTATTACGAAGATATTCCCCGGTGTCAAAGCTCTGAATAATGTACAGTTCCAGCTCAAACCTGGCGAAGTTCATGCGCTGATGGGTGAGAATGGTGCTGGTAAATCTACGTTTATCAAGGTTATTACCGGAGTACATAAGGCAGAAGAGGGTGAGATGTTCTTAAACGGACAGAAGGTTGACTTCAAAGGTCCGAAGGATGCCCAGGAGGCAGGTATCGCTGCCGTATATCAGCACCCTACATCATATCCGCATCTTACAGTAGCCGAAAATATTTTTATGGGTCATGAGATCATTAAACATCATATGATCCAGTGGAAAGAGATGAATCAGGAGGCAAACAAGTACCTGAAGGAGCTGGATGCAGACTTTGACGCAACAGCAGAGATGGGTACACTTTCTGTTGCACAGCAGCAGATGGTCGAGATCGCCAAGCACTTTCCACAAATGCGAAGATCATCATTCTGGATGAGCCGACAGCAGCACTTACCAGAAACGAGTCCGAGAAGCTTTACACACTGGTTGACAAGCTGAAAGAGAATGGTGTTTCCATTATCTTTATCTCCCATCGTTTCGAAGATATGTACCGTCTGGCTTCCAGAGTTACCGTATTCCGTGATTCCCAGTACATTGGAACCTATGATGTAGATGGAATCACAAACGCAGATCTGATCAAGGCAATGGTTGGTCGTGAGATTAACGATCTGTTCCCGAAACCGGAAGTGAAGTTGGAGATGAGATGCTCCGTATCGAACATCTTTCCAGAATAGGATTTTTCAAGGATGTTTCTTTCAATGTACATGCAGGCGAGATCGTAGGTCTTACCGGTCTGGTTGGTGCAGGACGTACAGAGGTTATGGAAGCTGTCTGTGGAATTACCCGTCCGGACGAAGGAAAAGTTTTCCTTGAGGGAAAAGAAATTTATATCAAGACTCCGTCTGATGCAATGGAAAAAAGGTATCATCCTTCTTCCAGAGGACAGACAGAAACAGGGTCTGGTTATGAGCTGGGGACTTGGAAGAAACGTAACACTTCCGATCATCAAGCAAATATGCAAATCCGGATTTAACGATGAGAAAGGCAGAAAGAGAACTTTCCAAGAAACTTCTTGAGGAAGTAGATACCAAGGCAGTCGATATCTTCCAGCCGGCAAGCTCTCTGTCTGGTGGTAACCAGCAGAAAGTTGTTGTTGCGAAAGCTCTTGCTCAGGAAATGAAAGTAGTTATCATGGATGAGCCGACAAAGGGTGTCGATGTCGGAGCCAAAGCTGAGATTTATGCGATCATGGGAGACCTTGCAAAGAAAGGATATGCAATCATCCTGATCTCTTCCGAGATGCCGGAGATCCTGGGTATGGCGGACCGTATCATTGTTATGTGTAATGGCCGCAAGACAGGAGAACTGAACAGAGGAGAGGCAACACAGGAGGGAATCCTTGAGCTGTCCATGGAAAAGAGCACTGGAAAGGGGACTAAATAATGGAAAAGAAATCTGTCATCAAGAAGATTACAGGCTCCCGAGAGGCTCTGCTGGCAATTATCGTAATCGTGCTGTTTGCAGTTGTCACAGCGATCAGCCGTCATTCCTTACGCCAAAGTCACTCATGGAGATGCTGAAAAATAATGCAGTAACAATGGTAATGTCACTTGGTATGTTATGTGTCATGCTGGTAGGCGGAATTGATATTTCCATTATGTCAACTCTGGCACTTTCCGGTATGTCCATCGGTATGCTTCTGAAATACGGACATATCACAAGCACATTACTTGCTTTCATCATTGCAATGGCAATCGGTATTGCCTGCGGACTGGTTGTAGGTCTTGTAATTTCAAGAGCAAACGTTCCGCCGATCATTGCAACCATGGGCTTTATGTACATCTACAGAGCAATGGGATATCTTGTTTCTCACGGTGGTGAGTGGGCAAGTGCCGCAGCTCTCGGTGATTTTAAGAATTTTGCCACCACAAATTTCCTTGGAATCAACAAGGTAATCTGGGTGATCATCGTATGCTACGTAGTATTCTTCTTCTTTATGAAATGGACAAGAACCGGTCGTAGGATCTACGCAGTAGGAAGTAACGCAAGTGCAGCACAGGTTTCCGGTATCAATGCAAAGAATATCAACCTTCTTGTATATGTGATTATGGGATTCCTCGCAGGTCTTGGCGGAGCACTTCAGGTATCTGTTTATGCTTCTGCAATGCCTGATATGCAGTACGGTGGTGAGATGGATGTTATCGCAGCCTGCGTTATCGGTGGTGTAAGCATGAGCGGTGGACGTGGAACCGTAGTAGGTGCATTCCTCGGTTCCATTATCCTTGCAACGATCGCAAAAGCTCTTCCGCTTGTAGGTATCAGTTCACTGTGGCAGAACATGATCAAGGGTGTTATCATCCTGGTAGTAGTTGTGATCAACGTTGTTCTGCAGAGAATCGCAGATAAAAACGCATTAAAGGGAAGGGAGATGTAAATCATGGCTGGAAAATCTGGAAGAAGTATTAACAATGTGCCGGAAAATCCGATGAAACACATCATATTCAGTTGGGAAGGCATCCTGGTCATTCTCTTTATCCTGGTAAATATTTTCTGCGCATCATTTTCTGAGTTTTATAATATGAAGAGTGTTCTTCGTCAGATGCCGGTTTACCTTGCAGAGGTATTCATGATGTTTCCAATGGCGTACATCCTGGTATTAGGCGAGATTGATATTTCCGTAGGTGCGATCGTGTGTCTCTCCGCTACCTTAAGCTGTATGGTCTGCAACACAAACGCTCCGTTCATTGTAGTAGTACTTACAGCACTGGTTGTTGGTGCCCTCTGTGGTGCGGTTAACGGATTTATCCTTACCCGTTTCAAGGAGCTGCCTCCAATGATCGTAACACTGGCAACACAGATCATCTTCCGTGGTATCGCTGAGGTAACACTTGGAGCCGGCGGAAGTATTGCGATCACAAACACAGATGGCTTCCGTGCTATCGGTGGAAAGGTTGGAAATATTCCATATATTCTTTTCCTGGTGCTGATCCTTGGTGTACTTTTTGCGATCTTTCTTGGAAAGAGTACATTTGGACGCCGTACATATGCGATCGGAACAAACCGTGTGGCAGCTTATTACGCAGGTGTTCACGTAGAGAAGATCCGTTTCATCATCTACACAGTTATGGGACTTATGTCCGGACTTTGCGCAGTATTCCTGGTATCCTCTTCCTACGGTGCAAATACAACAACCGGTAACGGATTTGAGATGGATGCCATTGCAATGGCAGTATTCGGAGGTATCTCCTCCACAGGTGGTAAAGGTAACCTGGCCGGCGGTATCATTTCTGCATTCATCATCGTATGCTTACGAGTTGGCCTTGGACAGAAGAACGTAAATGCTCAGGTGATCCTTCTCATCATCGGTGTACTTCTGGTAGCAGCAGTAGCTCTTCCGAATATCATCGGCGATGTGAAAAAAGCAGTCGCAATGAAGAAAAACTAAATATCACTTTTGAAACTCATATGATTGTTAGCTGCCTCCATTGGTGTAGCGGAGGCAGTAGCATATAAAAAAATTATATTCTTATAGGGAGGAACAACAATGAAAAAAAAGGTAATTAGCGCAATCCTTTGTGGAGCAATGGTTCTTGGTACAGTTTGCCCGGTTCTTGCAGCAGATGACAAATCCGAAGATACTAAGACAGAAGCAGCAGCTGGCGATTCTGCAAAAGGCAAAAAGATCGCTCTGGTTGGTAAAGCAGCCGGTAATGCATTCTTCGAGATCGCAGCGAAATCTTTCCAGGAGACAGTAGAGGCTGAAGGCGGCGAGGTTCAGGTCGTTTATCCTGAGACAGCTACAGCTGATGCGCAGATCAAGGTTCTTGACAACCTGATTTCTCAGGACTTCGATGCAATCTGTATCTCCGCTAACGATGTTAACGCTCTTCAGGCTAAGCTTGAGGAAGCTATGGATGAGGGAATCAAGGTATCTTCCTTCGACTCCGCACCGAACAAAGACAGCCGTGAGATTTTCGTAAACCAGGCTGGTACAAAAGAAGTTGCTCAGGCACTTATGGATGCAGTTCTTGATATTTCCGGTGGTGAGGGACAGTTCGCTATCCTTTCCGCTACATCTCAGTCCGCTAACCAGAACGCATGGATCGACGCGATGAAGACCATCATGGAAGGCGATGACAAATACAGCAAGCTTGAGCTTGTAGACGTTGTATACGGTGATGATGAGCCGCAGAAATCCACAGACCAGACAGCAGCTCTTCTTCAGAACTACAAGGATCTGAAGGTTATCTGCGCACCTACAACAGTTGGTATCGCAGCAGCTGCTAAATATCTTCAGGATAACGGATCTTCCTGCAAGCTGACAGGTCTTGGACTTCCATCCGAGATGCAGGAGTACACAGGTGATGATGATTCTCATTCCTGCCCATACTTCTATCTGTGGGATATGCAGGGCCTTGGAAAACTCAGTGCTTACACAACAATCGCTCTGATCAACGAAGACATCACAGGTGCTAAAGATGACAAATTCACAGCTGGTGACCTTGGTGACTACACAGTAACAGAGGCAGATGACGGCGGTACAGAGGTTGTTCTTGGTGCACCTCTGAAATTCGATACAAGCAACATCGAGGAGATGGCTAAGCTGTACTAATCAATCCTCAGATTGACTGTATAATCATATGATAAATCCTTTTGGGACAAGGCGGAGTCTTCGGACTCCGCCTTGTTTCGTATATTTGAATTTGGTGTATGAAGGTTTCCGAAAAAAATTTCAGTCTTTTGATTCTGGTTGTACTCTTATGGCTGCGGTGTTAAAATGAGGACAGCAGAATAGAAAACCATGAACAGATGAAGGAGCAAAACACATGCAGCAGGCATTACTGGATCAGCTGAGAAAGATCACAGAGGAAGAGAGAAAAATCCTGGATGGAGAAGCAGAGGTGGATAGAGATCTCTACACATCCGGTCGGGACTTTACTGTGGACAGCCGTAAAATGCTGAAAGAAGGCAGGCTGATCGCTGTGCGTACACACACCCGTTTTGTGTATTTTCCGGCTCACAGGCATAATTTTGTGGAAGTGCTGTATGTGTGTGAGGGATCTCTGACTAATATCATTGACGGAAAAAAAGTCATAGTTAACAAAGGCGAGCTGCTTTTTCTCAATCAGTTTACGAAGCATGAGATTCTGAAAGCGGGGCAGAATGATATTGCGATCAATTTTATGGTGCTGCCGGAGTTTTTTGATGTGCCTATTCCATTGGCGGGGCAATGACAATATGCTGGCAGATTTTCTGGTGAATGTCCTGCGACGAGGATGAAGAGCGTGGGGAATATCTTCAATTTTAAGGTTGCGGAAGTGCTGCAGATCCAGAATCTTCTGGAAAATATCATCTATTCTCTTGTAAACGGTGAGGAGAACAGAGAGCGGATCAATCAGACCACAATGGGCTGATATTCATGTATCTGATAGAATCGGTGCAGTATGTGGAGATGCGTCTGCCCAATCAGTACGAAAATATGATCTCTATGACAACACTGGATTATATTGAACAGAAATACCGGACTGCTACGCTGACGGAGCTTTGTGGTCGTCTGCATCTTCCCATGCATGTCCTCAGTAAGATGATCAAGAAAAGCACAGGGTTTAATTTCAAGGAACTTCTTCAGAGAAAACGTCTGAACAAGGCTGTAGAGCTGATGTGTGAAACAGATCTGCCTGTCAGTGACATCATTGCGGCTGTAGGCTATGAAATAACAGTTATTTTCATCGGGTATTCAAGGAACATTATCACATGACACCACGGGCGTTCCGGGTGAAAAACAGTGAGAAAGAACAGGTGAGGCTGTAACAGCCTCACCTGTTTTTTTAAATATCATGGAATTGTCCGATCTTGTTTTTGATCCGCTGCATTTCGTTATCCATATCGATCACAGTGCGGGCGCAGTTCAGCAGTTCATTGCTGACATCCTCATAACCGTCCATTTCTTCGATATTCTGCTTGTAACGCAGCTGATGCTCCAGAGTTGCCCAGAAATCCATACCGTTGGTACGGATCTGGATCTCTGCACGCATGGGAGTTTTTCCCTTGGAGAAGAATACGGGGATTTCCACGATCATGTGATAACTGCGGTAGCCGTTTGGCTTTGGATTTTTGATATAGTCCTTTACCTGGATGACGGTAATGTCATCCTGCCTAGTGATCAGGTCTGCAATAGTGTAGATATCATCGATAAAGGCACAGACAACACGGATGCCTGCCACGTCATTCAGCTGATTCTGAATATTCTCCGCAGTAAACTCATAGCCGAGCTTTTTGAGCTTTTTGTAAATGCTTTCCGGCTTTTTGATCCTTGTTTTGATGAAGGAGATCGGGTTACGTTTATATTCCAATGAAAATTCATCGTTGAGGACTTCCAGCTTGGTGCGTACCTCACGGACCGTACATCGATACATCATCATCAGATCATTAAATTTTGCGGAATTTTTGATAAAAACCTGTGGATCGGGGGTATCCAGCCAGGTGTTTGTATTTCTTTCAGCCATAGTGTTTTTCTGGTGAAACTCCTTTCTTATGTAATATTTATAACAATTACTTTCATACAATTATAGAACAAAATGATATTTTTTTCAACATTTGTATTGACATATCAGAAAAGCTGTGCTATTTTATAGAAAAAGTTTAATTAAGTAAACCACTAAACCACTAAACCACTAAACCGTTGAAGCGGAGATAAAGATATTCATGCGCGCACAGAGAGTCCGGGAGGGTGAGAGCCGGGTCGAGAGGCAGTTTATCAAATGGACCGCAGAGGGCACAGGGAAAGATATTTTCGGGTATCAAGTATTCTGTGACGTGAGGGCATACGTCAGTTGCCGGGAATATGAAGGTATTCCGCCAAGTGCACGGGTCAGACCGTGAATCAGGGTGGCACCGCGGGTGATTTTGAATTTAGAGCTCGTCCCTGACAGAACCAGATTCTGTCGGAGACGGGCTTTTCTTGATTTCATGAGCAAGCAGCGAATGCAGATCACGAATGTCCCGTCCTCCGGTAAGGAATGAAAAACTCAGGAGGGCCTGTATATGTATCCAACATTAGAAAAAATCAAAGAACTAGCACAGTCAGGCGAATACCGGCGAATCCCTGTATGCAGAGAGCTGTATTCCGACTGCTATACACCCGTAGAAGTCATGAGGACCTTACGCACAGCCAGCAGACATTGCTATCTTCTGGAAAGTGCCAGCCAGACAGAGGTATGGGGACGCTATTCCTTCCTGGGATATGAACCATCCATGGAGATCACCTGTACCGATGGAAATCTTCAGATCCGAAAGATCCATGAGGAGGTACCGAAGAAATAACAAAGCAGCAGGTAAAACATCCCGGAGATGCTATTCGAAAGATCCTGAAGGAATACAAAAGCCCGGTACTGGAAAAAATGCCAACCTTTACCGGCGGCTGGTAGGCTATTTTTCCTACGATTATATTAAATACAGTGAACCGAAGCTGGAGCTTACCGATAAGACGGTAGAAGATTTCAGAGATATGGATCTAATGCTCTTTGACCAGGTCATTGCCTTTGATCATTACAGACAGAAGGTGCTTCTGATCACAGGGGTGATGACAGATGATCTGGAGAACTCTTTTGGAAAGGCAGAAAAGAAACTGCAGGAGATGGCAGATCTGATCAGAAAGGGAGAGCAGAAGGAATTTCCATCCCTGAAGTTGCAATCCTCCATTGAGCCGCAGTTCCCGAAAGAAAAATACTGTGAGATGGTAGAAACCGCCAGACATTATATTCGTGAGGGAGACATCTTCCAGGTGGTGCTTTCCAATCCCATGAGAGCCAGAGCAGAGGGAAGCCTTTTTGATACCTATCGTGTTTTAAGGGCCACAAACCCGTCCCCCTATATGTTTTATTTTCCAGTGATGATATTGAGATTGCAGGAGCCTCCCCGGAAACACTTGCCAGGCTTGCAGGAACAGAATTAAGTACCTTCCCGCTTGCAGGAACAAGACCAAGAGGCAAGACAAAAGAAGAAGACCTGGCGCTGGAAAAAGGACTCCTGGCTGATGAGAAGGAACGTGCCGAGCATAACATGCTGGTGGATCTTGGTCGAAATGATATCGGAAAGATCAGTAAGATCGGTACCGTGAACGTAGAAAAATATATGTGCATCGAGCGTTTTTCTCATGTGATGCATATTGGTTCCACAGTTACCGGCCAGATCCGGGATGACAGGGATGCGGTGGATGCAGTGGATGCCATCCTTCCGGCAGGAACACTTTCCGGAGCACCGAAATTCCGTGCCTGCCAGATCATCCAGGAACTGGAACAGAGCAAGCGAGGCATTTACGGCGGTGCTATCGGATATCTGGATTTTGCCGGAAACCTGGATACATGTATTGCCATTCGCCTGGTTTATAAGAAAAACGGTGAGATCTGTATCCGGTCAGGAGCAGGGATCGTAGCAGACAGTATTCCGGAAAGTGAATTTCAGGAGTGCTGCAACAAGGCAAGAGCCGTTGTACAGGCAATCGAAACTGCACAGGAGGGACTGGAATGATAGTACTGATCGATAATTATGATAGCTTTTCCTACAATGTTTACCAGCTGATCGGTTCTGTGAAGCCGGATATCAAAGTGGTAAGAAATGATGAAGTGACCATCAAAGAGCTGGAGGCCATGAAGCCGGAGGCATTGATCCTTTCCCCTGGTCCGGGAAAACCGGAGGATGCGGGAATCTGTATTGAATCCATAAAATATTTCAAAGACAAGCTGCCGATCCTGGGTATCTGCCTTGGACATCAGTCCATCTGTGAAGCCTTCGGAGGGACAGTATCCTACGCAAAAGAGCTGATGCACGGAAAGCAGAAAGAGATACATAAAGTTGGAAAGAGCCGGATGTTTGAAGGACTTCCGGAAACTTTTCCGGCAGCCAGATATCACTCACTGGCAGCTATCCGGGATACCTTACCGGAGGAACTGGTTGTTACCGCTGAGTCTGAGGACGGAGAGGTGATGGCACTGGAGCATAAAGAATATCCGATATTCGGATTACAGTTCCATCCGGAATCTGTTATGACACCGGATGGAAAAACAATGATCGAGAACTTTATGAAGGTTATCAGAGACAGATAAGACAGAGAACAGCAATCCATAAAAGATAGAATCGTTACAGAACAGGAGGAAACAACAATGATCAAAGAAGCAATCATCAAGCTTTCAAAAAAAGAAGATCTTACATATGACGAAGCAGAAGCCGTAATGAATGAGATCATGGACGGAGCGGCAACACCGGTACAGATGGCATCCTACCTTACTGCACTTTCCCTGAAAGGAGAGACTATTGATGAGATCACTGCATCAGCAGCCGGAATGCGTGCACACTGCATCAAGCTTCTCCACGATATGAATGTTCTGGAAATCGTAGGAACCGGTGGTGACGGAGCAAACTCCTTTAACATTTCTACGACATCTTCTCTTGTGATCGCAGCAGGTGGCGTTCCGGTAGCAAAACACGGAAACCGTGCAGCATCTTCCAAGAGCGGTGCAGCAGATGTTCTGGAAGCACTTGGCGTAAAGATCACCATTCCGCCGGAAAAAAGTGCAGAGATCCTGAAAAAGATCAACATCTGTTTCCTGTTCGCCCAGAATTATCATATTGCCATGAAATATGTGGCACCGATCCGTAAAGAGCTGGGAATCCGCACGGTATTTAATATTCTCGGACCATTAAGCAACCCGGCAGGCGCAAACATGGAGCTGATGGGAGTCTTTGACCAGTCTCTGGTAGAGCCGCTGGCACAGGTTATGATGAAGCTTGGCGTGAACCGTGGAATGGTAGTTTTCGGGCAGGATAAGCTGGATGAGATCTCCATGAGCGCACCGACTTCTGTGTGCGAGATCAAGGACGGATGGTTCCAGTCCTATGAGATCACACCGGAGCAGTTCGGCTATACACGCTGCAGCAAGAAGACTGGCAGGCGGCACATCGGCAGAGAACGCAGAGATCACAAAAGCCATTGTAAACGGAACCGAAAAAGGCCCGAAGCGTCAGGCGGTCTGCATGAACGCTGGTGCAGCACTTTATATCGCAGGAAAGGCAGAGAGCCTGGAAGTCGGCGTAAGAATGTCTGAAGATCTGATCGACAGTGGTGCAGCTGCTGCCAAGCTTGCGGAATTTATCAAATTAAGTAACGAGATTTGAAAATAATAGCGGCAGAAGAGAAATCGGCAATTCCTATCGGAAGAGATACGAACGGAAACATTAATCTGTCAGACTTCTTGAAATTGCCGAATGAGAGTTGAACTGAAATATCAAGGAGACAAACAAAGAATGAGCGAAAAAAACATTCTGGAGGAAATCGCAGAAAAAACAAGAGAACGTATCCGGAAGGAAAAACGTCAGTTTCCTCTGGATCAGCTGAAAACCCTGGCAGAAAAAGCACCACAGCAGCCGTCCTTTCTGGAAGCGTTGAAAAAGCCGGGTATGTCCTACATCTGTGAAGTAAAAAAAGCTTCCCCCTCCAAGGGGCTGATCGCACCGGAATTTCCGTATCTGGAAATTGCGAAAGAATACGAGGCAGCAGGTGCATCTGCGATCTCCTGCCTCACAGAGCCATTTTATTTCATGGGAAGTGATACTTATCTCCGTGAGATCACAGAAACAGTGGATATTCCGGTCCTTCGGAAGGACTTCACGGTGGATAAGTACATGATCTATCAGACAAAAGCATTTGGTGCATCGGCAGTGCTTCTGATCTGTGCTATCTTAAATGACCAGGAACTCCTGGAATACCGAGAGCTTGCAGAAACTCTGGGAATGGATGCACTGGTGGAAGCTCATGACGAGAATGAAGTGGCAAGAGCATTAAAGACAGGTGCAAAGATCGTCGGTGTAAATAACCGTGACTTGAAAACCTTTAAGGTTGATATGAATAACAGCATCCGTCTTCGAAACCTGGCACCGGACAATGTGGTATTTGTGTCTGAGAGCGGAATCAAAAACGCAGGTGATATCGCTATCCTGGAAAGAAACCGGGTAGGTGCAGTCCTGATCGGTGAGACCCTGATGCGAAGCCCGGATAAGAAAGCTGCATTGGAAAATCTGAATGGTGGAGCGCTTGTATAAAGGCCAAACGAAAGAATAGAGCAAATAAGTAACAGAGCTGACCAGCAGCAAATAGTAACGAAACAGGAAGGGGCAGGGTCAGACAGAAAGGGCAGGATTGGCTGAATATGAGAGAACAACCGTTGAAACATGGGAGCAGAACCAGGATCAAGATCTGCGGCCTGACCCGCCCGGAAGATATCCAGGCAGTGAACCAGGCTAAACCGGACTTTGCAGGATTTATTGTAGAATTCCCAAAAAGCAGAAGAAACGTCACCGTGGAGCAATTGAAGGCTCTCAGGGAAGAACTGGATGATAGCATTTTGCCGGTAGGCGTATTTGTCAATGCACCGGTGGAGCTTCCTGCACAGCTTTTAAACGAAGGAACCATCGCACTGGCACAGCTTCATGGCCAGGAGGACGAGAATTATATCAGACAGCTTAAGACCATGACAGACCAGCTTCTGATAAAGGCTTTTTCCATAAAAACAGAAGCAGATATAAAGAAAGCGATCCGTTCGGAAGCAGACTATATTCTGCTGGATCAGGGCGCAGGAGGAACAGGAGAAACTTTCGACTGGAGTCTGGTACCGGCGATCAAACGTCCCTGGTTTCTGGCAGGAGGTCTGGGCTGTGAAAATCTGGAATCAGCCATACATCTGCTTCACCCCTGGGCAGTAGATTTAAGCAGCAGTGTAGAAACCGACGGTCACAAAGACCCGGATAAAATATTAGAAGCAGTATACGCAGTAAGGAACATAAAGGAGGATTTTTAATATGTCAAAAGGAAGATTCGGCATCCATGGCGGACAGTACATCCCGGAAACACTGATGAACGCCGTTCTGGAGCTTGAGGAAGCATACAACCACTACAAAAATGACCCGGAATTCAACCGTGAGCTCACAGAGCTTCTTAATGAATACGCAGGAAGACCTTCCCGTCTTTACTATGCGGCACATATGACCGAGGACCTTGGCGGAGCCAAGATCTATCTGAAACGTGAGGATCTGAACCACACAGGAGCCCATAAAATCAACAACGTACTTGGGCAGGTGCTTCTGGCAAAAAAAATGGGCAAGACTCGTGTGATCGCTGAGACCGGCGCAGGCCAGCACGGCGTGGCAACTGCAACTGCAGCAGCACTGATGGGCATGGAATGTGAGGTATTCATGGGAAAAGAGGATACCGAGCGTCAGGCTCTGAACGTATATAAAATGCGTCTCCTCGGAGCAAAGGTCCATGCAGTCACAAGCGGAACCGCAACCTTAAAGGATGCTGTTTCGGAGACTATGCGTGAGTGGACAAACCGTATTGCAGATACCCATTATGTACTGGGATCTGTTATGGGACCGCACCCGTTCCCGACCATCGTACGTGATTTCCAGGCCGTGATCTCAAAGGAGATCAAAGAACAGATGCTGGAAAAAGAGGGCAGACTTCCGGATGTTGTCCTGGCCTGCGTAGGCGGCGGCTCCAATGCTATCGGAACCTTCTACAATTTCATTGATGACAAAGACGTTCGTCTTATCGGCTGTGAGGCAGCAGGACGTGGTGTGAATACTGCTGAGACTGCGGCAACCATCGCAACCGGTCGTCTCGGAATCTTCCATGGTATGAAATCCTACTTCTGCCAGGACGAATACGGACAGATTGCACCGGTATACTCCATCTCCGCAGGTCTTGATTACCCAGGCGTAGGTCCGGAACATGCACATCTTTACGATATCGGAAGAGCAGAGTACGTACCTGTTACAGATGACGAAGCAGTAGATGCTTTTGAATATCTTTCCAGAACAGAAGGAATCATTCCTGCGATCGAAAGTGCTCACGCAGTGGCTTATGCGAAAAAGATCGCACCAACACTTGGAAAAGACAAGATCATGGTAGTTACCATTTCAGGACGTGGAGATAAGGACTGTGCGGCAATCGCCCGCTACAGAGGGGAGGATATTCATGAATAAGAGAATTACAGAAGCATTTGCAAACGGAAAAGCATTTATTCCTTTTTTGACCTGCGGAGATCCGTCTCTGGAGGTAACAGAGCAGCTGGTTTATGCAATGGAAGAAGCTGGAGCAGACCTGATCGAGCTTGGAATCCCGTTCTCAGATCCTACCGCAGAGGGACCTGTGATCCAGGAAGCCAATGTCCGGGCACTTGCAGGCGGCGTGACTACAGATAAAGTTTTTGCAATGGTAGAAAAAATCCGTAAAAATACAAAAATCCCAATGGTATTCATGACCTACGCAAACGTAGTATTTTCTTACGGAACAGAGCGTTTTATCAAGAAAGCAGCAGAAGTTGGAATGGATGGACTGATCCTTCCGGATGTTCCCTTTGAGGAAAAAGAAGAGTTTGATGTTGTGTGCAAACAGTACGGCCTTGACTGATCTCCCTGATCGCACCGACCTCCCATGAGAGGATCGCTATGATCGCAAAAGAGGCGGAAGGCTTTGTTTACTGCGTATCGTCCCTTGGTGTAACAGGAATGCGTACCAGCATTACCACAGATATCGGAGCTATGGTGAAGCTGGTAAAATCCCAGAAAGACATCCCATGTGCAGTAGGATTCGGAATCTCCACCCCGGAGCAGGCAAAAAAAATGGCAGACCAGTCGGACGGTGCCATTGTAGGATCTGCTATCGTGAAGCTTTGTGGAGCTTACGGCAAGGACTGTGTGCCGAAGGTGAAGGCTTATGTGAAAGAGATGAAGGACGCGATCAGATAAGTTTCCGGCTGAAATCGGATTACAGATCACAAAGTGTAATAAAAATCTGCTTTATCCAAAAAGAAAGGGTAAGGCAGATTTTTTTTGTGCTAAGCAGACTTCGGAGAAATTACAGAAAATATCTGCTTGACAGTCAGAGACCAGGTGATAGATGATATAAAAAAAGGTGAGGAGGAAATTGGGGATGAATCGGGAGGAAGCAACGGAAAAAGCAGAAGTGCTGGTTGCCAGAATGACGCTGGAGGAAAAAGCCAGTCAGTTAAGGTATGATGCACCTGCAATAAAAAGACTGGGAATTCCGGCATATAACTGGTGGAATGAGGACTTCACGGTGTTGCCAGAGCAGGGCAGGCAACGGTTTTTCCACAGGCGATCGGAATGGCGGCAACTTTTGATAGGAAAAGTGTGGCAGAGATGGCCGGTATCGTGGCAACAGAGGGCAGAGCAAAGTATAATGCATATTCCGTAAACGGTGACAGAGATATTTATAAGGGATTGACGTTCTGGTCTCCTAATGTCAATATTTTTCGTGATCCACGATGGGGTAGAGGCCATGAAACTTATGGGGAAGATCCGTATCTTACAAAAGAACTGGGAGTTTCCTTTGTAAAAGCACTTCAGGGAAATGGGGATACAATGAAGGCAGCAGCCTGTGCAAAACATTTTGCAGTACATTCCGGGCCGAGGCACTCCGTCATGAATTTGATGCGGAAGCATCCGCAAAAGATATGGAAGAAACGTATCTGCCGGCATTCGAAGGTCTGGTAAAAGAAGCGAAAGTAGAAGCGGTTATGGGAGCTTATAACCGGACAAACGGGGAACCCTGCTGCGGAAGTCCCACATTACAGAAAAAACTCAGAGGCGAATGGAAATTTCAGGGGCATTTTGTATCAGACTGCTGGGCGATCCGTGATTTTCATGAACACCATATGGTAACGGATACAGCCGTTGAATCTGCAGCACTGGCTATTAATAATGGCTGTGACCTGAATTGTGGAAATACCTATCTTCACATTATGAAGGCATACGAAAAGGGGCTTGTCACAGAAGAAACCATAACCCGGGCAGCAGTGCGGCTTTTTACCACAAGGTATCTGCTGGGGTTGTTTGATGGAAGCGAATATGACAATATCTCCTATCTGGAGGTGGAATCTCCCAGGCATCTGGATGCAGCGGAGAAAGCAGCGGAAAAAAGCTTTGTTCTGCTGAAAAATAACGGGATTCTTCCGCTTGATAAAGAAAAACTGAAAACAATAGGGATCATCGGACCAAATGCGGATAGCAGACAGGCGCTGATCGGCAATTATCACGGGACAGCTTCCAGGTATATTACCATACAGGAAGGCATCCAGGATTATGTGGGAGACGATGTAAGGATCCTTACTTCCAGAGGCTGTGATCTGTTCCGAGACCGGACGGAGCACCTTGCGTTTACCAGAGATCGTATTGCGGAAGCCAAGGTGGTTGCGGAAAACAGCGATGTGGTGATCTTATGTATGGGACTGGATGAGACACTGGAAGGAGAAGAGGGAGACACCGGAAACAGCTATGTATCGGGAGATAAAGAAGATATTGAACTTCCCGGAGTACAGCGAGAACTGATGGAGCAATCGCAGACACAGGAAAACCGGCAGTATTCTGTCTGCTGGCAGGAAGTGACCTTAATCTGAAATATGCGGTAGAGAAATTTGATGCCGTCATGATGCTGTGGTACCCTGGATGCCAGGGCGGGAAGGCAGCGGCAAAGGTACTGTTTGGAGAAATCTCGCCATCAGGAAAACTTCCGGTGACATTTTATGAAAGCCTGGAAGAACTTCCGGATTTACCGATTATTCCATGAAAGGCAGAACATATCGCTATATGGAACGAAAAGCACAGTTTCCTTTTGGATATGGTCTGACGTACAGTAAGGTGGCAGTAGATAAAGCAGAGGTCAAAACATGTGGACAGAAGATAAACGTGGAGGTAGAAGTGCAGAATAACGGCGCATATGATACAGAGGATGTTGTTCAGATCTATGTAAAAAATATCGACAGCAAAAATGCCATTCCCAATCCGATGCTGGCCGGTTTTCAGCGGATATTCCTGAAGGCGGGAGAATGCCGAAAAATAGAAATCCCAATATGGGAAAAAGCATTCACCGTAGTAGATGAAACAGGAAAACGGATGGAAGAAGGAAAGAAATTTGAAATTTATGCAGGCTGCAGCCAGCCGGATGAAAAAAGCAAAGAACTGACCGGGATCATGCCGGTAAAGATCATCTGGGAAAAATAATAAGAAAATCTAAAATAACAGGAGGGCGATGCATCAGGCAGCGCCCTCCCTTTATATCTAACGCATAAACAACCGTACCATTTTCTCATAAATCTTCCGATATTTCTGATACCGCATAGGAAGATCGATCCAGGTCTTTTTTATCTACAATACTCTTATAATGAGAGAATGTCCGGAAGCCGTCGATGCCATGATAGGATCCCATGCCGCTTTCACCAAAGCCGCCGAAGCCCATATTGCTGGTTGCCAGATGTATGAGGACATCGTTGATACAGCCACCGCCGAAACCACATCGGGAAGTAACTTCCCGGGCATTTTTTTTCATCTTCGGTGAAGATATAAAGAGCCAGCGGATGTGCCATGGAATTGATCTTTGTTACGGCACCTCCGAGAGAGTCATAGGTGAGGACCGGAAGTACCGGACCGAAGATTTCCTGCTGCATGACCGGATCTTCGAAGGTTACGTTATCAAGAACCGTCGGCTCGATCTGAAGTGTTTCACGGTTGGAACCACCGCCGCAGACAGTTTTGGAAGGATCGATCAGACTGTTGATACGGTCGAAATGCTTTTCGTTGATGATCTTTCCATAATTCCGGTTCTTCAGTGGTTCTTTTCCATACTGGCGTGTGATCTGTCTGCGAAGCTCTGCGACCAGGGCTTCTTTGATCTCCGGATCACAGTAGATGTAGTCCGGAGCCACGCAGGTCTGGCCACAGTTCAGGAACTTGCCGAATACGATACGTTTTGCCGCAAGGCGGAGATTGGCTGTTTTGTCCACGATGCAGGGGCTTTTTCCACCCAGCTCCAGAGTGACTGGTGTGAGGTGTTCGGAAGCCTTTCTCATGACCTCTTTTCCCACAGACTGGCTTCCCGTGAAGAAGATGTAATCAAAGTGCAGACTGAGAAGATGTGTGTTTTCCGCACGTCCGCCTGTGACAGTTGCAACGTATTTTTCATCGAAACATTCATGGATGAGAAGACGGATCACTTCACTTGTTGCCGGTGAGTAGGCACTTGGTTTCAGGATGACTGTGTTTCCGGCTGCAATGGCGTCTACCAGTGGTTCTATGGTGAGAAGAAACGGATAGTTCCACGGATCATAATGAGAACCACACCGTAGGGGGATGGTTTGCGGAAACTGTGGGAATGGAACTGTGCCAGTGGAGTTGGAACGGTCTGTTCTTTTGCGTAGGAGCGGATATTTTTCAGCATATGTGTGATCTCGGAGAGCACCAGTCCGGTCTCACACATATAGCTTTCGAAATTACTTTTTCCAAGATCCTTTTTCAGCGCGGCGTGGATCTGATCTTCGTGTTTCCGGATGGAAGCGCGGAGACGTTTCAGGGCGCTGATGCGAAAATCAAGGTCAAGAGTTGCGCCGGAGTAGAAGTACTGGCGCTGTTTATCTAAAAGCTGGTTGATCTGTTCTTTTTCCATGGAATTGTAGTCCTTTCTGAAAAAACTGTATTCGAAATATCGAAAAAATCTTTCTATGCCAATGGCTGTTTTAGCAATTGCCTGCCGGAGGCATCAGTCTGTAATACAGTGTTTCAAGTTCGCCGGCATCCATCAGTACAGGAACCGGGTACAGAGGATTGGCTTCTTTATCTGCGTAATGGGCAAGCTCCGGGATGTCTGTTTCCTGGATTTCCGGAATATAGTCTCCGATGCTAAAGCGTTTTTTCATATCTTTTATTGCATCAATAAACATCCGGGCAGCAGTTTTATCGTCCTCATGTTTATCGCAGAGACCGGCAGTTACGGCAAGGTTGCGGAGTTTGTGAGTGATGGAATCTCCGTATGTTTCCAGTACCATAGGAAGGATCACTGCATTGGCAAGCCCATGTGGAACATTATATTTTCCGCCGAGGGAATGTGCAATTGCGTGGACATATCCAACGTAGGATTTGGTGAAGGCACAGCCTGCGAAATAGGAGGCGCGGAGCATATTTCGTCTTGCTTCAATATTATTGCCGTCTGTGTAGGCGGTATCCAGATTTTCAAAGATCAGTCTGACAGCATCCAGGGCATTTTTTCTTGTGCCAGGTGTAGTGGAATTTCCAATGTAGGCTTCCACTGCGTGAGTCAGGGCATCCATGCCGGTGGTAGCTGTGATAAACGGCGGAAGGCTTAAAGTCACTTTCGGGTCAAGGACTGCGTAGCGTGGGATCAGCGGAAAATCGTTGATGGCATATTTGTGCCGTGTTTCTGCATCGGTAATGACAGCAGCAAGTGTTGTTTCACTTCCTGTTCCTGCAGTCGTGGGGATGGCGATGAGAAGAGGAAGCTTTTTGTGGATCTTCAGGATTCCCTTCATCTGAGCAAGAGACTGGTGTGGCTTGGCAATGCGGGCTGCCGTGGCTTTTGCACAGTCCATACTGGAACCTCCGCCGAAGCCGATGATCGCCTGGCAGTCATTGTCCAGATACATGTGAAGGGCTTCGTCCACATTGACGGTTGTTGGATTGGCAACGGTTTTGTCGTAGATGTGGTAAGAGATGCAGCTTCGCTTCAGTGTCTGCTCCAGCCTTTCTGTAAGGCCAAGGCTTCGAATCCCTGCATCTGTGATGATGAGTACATTGTTATAGTTTCTTTTTTCCAGAACTTCCGGAATACCTTTGACGCTTCCGATGATCTTCGGATTGCGGTAAGGAAGCAGTGGAAGGGCGAATTTAAAGACATTCTGGAAAACCCGGCAGTAAGCTTTTTTTAATGGATTCATGGTAGTTTTCGTTCCTTTTAAAGTCAAATTATTTTATTCTAAATATTATATATAGCAGTTGGAAGGGGAAAAGTCAAGGTTGCCGTTTATGGAAGTGCATCGCGAAGCGTGTTGCTGAGAACAGAGTAACCGTAACGTCATAAAAAAGAAAACAGGAAAATATAATATTGTCATGGTTGTAAATATCCTTTACACTAAGGGAGTCAAACAGAATCATTATGCAAGGATTGGATATCCAGCGGAAGGCAAATGTCCGCAGAATAGATATTGATCACGGAGGAAATCATGCCAGAAACAGACACATCCGCAAAAAATCCTCTTCATGTATCCGAAGTGGATGATAATTTAAAAGAATTAAGCCCTCACGGTTCCTTTGAGCTGCCGGTGGAAACCTATATGGCGAACTGTGAGATCTTTCATGCATTGTATGACCACTGGCACAGTGAGATGGAGATCATGTATATTGAAAAAGGCAGTGGCTTTGCCAGACTGAACCGGGAGAGCATCCGCCTGAAAAAGGGGGATATCCTGATCGTGAACTGCGGAGTTCTCCATAGTATGCGCACGGATCTTAAGAAGCCTCTTTATTATAAGAGTGTGGTTTTCAGCCTGGGCTTCCTTGCAGGTCAGCCGGGAGATATCTGCCAGGAATGTGTGGTATCACCATTAATAGAAAACAAGGCAGAATTCTGCATCATATAGAAGAAGGAGATTCCGGATATGAGAAGCTACGGGAAATTTTTCTGGAGATCCATGACTGTCATACGGAGAAGAAGCCATATTTCTATGTGAAGTTGAAAATGCTGTTCTTTGATTTCTTTTATGAGATGCTGACGAAGCATTATATTATCCCGGTAAGCATAGAGCAGAACAAGAGCCTTGTAGCAGTAAAGAAAGTGCTGGATCATATCAGCCTTCACTACCAGGAGAATCTTACCGTTTCAGAGCTTTCCGGACTTTCCAATTACAGTGAGTATTATTTTATGAAGCTTTTTCCGCCAGTATACGGGAAAAACCCTGGTGGAATACATCAATGACTTCCGTATGGAGAAGGCGAAGTATCTTCTTACGCATTCCGATGCACCTGTGACGGAGATCGCCATGCAGGTGGGATTTAACAGTACAAGTTATTTTATAAAGAAATTTCAGCAGTCCAATAAGGTTTCACCGCATAAGTACAGGAAGAGTATGAGACAGATCTGAGACAGATCCCGAAACAACCGCATATGTACCGGTTATGTTTTTATGCAGAGCTACAGTAAAAAGTGAAAAACAGTCTGACAAATATCTTGCATATCATGACAGGATTGTTATATTTTTGAAAAGAAATGCGTGATATCCTAATATCATCAAAAACAAAGCAAACAACCTTGTAAAAACATATTTCATCCCATCAAGATCCATGAAAGGAGATCAAAATGGAAACATTAAGCAAAGTATTTGAAGACAAATATAATAAAAATGTAAAAGATTGTACAAACGAGGAAATCTATCACGGACTCCTCTCCTGGACAAAGGAGCAGCTGAAGGGGCGCGGCTACCAGGATGGAAAAAAGAAAATTTATTATATTTCCGCAGAGTTCCTTATCGGTAAGCTTCTTTCCAACAACCTGATCAATCTGGGCGTTTATGATGAAGTTGCGAAATATCTTAAAGAAAACGGAAAAGAGCTTTCCATGATCGAGGAGATCGAGCCGGAGCCATCTCTCGGAAACGGCGGACTTGGTCGTCTGGCAGCTTGCTTCCTGGATTCCATCGCAACTTTGGGACTTCCGGGAGAAGGAATCGGACTTAATTATCACCTCGGACTTTTCAAACAGGAGTTTAAGGATCATCTTCAGTTTGAGACACCGAATCCGTGGATCCAGCCGGAGAGCTGGCTTACAGATGCAGGCGTTTCCTATTACGTGCCGTTTAAGGGCTTTATGCTGAAATCCACACTGTATGATATTGATGTTGCAGGCTATGAAAACAAAGCGATCAAGCTTCGCCTTTTTGATATTGATATTGCAGACGAGAGCATTGTGGGCGAGGGAATCTCCTTTGATAAGAAGGATCTGCTCCACAATCTGACACTGTTCCTTTATCCGGATGACAGCGATGATGCAGGAAGAAAGCTTCGTATCTATCAGCAGTACTTCATGGTAAGCAATGCGGCACAGCTGATCCTGGATGAGGCAACAGCAAAAGGCTGCAATCTTCATGACCTTGCCGATTACGCAGTGATCCAGATCAACGATACACATCCGAGTATGGTAATTCCGGAGCTTATCCGTCTCCTCACAGAGCGTGGAATCGAGTTCGAGGAGGCATGCGAGATCGTATCTCATGTATGCGCTTATACCAACCATACCATTCTTGCAGAGGCACTTGAGAAATGGCCGATCTCCTATCTTGAGGAGGTTGTTCCGCATCTGATGCCGATCATCCGCAAGCTGGACGAGCGTATCAAAGCAAAATATCCGCAGGAAAATCTTGCCATCATCGACAAGAACGACCTGGTACACATGCACATATGGACATACACTACGGATTTTCCATCAACGGTGTTGCATCCCTTCATACCGATATCCTGAAGGAGACAGAGCTTCATCAGTTCTATGAGATCTATCCGGAGAAATTCAATAACAAGACAAACGGAATCACCTTCCGCAGATGGCTCCTTCACTGCAACCATCCGCTGACAGAGTACATCACATCCATGATCGGTGACGGCTTCCGCAAGGATTCCTTTGAGCTTGACAAGATGCTTGGCTTCAAGGGAAATCAGGACGTTCTTGCAAATATCCTTAAGATCAAGCAGGATGCAAAGAAGAGATGTGCGGAGTTTATCAAAGCCAACACAGGTGAAGAGATCAACACACACAGTGTTTATGATATCCAGATCAAACGTCTTCATGAGTACAAACGTCAGCAGCTGAACGCACTTTACATCATTGACCGTTACCTGAAGATCAAGGCAGGCGAGAAGCCGCAGCGCCCGGTAACCTTTATCTTCGGTGCAAAGGCAGCTCCTGCATACGTTATCGCAAAGGATATTATCCACCTGCTTCTCTGCTTACAGGAGCTTATCAACAATGATCCGGAGGTTTCCCCGTACATGAAAGTTGTTATGGTGGAAAACTACAACGTAAGTGCAGCAGAGAAGCTGATCCCTGCCTGCGATATCTCCGAGCAGATCTCTCTTGCTTCCAAGGAGGCCAGCGGAACAGGAAACATGAAGTTCATGCTCAACGGTGCTGTAACACTGGGAACCATGGATGGTGCAAATGTGGAGATCAGCCAGCTGGTAGGCAAGGATAATATCTATATCTTCGGAGAGTCCAGTGAGCAGGTTATCGAACACTATGAAAAGGCTGACTACTGCTCCAGAGATTTTTATGAGAAAGACGAGCGCATCCGTCGTGCAGTAGACTTTATCGTAGGAAACGAGCTTCTTTCTATTGGAAGTGAGGAGCATTTAAGAAGACTGCATCATGAGATCGTAAGCAAAGACTGGTTCATGACTCTTCTTGACTTCGAGGATTATGCGAAGGTGAAAGATCAGGCACTGTCCGATTATGAGGACAGAACCGCATGGGCAGAGAAAATGCTTGTAAATATCGGAAAAGCAGGATACTTCTCTTCAGACAGAACCATCGAGGAGTACAACAGAGATATCTGGCATCTGACACCGGAGAAATAAAACGGTTTTAGGCAGATTGCTCCGGCTCGGAAGAAAAATAGAAAAATAGAAAATAAAAACGCCGGCATTCATTGGAATATGTACTGGGGCTGAGATGTCAGAGATGATCTGGCAGCCTGGACAGGACATGTTACAGATGAATGGCCGGTGTTTTTTTGTGAAATTGGTTGCGAAAAATTGTTTACGGAATCAGGCAAGCGATACTTCAGGCTTTTCCATGCTTAAATGCCATCATCATCTCCTTGGTAAGGCTGATATTATCTCCTTCATCCGGAATGTCTTCCCGGTTGAACCAGGAGGCCATGGAAAGCTCATCGTGGTCTACAGTCAGAGTGTCGTCGCCATCCAGATCACAGTAGAAGCCAAACAGAAGTGTTCCGGAGAAGGACCATGGCTGACTTTTGTAGTAGCGGAGATTTTTGACCTTTACGCCGATCTCTTCCATAACTTCACGGTGGACAGTCTCCTCGATGGTCTCGCCAATCTCGGCAAAACCTGCGATCATGGCGTAGCGGGTGTGATTTCGGCCCTCATATTTGGAGAGGATCAGCTTGTCACCGTTGGTAACGCCTACGATCACAGCTGGAGAAAGCACTGGATATTCACCGTTTCCACAGGCAGGGCAGATCATCTTGCGCTCATGTTTATCATGTACCATCGGTTTTCCGCAGCAGCCGCAGAAACGGCGCTTGCTGTACCACTGAAAGAGCTGATATCCGGTGATTCCTGCGAAAGCCAGATACTGTGGCTCTGCTGTGCGGAGAACTCTTGTGATCTCAAACTGATAACCAGGAAGGAGCCTGGTGTCAAGATCCGGGATCAGATAAAAATGCTCTTCGTCAATGGAGAAGAGATAGATATAATTCTCATAGAGATTTTCAACTTTTCCTTCCAGCTCTCCAAAGCTGGAAGAGTCATAGTCTCGCCATCTTTTTTCATAAGGATCTTTCCTTCTTCATAGGCGAGGATGTGGCTTTCTTTATCCGGGGCCACAGGTTTGTACTCATTGTGATAGGTATGTGGTGCGATATCCTGGATCATGATCGATAATTCCTTTCCGAATTTATTGTTTTACAGTGTTTGCTGAGAAGTTTTGCCATATAAAATACAGCACGCTTTCTACAGTATAAGCTTACCTTAAGAAAAAGGCAACTCCAGCAATAACAAAAAAAAGTTGTATGAGTCAGAAAATCAGTGTAAGATAAATGTATTATATTGTGCAGAAGATGTGAAAGATCTGAAAATTTTTCTGCACAGAAGGAGAAAATTATGCCAACAACAGAAAAGCCGGGACTGACCCGGGATGCCATTAAATATCTGGCAATTTTTACCATGCTTCTGAACATATCGCCAACGTGCTTCTGCCGGAAAACACGATCCTGTGGGAAGTGTTTATAGACATTGGCTACTTCACAGCCATTACCATGTGCTATTTTCTTGTGGAAGGTTTTTACTATACACATTCCAGGAGAAAATACGGTGAAAGGCTTCTGATCTTTGCCGGGATCTCCCAGGTTCCCTATATGATAGCCTTTGGGAATTCACAGCTGAATATGATCTTTACTCTGTTTATCTGTTTTATGATCCTGGTTGTTCAGGAAAGGATGATGGCAAGTAAATGGAGAATTCCACTTCTGATCCTGCTCCTTTTACTATCCGTTTATTCGGACTGGGCAATCCTGGCACCGGTTTTTACCATCTGGTTCCATGAGAGCTGGGGGAACAGGAAGAGGATGATAACAGCGTACGGAGTCGGTGCTGCCCTTTTTGTGCTGTTTAACTACAGCTCCTACGTGGAAAAAATGGCAGCGGGACCGGCAATGCTCCATGCTCTGTTTTCGGCAGCAGGGATCGTGGCATCAGGAATCATCATCTGTGCTTCTATAATGGCAAAAAATCCGAAAAAGCACCGAAGTTTTCCAAGTGGTTTTTCTATATTTTCTATCCGGCACATCTGCTGATCCTGAGCATAGTCCGTGTTATAGTACAGTAATAGATAAAATAAAATCTCTCCAATATTTATAACCGGATAGATTGCCGAAAATAAATTTCATATCCACATAAAACATAGTAATTCTGTAAGAAAACAGAAAAATAGCGAAAAAACTCTTGAAAACCCACAAATTATCTGCTATGCTAACTGACATGACAAAGGCGTCTGGAAATTGAGTTTCCAGGCGCTTTTTGCGTTGCAGAATAATTGAGGGAATCGAGGAGGAAATGTATGATGAATGCAGGAGATACCGGCTTTATGCTGATCTGTACAGCCTTTGTGTTCTTTATGACACCTGGGCTTGCGTTTTTCTACGGAGGACTGGTCCGCAGGAAAAATGTGGTAAATACCATGATGGCCTGTGGGGCGATCATGGGACTGTCCGTAGTTATGTGGACATTGTTTGGATATTCGCTGGCATTTGGAGGAAATCATGGCGGGATCATCGGAGATTTTCGCTGGTTTTCGCTGAATGGCGTAGGCTGGGAGCCGGGACCTTATGCGGATACGATCCCGCATCTGGTATTTGTGGCGTTCCAGATGATGTTTGCCATGATCACACCGGCACTGATCACCGGTGCGTGGTTGGAAGAATGCGTTTTAAGGCGCTGTTTTTCTTTATTGCGATCTGGTCTTTGATTGTGTATTATCCAATGGCACATATGGTCTGGGGAGACGGTGGATTTCTGGCAGCCATTGGCTCTGTGGACTTTGCAGGAGGAAATGTGGTTACATATCAGTTCTGGTGTCAGTGCACTGGTTCTTGCCATTTATCTTGGACAGAGACGAGGCTATGCAAAAGCAACCTATCGCACACACAATATCCCATTTGTATTTCTCGGAGCAGCTATGCTGTGGTTCGGATGGTTCGGCTTTAATGCAGGAAGTGCGCTGAAGGCAGACGGCCTTGCGGCACATGCCTTTATGACCAGCAGCATTTCTTCTGCCTGCGCACTGCTGACCTGGATGCTGATCGAGGTGATCCGCGAGGGAAAACCGACACTGGTTGGTGCATCCACAGGTCTTGTTATCGGACTGGTAGCCATTACACCGGGAGCTGGTTTCGTACCGGTATGGGCATCCTTTATCATTGGGATCCTGGTAAGCCCGATCTGTTACTTTACTGTGCTCCTTCTGAAACAGAAGCTGAAGATCGATGATGCCCTGGATGCTTTTGGCTGCCATGGTATCGGTGGTATCTGGGGAGGAATCGCAACAGGTCTCTTCGGAAAAACTTCCATTAACTCTGTTGCAAAATGGGATGGCCTTGTGTTTGGAGATCACCGTCTGTTCCTGGCACAGGTATTGAGTATTGTGATCACCATTGCGGTTGCTATTGTGGGAACGCTGATCTGTATCGGGCTCGTGCGGATCTTTACACCGCTTCGTGTAGATCCGAAGGAAGAGATGGTCGGTCTGGATGCATCCCAGCATGGAGAGAATGCATATCCGTCATTTAATGGATTTGACTGATAAAAGAATTTGTTCGGCAATGATCGTGTGAAAATGGAGGAAATCGTATGCTTATAAAGATAGAAGCAATCGTAAGAGAAGAAAAAATGGAAGATGTAAAAGCAGCGTTAAATGAGATCCAGGTTAACGGTTTTACAGTAACCCAGATCATGGGATGCGGAACACAGCGTGGTTACACAGAGTATGTCCGTGGTTCCAAGATCGATGTATTTCTGAAACCGAAGATCAAGTTTGAAATCGTGGTATCATCGGAAGATTGGGAGATCAAAGTTATTGATGCTGTGCAGAAAGCAGCGTTTACCGGTGATCCAGGCGATGGAAAGATATTTAGCTATGAGATCCGTAACGCTGTTCGTATCCGTACAGGTGAGACCGGATACGATGCGCTGCAGTCGGAGTTCCTGTAAAATAATAAAGATATAAAAAAGATCCTTCTGGAAAAACTGAGATATTCAGATTTTCAGAAGGATTTTTGCAGATAATTAACAATAGTCTTACTTTGATTTGATGCAAACTTCTGCAGTTACATATAAGATAGAAAGGTACACAATAGATCAGTTAGAAAGTAAAATTAAAACATACGGAAAAACTATGTCAAAAAAGAAATCAAAGAAGATCAGAAAAGAGCAGGCTCAGGAGTTGAGTTCAGCAGAACCGGAACATCTTAAACTGGCGGCAGAAAAACAGCAGCCATTGCAAGTTACATCAAGGATCCGGACTATCGTCTCCGCTGCAAGGCGGCTATAGATATTCTCATGGCGAAGCTTAAAATGATTAACGCAGAACTTTCCGGACAGAAAAAGCGTACTGTGATCAGTCAGATCACCAACCGGATAAAAAGTGCTGAAAGTATTTACGCTAAACTTCTGAAAAAAGGACTGGAACCGGATTTTGAGACTGCCAGAAAAAATCTGAAAGATCTCATCGGCATCCGTGTAGTCTGTCCGTTTGAGGATGAGCTTTACCAGGTTGCAGAATCCCTGGAAATGCAGAAGGATATCGAGATCGTCCGGATAAAGGATTACATTAAAAATCCAAAGAAAAACGGCTACAAAAGTCTTCATCTGATCGTGAAAGTACCTATCTACTCTGCGGAAGGTGAACAGAAAGAACTGGTGGAAATACAGCTTCGGACCATTGCGATGGATTACTGGTCTGTGTTAGAATATGAATTGTATTATAAAAAAAGAGACAATGCGGAAATTGAAACAGAATTAAAAAAATATGCAGAAGAAATTGCTAATCTGGATCACAGAATGCTGGGATTACGAAATAAAATCGAAAAAATCTGAGCAATCAGCGAATGCGAGATCAGAATGCCTGTTTTATGACAAACCTGTAAAATTACTGCATCAGAAAAGGAGAATATCCCGGTGCTGGAGAAATAAAAGATATTTACACATGAAATTATAAATTAGGATTAGCCCTTTGAAATTTCACCACCTTCCGAGAGGCGTTATCGGGTGTTATTAAACCCCCGAAAACCCTTGAAAATACGCCAATTTATCCATGCAAAGGTGTTATGGGCTGTTATCGAACATTACCGCATTTTTATGGCCTCACGGACGCTCGTGAGGGAAAAATTAAGGGCAAAATACAGGGAACGACAAGAGAATGAAGTGGCAAAGAGAACTGTCGTGATGTGTGCCAGGCTCCGCCGGAGCTTCCCCTGTGTGCAGCCGGACAACTGAATATAGCGGCTCTTGTGGCCGATGTATTGACGGACATTAGTGTTTCTGCTGATGTCCGTTTTTCTATGCCTAAAATCAGATGCGAAGGGAGGTTCCGGGCTGGGCCTCCTTTTTGTGTCTCAATGGAGGTGAGAAGCATTGAGCGATAAGCCCGCGTCACCTGCCAGGGGACGAAAGAAAACCGCCCCGCCTGCCCAGCAGCCACCCCAGGAAGAAGTGGTGGTTCGCCTGCCGCTGACGGACCTTTACCCATTCCCGGACCATCCTTTTCAGGTGCGGGACGATGAGGAAATGAAAGAGACAATCCAGAGCGTCAAAGAGTATGGCGTGATTGTCCCTGCCATCGTGCGGCCCCGCGAGGAAGGCGGCTATGAGATCGTAGCCGGACACCGGCGCAAATACGCCTGTGAGCAGGCCGGTCTGGATACCATGCCGGTTCTGATCCGCAACCTGGACCGGGATGCGGCCACCATCATCATGGTGGACAGCAACCTTCAGCGGGAGAACCTCCTTCCCAGCGAAAGGGCCAAGGCGTACAAGATGAAGCTGGAGGCTATCAAGCGGCAGGGCGCACGAAACGATTTGACTTCGCCGAAAATTTCGGCGAAGTTGAGAAGTGATGATGAGATCGGCCAGCAGATGGGGGTCAGCGGCGATACGGTCCGCAATTATATTTCCCTGACGAACCTGGTCCCGGAGCTGATGCAGATGGTAGACGAGAAAAAGATTGCCCTTTCACCCGCCTATCAAATTGCGGCGCTCAAACCGGAGGAACAGCAGATGCTCGTCACCACGATAGACTATGAGCAGGCCACCCCGTCACTCTCCCAGGCCCAGCGGATGAAGAAATTCAGCCAGGCCGGGCGGCTCAATGAGGACAGTATGCTGGCAATCATGTCCGAGGAAAAGAAGCCGGAGAAATTCAGTCTGACCTTTGACGGGGACCGCATACGCAAGTATTTTCCAAAATCCTATACGCCCCTGCAAATGGAGAACACCATCATCAAGCTGCTTGAGGCATGGCAGAAGAAACGCCAGCGCAGCCAGGAGCGATAAAACCGAATACACACAACCCGCCGGACAATCCATTTGCCCGGCTTTTTCATTTTCACAAGGAGGTATCCATGTATATCAACACTTTCAAATACACACCGGCAGATGTAGACTGCAAACTTTGCACCGAGTATGTCAAGAAATTTGGCTGCACCGCCTGCGGCTGCCCCTGGATGGCCGAGCACATCGAGGCGGGTGTTGTGGGCTATGCAGAGGTGGTCCGGCAGATGTTTCCCACGACAAGCGCTGATGGCCCGCCTGGAACCGCTGATCCGGGATTTTCCCG
>ENA-OQAN01000098-OQAN01000098.1-human-gut-metagenome-genome-assembly--contig:-NODE-98-length-44691-cov-3.588031_pt1 | contig 44691 bp, 43 predicted proteins | sample MGYA00242735_ERZ504527 | MGnify/ENA primary metagenome ERZ504527 (study PRJEB26092, sample SAMD00036230) | human gut metagenome | host: Homo sapiens | study: EMG produced TPA metagenomics assembly of... | reverse complement strand
CGTACCATCGTATCATGCTGCCATTCAAGAAGGAAATTCTTTGGTAATTCTTCCTCCATTAAATCCATCTTCTGCTCCGGATAATAAATAACTGATGCCAGATTTTTCTTTTGCTTTGTTGTCAGTGTATTCCCAAATTCATCTTCAATCCTGCTTCGGATCGCTCCTGATCCATTCCTTATGATATGGCTGAATTTCTCATATTCGCCGTGAACATCAGAAACATAATGCTCTGTTCCTTTGGGAAGATGCAAGATTGCCTGAAGATTGATGATCTCTGTTGAAGCAGCTGCGACATTTGGATAACGCACTGCCAGTTCCTTTAGATACTTCATCTGGTCCATGAGAAGGCTCCCCTTTCGTTTACGCTTTTTTGATTGTTCTGTAATATTATAGCATTATTTTTCATACTTTCCCAATAACTTTCTTTCATTTTCCTTAATTATTATACTTTTATGAAAACAAGGCTGTTCTTTATGTTATACTGTAAACAGCCTAGGTAAAATCTATGTAAATTTCCATATTTACTGTCCTTGATCTTCACAGGCTACTTACAATAAGGAGGAGATTATGTTAAAAAAGAACAAAAGCATTGCACTGGTGATGATCTTAGCTTTATTGATCATCACATCTTCTTGTGCACCAAAAAACACACAGGCAGAAATTGATAAACCAGCCAAAACAAGTGCCTCTTGGGAGAGGAAACTTTGCAGATCAAAACTTGATATCATCAGTTCTTACGGTGATGATCAGGCATTTCACCCAAAAGTCTTAAACTTTGAAAAACCATGGAACGGCTATCGCTATTGGATGGCATACACTCCATATCCAGGTGCAGATCAGCGAAAAGAAAATCCACACGTCTGTGTCTCCAATGACAGGATTCATTGGAAGCCATTTGAAGGAGAGGGAAAAGCTGTTTCACTTGATCCATTGACCCCATTTGAAGACCCTGACAAACAGTATAATTCAGATACCCATCTTGTATATAGAAAAGACATCGATACCTTAGAATGTTACTGGCGCCAAGTCGATAATCGTACCAGGATCGATAAGATCATGAAACGTACAACAACCGATGGTATCCACTGGAGTAAAGCTCAGAATGTATTGGTTTCCGATGCACGCACTGATCGTATTCTAAGTCCGGCGATCATTTATGAAAACGGACGATATAAGATGTGGACTGTCAACTGTAAAAGAAAATTCCCTGTTTTATACCGTGAAAGTAAAGATGGTTTTCATTGGACAACTCCAAGCACGATTCAGTAAAATATCCATCTGACAGACTTCGAAGCTGGCATCTGGATGTCATTCATACAGAGAAAGGCTATGAAATGCTCGTCGTTGCCTTCTACAAAGGGCATAGGCACCGGGAAATGAATCTTTATTATACTTCATCCAAAAATGAGCATGATTTTAAGAAATGTATTACGATCTTAAAACCAACCGGAAATAACGACGCGAATAAACCGGCGGCAGAACGGCAGTATGATCCGGCAAAACCGGACATGCGAAGACTGCTTCCGATCGCCGAAGAACTTTCCAGTATTGTAAAGAGTGAAGATAAGAGCCGTCCGGTCACCATGCGCTTGCTACCGGAGCTGTCTGCAAAACTTGGTATATTAGAGCATCTGGATGTGGCAGGCTACAACTATAAGGAGCAGTATTACGAAGCCGACCACAGAGATTTCCCACAGATCCCGTTTTTAGGGAGTGAAAACGGACACAGCTATGAGGCGTGGGATGCGGTAAAATCAAACGATTATATCAGCGGACAGTTTTTGTGGACGGGGATCGATTATTTAGGGGAGGCACATGGCTGGCCAATTCATGGATCGGGAGCCGGGATTTTGGACTGCGCCGGATTTGAAAAAGCAAGATATTTCCGCAGGAAATCGTTGTGGTGTGAAGAACCGCAGCTTTATCTTGCCACAAGACTGTGGAGTGAGGAGTCTGCCGAGTGGATCCCGTGCCAGGAAAACTGGAATTATAAAGCCGGAGAAAAAGTCATCGTAATGTGTTACTCAAATCTGCCGGAGACAGCTGTTTTTATCAATGGAAAAGAGGCTGGCAGACAGATCGGCTACAACGACGACGGTGCATATCGTTTTGAGGTACTCTGGGAGGCAGGGATCCTTGAGGCAAGCGGTTATGATGAAAACGGAAATATCATAGAACAGGAGAGACTGCTTACCACGCAGAACGTTGCTGGCATCAAGCAGAGGTCTATCAGCCGGAGGAGATTCCTTTCCAAGAGACACAGAAAAACGGATATCTCTATCAGATCGCGCTCACACTTGTGGATCAAAACGGACAGAAGGTTGTCTGGGATGATAAAAAACTGCGTGTGGCTGTGAGCGGGGCAGGTATGTTGGCAGGGATCGAGAACGGGGATCTGTCGGATGTGACTCCATATGCGGAAAATGCGAGAAAGACAAAGGACGGAAAGCTCATGATCTATGTGAGAAGAATAAACAGGGGAAAGATCCGTGTAGAAATTTCAGAGACAGACAGCATAGCACAAAAGAACTGCATAGCAGAAAAAGGAGGAATGCATCTTGAAGTGGAAATGGATTGATGCAGACTGCACCAGTGTTACCACGGCAGAGGGAACGCTGACGCTGAAGGGACTGTTTATCCCGTTGTTTATTGAACAGCTTTTGATGAATATGACCGGTACGGTCAATACGCTGATGCTTGGGCACTATGCGGATGATGCGGTCGCGGCAGTCGGTGCGGCAAACCAGGTGATCGGATTTTTGTACACGTTTTATGCGGTATTCAGCGGCGGCGCATCGGTCGTCATCAGCCACAGACTGGGGGCGGGAGATGAAAAAAGGGCGTCGGATGCAGCGTTTACCTCCATCGTGTGCGGAGGTGCAATCAGCCTGATCTTAGGAACGATACTGGCATTTTTTGCAGGTGCAGTCATGCGTCCGATGCAGTTAGAAACATCGGTGTATGAGATGGCGGTGGTATATTTTCGCATCTGTATCGGCTTTTCCGTACTGCAGGGCATTATTTCTGCCATCTCTGCGGTACTGCGCAGCTATGGAAAACCGAAACTTGCAGTGACAGTATCTTTGTTTATGAATATCGTGAATGCAGTGTTAAATTACGTTGTGATTTTCCAACCGGTGAAAATTGTGCCGGAGGGCGTGGAAGGTATCGCAATGGCAAACGTGGCAAGTCATGGGACGGCGCTTTTGCTTGGCGTCTGGTTTCTGTTCCATTGCGGACTGCATCTTGATTTTGCCTCGAAAAATTTAAAGACATTATCCTGCGTGGGTGGAATCTTAAAGATCGGACTGCCGGGAGGGATCAGTTCCCTGTCGTATTCCTTTTCACAGATCGTGTCAACATCGATCTTAGCAGTGCTTGGAACAGCGGCGCTCACCGCAAAGATCTATGTTTCATCCATCGTGTTTTATGTCTATGTGACCGGAATGTCACTCGGGCTTTCCACCGCGATCCTGATGGGATGGATGACGGGTGCAAAGGAGTATGAAAAGGCATACCGGCTGAACCAGCAGGTGTTAAAAATCGCGGTCAGCTTAAATATCGTGCTTTCGGTTCTGATCTTTCTCTGCCATAGACCGTTGATGCATTTATTTACGCAGAGTGAGGAGATCATCGGGATGACGGGTGTGATCTTTTTTATCGATATTTTCGTGGAGATCGGGCGCGCGTTCAACCATGTTGAGGACAATTCACTCCGGGGAGCGGGGGATGTGTTCTTCCCGATGGTCATCGCCGTGATCTCCTGCTGGGGCGTCAGCATTTTGTTTGCATATCTGCTTGGGATACGCCTTGGGATGGGACTGGCAGGATGCTGGATCGCGTTCATGCTCGATGAGATGTTCCGCGGAAGTATCTTTTTTATCCGTTTCCGCTCACGAAAATGGACGAAAAAAAAGAATCTGACCCTATATTGACAAACCTGCAAAATCCCGATAAAATTAACTTGAAAACGTTTTCAAATATGACTTTTAAGGGGGATGGCCGATGGGCAGTGAGTTAAATATTTATAAAATTGCACAGGAAGCGGGAGTTTCACCGGCAACAGTGTCGAGAGTCATGACAAAAAATGCGAGGGTGAGCGAGGAAAAGAGAGCGCGTGTGGAAGCAGTGATCCGCAAATATGATTACAGGCCAAACGCGCTTGCGCAGGGACTGATCAAGACGAAAACGAACGTCATCGGTGTGCTTGCTGCAGATCTGGTCAATCCTTATTATTCATCCATGGTGGAAAACTGTGAGAAGGAGATCATTGCGCGCGGGTATGTGCCGATGATCTGCGGAACATTAAGCAATCCGGATCTCGAGGTGGAATATATCCAGAAAATGTTTGACATGCGTATGGATGCGATCATCATTATCGGGGGAAAATCAGACAGCCTTGTCACGGAGCCGGAATACGCAGATCTGATCAACCGTGTCGCTGAATCCATCCCGGTCATCACAACAGGAAAGGTGGAGGGCGGTGAGTGCTGCCAGGTCACGATCGACGAGGCGGAGGGCATGAACCAGAGCATGGAATGTCTGATCGGTTTAGGACATAGAAGAATCGCACTGATCGGCGGAGTCGAGGAGATGAAATCCACTTACGATAAGCGCATCCGCTACCGCAGTCTGCTGCGAAAGAACGGTCTGACCTACCGTGAGCGCTATGTGATCAATTCCAATTATTCGATCGAGGGCGGTTATCAGGGGTTCGAGGCACTCTTTCAGGGAAATAAGACACTTCCCACGGCGGTGATCGCGATCAACGATACAGTGCAGTGGGTGTGATGCGTTCCATCAAAGAGCATGGACTTAGGATCCCGGAGGATATTTCCCTCATCAGTTTTGATAATACGTTTATCGTAGATACCGTCATACCAAGGCTGAGCAGTATTTCCTATGATTATGAAGCATTTGGAAAGCTTTTGGTTGACACCGCATTAGATAAGATTGCCGGAAAAGAAGTGCCGGAGGTACAGAAAGTGACACCGACTCTGATCATCAGAGAATCCGTAGCGGAGTTAAAACGGTAAAATCCGTTAGAATGACGGAAAAATAAAATAAATGTGAAATAAATATGTACAAAAAGTAAAATAATCTGTTGACAACTCATAATATGTATTGTAATATAACAATATGAAAAGGGTTTCAAATTAAAAAGCACTATAAAATACACAACTGGTGTAAAAGCCGGCTGCATGGATGGGGTTTACGCAGCGAAGGTGTAAGATAAGTGCGGGAAACATGCAAAAAAGAAGATATAAAGGCGTTTCTGACACTTAAGATCAAAAAATATTACACCTTATGGAAGATGGCAGACAGTTTTGTGAAAAATATAAGTGCTTTGTTTTTACAAGGTTTTGAAACCGGTTTCAAGAAAACATTGGAGAGGGGAAAATATATGAAAAGGAAGAACGGTGTTGCAAAACAGGTTGGCAAAAAACTAAACTTCTGGCAGAAACTCTGGAAGTACCGTGTACTGACACTGATGTGTGTCCCGGCAATGATTTTTTTCTTTGCATTTAACTATATGCCATTGCCAGGAATCTATGTTGCGTTTGTTAAATACAATTACCGCGATGGTATTTTTGGAAGCAAATTTGTAGGGTTACAGAATTTTGAGTTCCTCTGGGAATCAGGAAAAATTTTATCACTGACGAAAAATACAATTTTATATAATCTGGCATTTATCCTTCTTGGAAATTTACTTGCGGTCGTGGTAGCGATCCTTTTAAATGAAATGAGATGTAAATGGTTCAAGAAAGTATCACAGACGATGATGTTTCTTCCATATTTCATTTCACAGGTATTGGTCGGAGTGCTGGTATTCAACCTGTTAAACTATGATACCGGATTTGTAAATGAAATCCTCACCAAACTTGGAATGGAAAAATGGGGACCTTACAGCGATCCGCATGTATGGCCGGTACTGCTGGTTATCATTTATCTGTGGCAGCAGACAGGTTACAACTCCGTTGTATATTTCGCATCCATCTGCGGAATTGACGCAGAGATGATAGAGGCATCCAAGGTCGATGGAGCAAATGCATTTCAGAGGATCCGTTACATATTGCTCCCGAGTTTAAAACCTACCGTGATCATCCTGTTACTGTTTGCATTGGGCGGCATCGTAAAAGGTAATTTCGGATTGTTCTACAATATCATTGGTACGAACTCCTTATTATATGACACGACAGATATTATTGAGACGTTTGTTTACAGGGCTACGATGACAGATTTTAACTTCTCGACAGCGTCGGCAGTCGGTCTGTATCAGTCAGTCGTTGGTTTTGTGATCGTTATGGTCGTGAACTATATTGTTAAGAAAATTGAACCGGATTATTCCCTGTTTTAATATCTATGGAGGTCGACTATGAAGAAAAATAACAGCAATAAAGTAAAACTTGGAGCTTCTGATAAGATTGTACGGGGATTTGGATATGTAGTGATCACGATCTATGCAGTTGCGTGTGTATTCCCGTTCCTTTTGATCCTTGGCAGCTCGTTTACGGCAGAAGAAGTGATCCGTGCAGAAGGTGTACAGCTGATTCCGAAACAGTTTACACTGGCGGCTTATGAGATGGTCTGCAAGAGCGGTGGTATCTGGAAATCTTATCTGCTCACGATCATCCTGACGGTGGTCGGTACAGCGATCGGACTGACGATCATAGCAATGACAGGCTACGCATTACAGAGAAAAGATTTCCCGTTCCGCAACGGAATTTCTTTCTACATATATTTTACAAGCCTGTTTTCCGCAGGACTTGCACCGTACTATCTTCTGATGACACAGACTTACCACTTAAAGGACAGCTATTTTGCAGTTTTATTACCGCTTATGATGTCACCGTGGCTGATCATCATGATGAAAAACTTTGTGAAGGCGATCCCGCATGAGATCACAGAGTCCGGCAAGATCGACGGCGCGGGGGATATGAAGATCTTTGTTTCACTGATCCTTCCGATGTTAAAACCGGCACTTGCGACGATCGGATTATTCCTTGCACTGGGATACTGGAATGAATGGTATCAGTCATCACTTTTCTTAAGCTCGAAAGTGGATGTAAAACCGTTACAGTATACATTATATGAAGTTGTAAATAAAATGGATCAGCTCAAAAACTCCGTTGCAGGACAGTATGTATCGTTAGCAGATATCCCGACCGAGGGAATCAAGATGGCAAATGCGATCCTTGCAACCGGACCGATCATTTTCCTGTATCCATTCGTTCAGAAATATTTCATCAGCGGTATTACCGTTGGAGCCGTAAAAGGCTGATCGATACGATTATCACTCTGCATGGGGCAGAGTCATAATAAAAGCAGATTTGTCTTAGGGAAAGACAGATCTGCTGCAAAAATAAATCATATGGAGGGTATGGTATGAAGAAAAGATTTAAGAGACTTGGGGCAATGTTACTCGCAGGTACAATGTTACTTGGCGCCACAGCCTGTGGCGGAGGAAGCAATTCTTCCACAACAGGAAATGCAGCAAAATCGGAAAACAGTGCATCCACTACGGAAGCAGGGGGAACGACAAGTAGTGGTGACATTGACACATCCGAACATGTAGTGATCACTTATATGGTGACCGGTGATAAACCGGATGGACAGAAAGCAGAGCGTCTTGATGAGATGTTAGAAAAACTGAATGCGATCCTGACCGAAAAAGTAAATGCAGAACTTGAGATTTATTACATCGGATGGACCGATTATCTCTCCAACTACAACCTGACACTGGCACAGATGGATGGTTCTGTCGACCTTGTCGGAACTGCATCTGACTGGCTCGATGCCTGGCCAAACGCAAAGAACGGAGCATTCTTAGAGCTTTCCGAGGATATGTTAAAGACCTACGCACCAAAGACATGGGAGAGCGTAAGCCAGGATCACTGGGATCTGTGTAAATATAACGGCTCGATCTATCTGATCCCGGAGGATAATTACGCACAGTGGACCAATCATGGATTTATCTATCGTCTTGACTGGGCAAAAGAAGCAGGACTGACAGATGGTGTCAAGAGCTGGAAGATCTTACAACTTACTTTAAATATGTAAAAGAAACTTATCCGGATATCATTCCATGGGATTCTGACGGTACACAGTATGCACAGATGGCAAACGGCTGGATCACCTCCCACAGCAATTTTGTTGCAATCGACGGTATCTGCTCCGGCGCATTATGGGGCGGTACAAAAGATGACCTTTACACGATCACAACACCTGCATACACAGACACAGATATGATGGTCGAGTATGCAAAATTAATGAAAGAATGGGATAACATCGGTGTATGGAAGACAGACGTATTAAACAATACCGCTTCCTCAAACCGTGATGATTACCGTATCGGACGTGTTGCAGCAGAGCAGCACCACACACAGACCTGGACAGATCTGTGCAGTGCAACTCCGGCAAATACCATTTACCAGGATGATCCGGATGCAGAGTCAGGCTTCTTCTACTTCGGAGAAGAGACTGGAAACGTGGTAGCACTTTCCATCACACACGGTGCAATGGCAGTTTCCGCAGCAAGCAAGAACCCGGAAAGAGCACTGATGGTATATGATTTATTAAGAAATGACGAAGAATGCTACAGATTACTCTGCTATGGTATTGAAGGCGTATCTTACGAGATCAACGATGAGGGACTCCGCACAACTCCGGAGGGATACAACTCAGACACAGACAACATCAACGGTATGACCAACTGGTGGTGGGGACGTAACGACGATCTTGAAATCAGGGACGCTACAAGAAACTGGGATGCAATTGACAAACTTTACAGCGAGTATGATTCCTTAAAGATCGATTATCCGTATGGACAGTTTGTACCGGAAGTTGATGATATCCAGTCTAAGATCGATAACATCAACGAAGTATATACCAACTATACAAAACAGATCTCTTATGGTAAATATCAGGGAACTGCAGAGGAGATCGTTGCAGAGATGCAGGCAGCATTAAAACAGGCTGGTATTGAAGAAGTAACCGCAGCACTGCAGGAACAGTTTGATGCATTATACAAATAGGTATACAATAAAGGCATGATGTGCCGCTATTGAACAGAAGGTGTTGATTCTAAGAAATAGGGGATCAACACCTTTTGTTATAGGAAGGAACTGATACAAAAGGAACATTTTGGAAAAAGAGGAGAGATGACATGGGAAATTTTGAGATCAAAGACAATTTTTATCTGGATGGGAAACCGTTTCAGATCATATCGGGCGCAATTCATTATTTCAGAATCGTTCCGGAGTACTGGAAGGACAGACTTGAAAAATTAAAGGCAATGGGATGCAATACGGTGGAGACGTATATCCCGTGGAACATGCATGAACCGAAAAAATGGGAATTCCACTTTGAGGGCATGCTTGACATAGAACGTTTTATAAAAACTGCGCAGGATTTAGGGTTATATGTGATCTTAAGACCGTCGCCGTACATTTGTGCGGAGTGGGAATTTGGCGGACTGCGGCATGGCTGTTAGCGGAAGATGGAATGAAACTGCGCGTTTCCTATCCGCCGTTTTTAAAACATGTGCAGGATTACTATGATGTATTATTGAAAAAAATCGTGCCGTATCAGATCAATTACGGCGGACCGGTCATTTTGATGCAGGTCGAAAATGAATACGGATATTATGCAAACGACAGGGAATATCTGCTTGCAATGAAAGATAAAATGCAAAAAGGCGGTGTCGTTGTCCCGCTTGTCACCTCGGACGGACCGTTTGAAGAAAACTTAAACGGAGGTCATTTAGAAGGCGCGCTGCGACCGGAAATTTTGGATCTAAGACAGAGGAGCGTTTTGAAGTCCTGAAAAAAATATACGGACGGCGGGCCATTAATGTGCACGGAGTTCTGGGTAGGCTGGTTCGATCACTGGGGAAATGGCGGTCATATGACAGGCAATCTGGAGGAGAGCGTCAAGGACCTCGACAAAATGTTAGAACTCGGTCATGTCAATATTTATATGTTTGAGGGCGGTACGAATTTTGGATTTATGAATGGCTCGAACTACTATGATGAGCTGACCCCGGATGTGACATCGTATGACTATGATGCGCTATTGACGGAAGATGGACAGATCACGGAAAAATACCGCAGATACCGCGACGTCATTGCAAAATACAGAGAGATACCGGAAGTCACATTTACGACTGAGATCAAAAGGAAGGCATATGGAACACTGCAGGCAAAAGAAAAGGTAAGCCTGTTTTCGGTGCTGGATGACCTCAGTGCTCCGGTGGAGAGCAGTTTTCCGCAGAGCATGGAAAAACTGGGGCAGAATTACGGCTATATTTTATATCATTCCACATTAGATACGGAGGAGAAACTCGAAAAACTCCGCCTGTGGGAGGCAAACGACCGTGCCAATATTTTTGTGGATCAAAAACCGGTCACAACACTTTACGATCTGGAACTTTTAAAAGAAAAAGAGCTGGATGTCACGTTTGAAAGGGGAGCAGATTTTGATATCCTGATGGAAAATATGGGGCGTGTCAATTTCGGACCGCGCATGGAACACCAGAGAAAAGGCATTGGTCAGTGTGTGCAGGTCAACGGACATATGCACAACCACTGGAAACAGTACACGCTGCCGCTCGACAATATCGAAAAAGTTGACTTTTCCAAAGAATACAAAGAAGGGCTGCCGGGATTTTACCGTTTTACGGTGGATATCGACGAGACAGCAGACACATTCCTGGATTTTGAGGGATGGGGAAAGGGCTGTGTCTTTGTAAACGGATTTAATATCGGAAGATTCTGGGAGATCGGACCGCAGAAAAGACTCTATATCCCGGCGCCGCTGCTGAAAAAGGGCGAAAACGAGATCATCGTATTTGAGACAGAGGGAAAGACCCGCGATACGATCGTGTTGAAGGATGAGCCGGATATTGGCTGAGTGTCCACGAAAATAAAAATCAAGTAATATGAATGGAGCAGGGTATGGCAGGATATTTATTTGTACACTTTACCGGGGAACAGAAGGACGGCGAGCAGATCTATTTTTCCGTGAGCCGGGACGGACTGCACTGGACGGATCTAAACGATGGAAAACCGGTACTGTATTCGCATATCGGCGAGTGCGGCGTGCGCGATCCGTTTCCAGTAAAAAATCCGCTGAATGGACGTTATTATCTGATCGCAACCGATCTTCGAATCGAAAAGGGTGAGGGCTGGCAGGCAGCGCAGGAGCGCGGCAGCAGGGATATCATCATCTGGGAATCCGAAGACCTCGTGCACTGGGAAAAGGAGCGCGCCCATACAGTCGGCATCCGTGAGGCTGGCTGTGTCTGGGCGCCGGAGGCTGTGTTTGACGAGGAAAAACAGGCATTTTTAGTCTTTTTTGCATCCAAAGTAAAATGTGATGGGGAAGAGACTGCAAAACACCGCATCTATGCCGCTTATACAAAGGATTTTGTCACATTTTCGGATACATTTTTGTATATGGAACGTGAGCGGGATGTGATAGATACCACGATTTTAAGGAGTAACGGAAAATATTACCGGATCTCAAAGGATGAGACCGACAGCAGGCTGATCTTAGAGGAGTCAGACAGTCTCCGCGGGGATTTTAAGCGGATCTCCTGCCCGGTTTTTGAAAAATTAAAAGGCGTGGAAGGCCCGGAGGGCTATCTTTTGCCGGAGGGCAGGAGCTGGTGTGTGATCGCAGACCAGTTTGCCGAGGGAAAAGGGTATCTGCCGATGATCACGGAAGATCTGTCATCGGGTGATTTCACGATTTTGGAAAAAGAAAAATATGATCTTGGCAGGACGAAAAAAAGACACGGCGGGGTGTTGGAATTAAGTGACGCAGAGTATGAGAGATTAATTAAGGCAGAAATGGAGGGGTAACATGTTATATCCACAGGAAAATAAGATTCGTGGGATCATTGATTTAAACGGAGTGTGGGATTTTGCACTTGGGACAACGGAGGAACAGGGGGATGCGGTGACATTGCCGGAGCAGATGGAGTCAATCGCAGTTCCGGCATCTTACAATGATCAGAAAGATGATATTGCTTACCGGAATCATTACGGTTATGCGTATTACCGGAGAAATATTACAGTGCCTTCTTATTACAAGGGACAGAGACTGGTGCTTCGCTTTGACGCAGTAACACATTTTGCAAAAATTTATCTGAATGGGGTATTGCTCACACAGCATAAAGGAGGATTTCTTCCATTTGAAGTGGATATCACTGACAAATTATGTGCAGGGGAGAGTGCAGAACTGGTCGTTGCTGTGGATAACCGCATTAATCACAGCACACTTCCGGTTGGAAATGAGGAGGGAACCTCATTTATGGGAGCAGACAATGCAGGAGTGCCGGGAGTTGAAGCTGCAAAACGCTGGAGAAAACCACAGAATCTTCCTAATTTTGATTTCTTTAATTATGCAGGGATCAACCGTCCGGTCAGAATTTATACGACACCGAAGGCGTATATCAAAGATGTAACGCTTGTGACAGATATCCGTGGAACAGATGGCATTGTGAATTATCAGGTTAAGACTTCAGATACAGATGGACAGGAAGTTGTACTGCAGATCTTAGATGCCAATGGAAATGAAGTGGCACAGGCAAAAGGCACTTCCGGGGAGATCGTGATACCGGATGCAAAACTGTGGGAGCCATATCCGGGAACACGTATCTGTATACGGCAGCAGTCACGTTCGGTGATGATTATTATGAGGAGCCGTTTGGCGTGCGTACGGTGCGCGTGGAGGGGACTTCGTTTCTGATCAATGGAAAACCGTTTTATTTCAAAGGGTTTGGAAAACATGAGGATTCGGCATTTCATGGACGGGGTATGGATGTCTGTCTGGATGTTAAAGATGTCAATCTGATCCACTGGCTGCATGCAAATTCTTTCCGTACCAGCCATTATCCATATGCGGAAGAAATGTACCGCCTGTGCGACCGTGAAGGAATCGTGATCATCGACGAGGTTCCGGCAGTCGGGATCGGTGCCGGAGCAGGAATCAATCCTTATGAGACATTTCCTATCCGTGAACATCATGAACAGGTCATTAAGGACATGATCGCGCGTGACAAAAACCATCCATCCGTTGTTATGTGGTCACTTGGAAATGAACCGGATACGGAGAATTTTCCGGAGTCAGCATACGAGTATTGGCATTCACTCTACGAGCTGGCACATGAGACAGACCCGTCTGACCGTCCAGTCACCTTAGTCTGCTGTCAGAACAACTATGAAAAAGATATTGTCACAAGAAGCATGGATGTCGTCTGCATTAACCGTTACTATGGATGGTACAACCTGTCCGGAGATCTTGACGCTGCCTGCTATGGATTAAATCTTGAACTCGACTTCTGGGAGTCCCAGAATAAACCGGTCATGATCACCGAGTACGGCGCTGATGCCGTAGCCGGTATCCATGAGTGTGTGCCAGAGATGTTCTCGGAGGAATTTCAGGTGGAATTTTATAAGAGACAAAATGCACAGTTCGATAAGAGGAAGTTCTTTATCGGGGAGCATGTCTGGAACTTTGCGGACTTTGCGACCGTGCAGGGATGCATGAGAGTCGATGGTAATAAAAAGGGACTGTTTACGAGAGAGCGCAGACCGAAAATGGCGGCGCATTACTTTAAAGAGAGATGGGGAGAGATACCTAATTTTGAGTATAAGGGTTAGGTGGTAAAGCACAAAGCGGGAGCCACAAACTAAAGGAGAAATCATGTCAAAAAATATTCGTGAAATCAACATCAACCAGATAAAAATCCACGACCCATTCTGGTCTGCCATGCAGCACCGCATGACAGACACCGTCATTCCATTTCAGGAGAAAGTATTAAATGATGAAGTGCCGGGAGTGGAAAAAAGCCATGCCATTGAAAATTTTCGTATTGCCGCAGGTTTAAGCGAAGGAGAATTTTACGGTATGGTCTTTCAGGACAGTGACGTCGCAAAATGGTTAGAGGGTGTCGCCTATTCGCTTGCGGTAAAGCCGGACAATGAGTTGGAAGCGCGTGCGGATGAGATCATTGACATCATCGAAAAGGCACAGCAGCCGGATGGCTATCTTGATACCTTTTTTATTGTAAAAGAACCGGAACACCGCTGGCAGAATTTGCAGGAGTGCCATGAACTGTACTGTGCCGGACATATGATGGAGGCTGGTGTCGCATACTATCAGACAACCGGAAAAGAAAAACTGCTTCATGTGGTGGAGCGTCTTGCTGACCATATCATTTCCAGATTTGGAGAGGACAAAGAGCCGGGAATACCGGGACATCAGGAAGTGGAGATCGGACTGATGAAACTATACCGTGCAACCGGAAAAGAAAAATACAAAAAGATGGCACGGTATTTTTTGGAAGAGCGCGGAAAAAATCCAAATTACTTTTACGAGGAAAAGAAAAAAAGAGGTTGGCAGCACTGGGGGCAGTACAGCTTAGAGCCGTTAGATCAGAGATATACGCAGACACATGCCACGATCTATGAGCAGAAAGAGGCGGTTGGGCACAGTGTGCGTGCCGTTTATATGTACACGGCGATGGCAGACCTTGCCGGGGAAGATAAAGATCAGAGACTTTATGAGGCGTGTCAGACTCTGTGGGATAATATTGTAAAGAAAAGAATGTACATCACTGGCGGCATCGGTTCTACGGTTGAGGGCGAGGCATTTACGATTGACTATGATCTGCCAAACGATATGGCATATGCAGAGACCTGTGCTTCGATTGGAATGATATTTTTTGCGAAGAGAATGTTGGAGATCAGGCCGCTTGGAATTTATGCGGATATCATGGAGCGGGAATTTTACAATGGACCATCAGTGGTATCCAGTTAGACGGAAAACAGTTTTTCTATGTCAATCCGCTTGAGACCAATCCGGGAACTTCCGGCACGATCTTCGGTTACAAACATGTGCTGCCGACCGTCCGGGCTGGTATGCTTGCGCATGCTGTCCTCCAAACCTGGTACGTCTTGTGACTTCACTTGGCACCTATGCGTGGAGCGAGAGTGATACGACACTCTATTCCCATCTTTTTTTGGGACAGACAGCAGATTTTTGAAAAAGCGGTTGTCAAGGTAGACAGCAGTTACCCGTGGGAGGGAAAAGTAACCTATCAGGTAAAGGCGAAGATGAAAGACGCATTTGAACTGGCAATCCACATTCCGTCCCATATCCGCATGGATACACTTTGCGTGACAGTCAATGGAGAAAAGACAGATGCAGCATCCCGCATAAAAGACGGATATCTTTATCTGAAGCAAAACTGGGGAGAAAATGATGTGGTTGCACTTACATTTGATCTTCCAGTACGAAAAATTTATGCAAATACGAATGTGCGTGAAGATGAGGCTGTGTCGCGTTGATGAGGGGACCGGTCGTTTACTGCTTTGAAGGTGCAGACAATGGTGAGTGCATTCAGGCACTTCGTATACCAAGAGAGATCAAAGCTGAGACGGAACTTTGCAAAGAAGGTGTATTAGCGGGAAATGTGCTGATCCATCTGCGGGATACCGGATGGAGAGCAGTGATGCGCTTTACTCCGAGGAACGCCCAAAGCGGACAGACGTAATGCTGACCGCAATTCCTTATTATGCGTGGGCGAACCGGGGAGAAAACCAGATGCGTGTCTGGATGCCGGAGGAATGATCTTTCCGACTAGTTTTCTACACGAAATACCAGACATCCGTGTGCTGGCGGTGTGACAGAAATGGCACTGCCGGATACGGATGTTTTTTCTCTGCTCCAAAGTTCCGTCAGGCTGGCATCTTTGTGGGCACAGGGTTCATCGTCGACATGGAGCGTTTCGATGTCACAGTGGATCGTCTGTGTCTCATCCGATAGGTTGAAGAAGGCGGCAAAGTGTTCACCGGTAACTGCATTGTATGCGCACCAGATGGCTTTTTCATCGTCAAGACATACCTGATGCGGCTTGCAGTCCGGGGTTAACATGGACAGCACATCGCGGTTAGTAAGAAGGGCAAGTGTGGCGTCATCTAACTTTGTCAGTTCACAGCCAAGCATCAGAGGGGAACCGAAGAGACACCAGAGCGTTAACATGGTATGCTGTTCCTCCGGTGTAAAATTAGTGTACCATTCATGACCGAATCCTTTTCCAAGCCAGCCGAGCGGAAGCATATCGCAGTCCGGGTAACATCCTTTTGCCACATGGTTCTGCCAGAGCTCACAGCGTGGAACATATCTTTTAACAGATCCCATTTATCCCAGAAATCATCGGTGATACGCCACATATTTGCATAAGTCTCATAGTGCCATGCGTGTTCGATCAGTGCAGGTCCCGGAGAAAGGGATAAAACGATCGGCCTGCCACAGCGTGCGATCGCCTTTGCGAGCATTTCTATCTCATGGCGTGCAGAATAAGGATTGGCCGGATAGATATTGGTATTGCAGATATCATCGCACTTGATGAAATCAACACCCCAGGAAGCATAAAGTTCCATCAGAGAATCATAGTAAGCCTGTCCTGCCTCCGTATCGCGGACACCGTACATATCCGGGTTCATCCACAGATGGAGGAAGGATTTGCGACCATATCGCAGTCACGTTGCTGCCCTTGATCTTACAATGGTTATGCGCAGCAGTTCTTGGGATTCCGCGCATGATATGGATACCGAATTTTAAACCGAGACTGTGGATATAGTCAGCAAGGTGGGTAAAACCGGTTCCGTCCGCAGAAGATGGAAAACGTGCCGGATCCGGCTGCAGTCTTGAAAATTCATCCATGGCAACATCCGCAAACGGGATATACTGGAACTGATCGCGCATGGAACCGGCACCGATCGCGTACCATTCGATATCAACGATGATATATTCCCATCCGAACTCCTTTAAATGTGCAGCCATGTAATCTGCATTTGCTTTCACGGCATTTTCTGTCACCGTGGTGTCATAGTAATCGTAGCTGTTCCAACCCATAGGCGGCAGCGGTGCAAAATTATTTTTGTTCATAAAAACCCTCCAGAATTGATTTCCTAAGCCGATTATACTATATAGAAATTACAATACAATACGCATTGCATTTCTTTTCACATTTTTTTATAATGAAAATAATGTTGGAACCGTTATTTGATTCTGACATTATTAAAATCAGAATGACAAAAGACATATCACGATAATAAGAAAAATAAGAGGAATAATCATGTCCGAAAAGAAAAAAGTAAAGATAAACGGTTTTGTTTTTACGGATGAAGCGGAAGCAGAGCAGGCGAAAAAGGAAGCACATGGGATTCATTATGTGGAAGAACGCGCAGATATGCATCATCCGGAAACGGTGCTTGAAATATATAATAAAATGGTGAAGCAGGAGCTGTTTGAAACAGCGGTTGGATTTACATACTTAAAAGAACTACAGGAATATCTGATTCAGAATCCGTCCATTAATAACAGTGATATTCTTCCGATTTCCGTGACACATCCGGTGTTAGAGGAGAGCCTCCGGAAAAAATTAAGGATTTCTGCAAAAAACAGGGCGAGCGAAAAGAAGGCGTCAAAAAAAACGGATGGATACCGCAAAAAATATGAGATCACGTTATTTATATCTGTGATACTGGCAGTCAGCGTGATCGGAATGTTTATCGTTGCATCGACGAGCGACAGTCCGACGATCATCAATTACGAAAATAAGCTGATTGATAAATATGCGGCGTGGGAGCAGGAACTTGATGAGAGGGAAGCCGCGTTAAAGGAACGTGAACAGACGGTGGAAGAACCATAGAAGACATCACATTTATTTCATAATTATCTGTTAGGATAACATGCAGGTTTGTACTCTGGCACAAATTTGAGATGTGCAAAAAGCAGCGCAGAAATGAGGAACAAAGATGGAAAAGATTAAAATATTAGTTGTGGATGATGAAAGCAGAATGAGAAAATTAGTCCGTGATTTTCTGGTCAGGGAAGATTATGAGGTGTTAGAAGCGGGAGATGGAGAAACAGCACTCGATATTTTTTTATCAGGAAAAAAATATTGCATTGATCATTTTAGATGTCATGATGCCAAAGATGAACGGATGGGAGGTCTGCAGGGAAATCAGGGAGACTTCGAAAGTGCCAATTATCATGCTGACGGCGAAGGGGGATGAGGAGGACGAGCTGACAGGGTTCGAACTTGGAGTTGATGAGTATATCTCAAAACCGTTTTCTCCGAAGATCTTAGTTGCGCGTGTCGGTGCAATTTTAAGAAGAAGCGGAAAGGCACCGGAGGAGGGAAAACTTCTTTCCATCGGCGGCATCGTGATCGATCAGACTGCACATACAGTGACGGTGGATGGCAGACAGATCGAATTAAGCTTCAAGGAATTTGAACTGCTTACCTATTTTATGGAAAACGAAGGCATTGCACTTTCCAGGGAAAAGATTCTTAATCATGTCTGGAACTATGATTATTTCGGGGACGCCAGAACAATCGATACACATGTCAAAAAACTGCGTGCCAAGATCGGTGAAAAAGGAGATTACATCAAAACCATCTGGGGCATGGGTTACAAATTTGAAGCAGAAGAAAATGGCAGTGATAAGTAATGATGAAAAGCAGGAAAAAAGAATTTAAAAGAAAATATTTTGGTTCACTGACACACCAGTTGATCCTGATCAGTATCTGTCTGGTTACGGGAACACTTCTTTTGTGCTGGTTTATCAACACGGTTTTTTTAGAACCGTACTATGTGATCAATAAACAAAATACGCTGCTTTCCGGATTTGAGACGATCGATGAAGCGAGTGAGGCAGGGACACTTGATGACAGTTCTTTTGATGTGACATTTGACAATCTCTGTGCAAATGGGAATATCACCGTCATGATCATAAGCTCCGACCGGACGATCGTGCGGTCTTCCGTCAATGATACGCAGAAAATGATGCTGGAATTTATGAATATCATTTTTGGCGAAAAACAAAATGAAGTGACGGTGATGATGCAGTCGGATAATTATATTATTCAAAAACAGACGGATACCAGGTTAGATTCAGAGTTTCTGGTCCTTTACGGAACACTTTCAAACGGCAATCTGATCCTGATGCGTACCGCACTTGAGAGTATCAGGGAAAGCGTCAATCTGTCCAATACATTTCTGGCATGTGTGGGTGTTGTCGCTGCAATCATCAGTGCAGTCGTGATCGTGTTTGTCTCAAGAGGCATTACAACACCGCTTCTGCGTCTGACCGATATCTCAAAACGCATGACGGAGCTTGATTTTGAGGCAAAATACCAGCCGGGGCGCAGATACCACAACGAGGTAGATGAGTTAGGCGAATATATGAATGTCATGTCGACCACGTTAGAGCATACGATCTCCGAACTGAAAAGCGCAAATAACCAGCTGCAGATCGATATTGACAAAAAGACGCAGATCGATGAGATGCGCAAAGAGTTTTTATCCAATGTATCGCACGAGTTAAAAACACCGCTTGCACTGATCCAGGGCTATGCGGAGGGATTGAAAGAATGTATCAATGATGATGCGGAGAGCAGGGACTTTTACTGCGAAGTCATCATGGACGAAGCGGACAAGATGAATAAAATGGTCAAAAAACTGCTCACTTTAAACCAGCTCGAATTTGGCAATGAGGTCATCACCATGGAGCGGTTTGACCTGACAGAACTGATCCGGGGGGTGATCAATTCGTCTGCGATCCTTTTGAATCAGAATGAGATCACATTGGACTTTACACAGCAGGAACCGTTATATGCGTGGGCGGATGAATTTAAGGTGGAAGAGGTAGTGACCAACTATCTGAGCAATGCGATCCATCACGCAGAGGGAGAAAAGCGGATCGATATCAGCTGTGTACAGAAAGGGGACAAAGTCCGCGTCAGTGTTTTTAACACGGGAAATCCGATACCGGAAGAAGATGTGGACAATATCTGGATCAAATTTTACAAAGTGGATAAAGCGAGAACCAGAGAATACGGTGGCAGCGGCATCGGTCTGTCAATCGTCCGGGCAATCATGGATTCGTTCCATCAGAAGTGCGGCGTGATCAATCATGAGGACGGAGTGGAATTCTGGTTTGAACTAGAAACAAATAATGGAAATTTTTTTAGTTGATAAATCATACCAAAAATGCTAACATATGGGTATAGTTCGTGACAATAGAATGTTCGCAGAGTGCGCATTCTGTTGTTCATGATAATAGAATATTCGCAGAGCGTGAGTTCTATTATTTACAGATATTTTGAGAGGAATGCCATGAAAAGAACGGGAATGAGATTAACGGCAGTGGCAGCAGTGACAGCGTTGCTGCTCGGTGGATGTGGAGAACAGCCATACAGTTTAACAGAAGATGAGGAAGGCATGATTGTGGATTACTCGGCACACGCTGTGGCAAAATTTAATACGAGCCAGCCTGACGGTCTTGCAAATGTGAGCCGCAATGAGCAGGAAACAGAGGCAGTGGATGAGTCACAGACGACGGAGACGGAGAATAAAATCACACTGGATGCATCCGGCAATGCAGCTGCAGGAGACCAGAGCACAGAGAATAAAACAGCAGAGCCGTCGACACTGGATGAACTGTTTGGAGGAGAAAATCTGTCGGTCACATATACCGGAGCAGAAATTGCAGCAAATTATATGGAGGGCGGTTATTATTCGCTGGATGCAGAGCAGGGCAAGACATTTGTGATTGTCGGTATTGATATTACAAATTCCGGAGCGGATGAAATAGCGATAGATAACTTTGCAAAGACACCGAAGTTCTCTGTTATGGTCAATGGTCAGGAAAAAGCAGAGGAAGAAAATACAATACTTCCATCTGATTTTGCACTGTATCAGGAAACAGTCCCGGCTGGAGTAACAGAAAATACTATCTTATTGTTTCAGGTGCCGGACAGTGTGACCAGTGTGGACAGTCTGGATCTGTTTGTAAATATCAGCGGTACAAATTATCAAATTACTTTGTAATGATATTAGTAATGTGCTATAATAAATGCAGTATTTATGCAATGGAAAAAGAGACGAATTGCGTAGCAGATGATACGCGGGAGGAGAGACAGGAATGGATACAAATATACTTTTAGAGTCAGGAACAAATGAACTGGAGGTCCTGGAATTTACATTAGGAAATAATCATTATGGAATCAATGTTGCAAAGATCAGAGAGATATTGACGTATCAGCCGGTTACACCAGTACCAAATTCTCATCCAAGTGTGGAAGGTATTTTTATGCCGCGTGATACGATGATTACTGTTGTTAATCTGAAAAGATGCCTGGGAATGCCGGAGGACGGAGAAAACAAAGGACTTTTTATCATCACGAACTTTAACAAATTAAATATTGCGTTTCATGTAGATGCTGTGATTGGTATCCATCGTGTATCATGGGAATCCATCATCAAACCGGATTCAACGATCAATACGGAGAATAACAGTGCATCCACAGGTGTCATTAAGATGGATGACAAGCTGATCATCATCCTTGATTTGAGAAGATTGTATCCGATATCAGCCCGGAGACAGGACTTAAGGTATCAGATGTTGATAATATGGTAAGCCGTGAACGTTGTGACTCTCCGATCCTGATCGCTGAGGATTCACCGCTTCTTAGCCGCCTGATCACAGATTGTCTGAAGAAGGCAGGATACACCAATCTGATTGTGACAATGAACGGTCAGGAAGCATGGGACAAACTTACTGAATTTGAAAAAGCAGGCAATGTGCGTGACAAGGTTCACTGTATTATCACGGATATCGAGATGCCGATGATGGATGGACACAGACTGACCAAACTGGTTAAGACAAATGATAATATGAAGAAGATACCGCTCATTATTTTCTCATCTTTGGTCAATGAGGAAATGAGAATTAAAGGCAAACAGTTAGGGGCAGATGCTCAGTTGACAAAACCTGAAATCGGCAATCTTGTAGAGGCTATTGACAATTTAATTGATAAAAGCATTGATTAGGTTGAAGCGAAGAGGGGGATGTGATGTATTGTCACATCCCCAAATTAAGTTATAGGCTTGACGGAGGTATCGGATGAGCGGGACAGAAGATTATCTGGATGGACTGTTAAATTCCATATCTGAAAAAGATTTGGATACAAAGAAAAAAACCGGGAGTGAAACGATGCAGACAGAGGAAGATATTATGAATGATATGGAAAATGATTTACTTTCCAAAGAAGCGGAAGATAATTTTTTAGAACAGTTTGAAAAAGAATTGCAAAATGAGAAGTCGTCACCGGAAGAGGAAAAAACGGATGATTTCTTTAACAGTTTAGATCAGATTGTGGATGGAGCAGATCATAATAATAATGATGATGATTTCCTGATGGATACGCTTGGAGATATCCCGGGTATCGATGATGTGACAAAAACAGAAGGTTTGTCACAGGCACAGACGATGGAAAAAGAGCCGGATGAACAGTCTGAAGATACAGCAGAACCGGCACAGGCGTCAGATGATGCCGGAAGTGATACTTTTGGTATGGATGATGCAGGCAGCACAGGACTGGATGATTTTGGAGACCTTGGCGGGGCTGATATGTTTGGAGACAGTGAGGCAGAAGAAACCGAAATTACTCCGGATGGCATAGAAGAAACTCCGAAAAAAGAAGGTTTTCTAAAAAAATTATCACGCATTCTTTTTGGGGAAGATGATGAGGATGAAAAAGGTGATTCTGTCTCATCTCAAAAAGAACCGCTAACAGGAGAAAATGCGGGTGACATTGATTTGTCAGATCCAAATATGCAGATATTGCAGGAACTGGGAGATATTCCGGATATATCGGATGCACCGAAGGAAGAAGAAAAGCCGGATCCGAAAGAAGAGAAAAAGAAGAAAAAAGAGAAAAAAGAAAAAAGAAAAGAAGCCAAAGAAAGAAAAGAAACCAAAGCCAAAGAAAGAAAAGAAGCCAAAGCCGCCAAAGGAACCGGATCTGACTCCTCCATTGCCGAAGGTGCCGGTAATTCTGATCTTTGTAATGGTATTTTCATTCCTTATTCTTGTGGTGTTAGCAACAAATCTGGTCGGCTATTCAAGCAGCTTTTCAAATGCAGAAGACGCATATGCAAAGGGTGATTATGAGCAGGCATTTCAGGATGTGGCAGGTCTTGAAGTGAAAGAGAAAGATCAGGATACCTACAGAAAATACCGTATTCTGGCATATACAACAGGTCAGTACAGAGCATATCAGAATCTGGTGAACCAGAAAATTTATGATATGGCACTGGATTCACTGATCAGCACGATCGGAAGATGTGAAGAATACAGCAGTGATGCCAAAGAACTTGGATGTGAAGGAGAGATTTCAGACATACAGGCAAAGGCAGAGGAAGCATTAGAAGCATTTAAGATTGATACGGAAAAAGCACTTGAAGTATATGACATGAAGGATCGGACTGCATATTCAAAAGAGATTTATCAGATACTGGATGATGCAGGACTTAGTGAGGAATAAAAATGATAGCGATCATTGACTATGATGCAGGCAATTTAAAAAGCGTACAAAAGGCACTTGACTTTTTACATCAGGAATGCGTGATAACGAGGGATTTTCATGAAATCCGTCAGGCAGACAAGGTAATCTTACCGGGGGTTGGTTCTTTCGGTGAGGCGATGGCCCAGTTAAAAAAATATGAACTGGATAAAGTGATACAGGAAGTGGCGGAGGAGAAAAAGCCATTTCTTGGCATCTGCCTTGGTCTGCAGCTTTTATTTGAGGGCAGTGAGGAAAGCAGCGGAGTGGAAGGTCTGCATTTGTTAGATGGGCAGATTCTGCGTATACCAGATACAGAGGGATTAAAAATACCGCATATCGGATGGAATTCACTGGATCTATGGAATAATGGAAGGCTCTTTGCAGGATTGCCGGAGCATCCATATGTTTATTTTGTTCATTCTTATTATCTGAAAGCAAAAGATGACAGAATTGTGAAAGCAACTACGGAATATGGCACACATATTCATGCTTCCGTGGAACAGGACAATATCTTTGCATGTCAGTTCCACCCGGAAAAGAGCAGTACAGTCGGACTTAAGATACTAGAAAATTTTGCCGGGATTTAAGACAGGAGGATAAAAATGTTTACAAAACGAATTATTCCGTGTCTGGATGTGAATAACGGACGTGTGGTAAAGGGTGTTAATTTCGTAAATTTAAGGGATGCAGGAGATCCGGTTGAGATCGCAGCGGCTTATGATAAGGCGGGGGCAGATGAACTGGTATTTCTCGATATCACAGCAACCGCAGATGCCAGAGAGACGGTCGTGGATATGGTGCGCAAAGTGGCAGAAAAAGTGTTTATTCCATTTACTGTAGGCGGCGGTATCCGTACTGTGGATGATTTCAAGGCATTACTCCGTGAGGGTGCGGACAAGATATCGATTAATTCTTCTGCAATCAACCGGCCGGAACTCATCAGTGAGGCGGCAGATAAGTTTGGCAGCCAGTGTGTGGTGGTAGCGGTCGATGCAAGAAAGCGTGCAGACGGTTCGGGCTGGAATATTTACAAGAACGGTGGACGTATTGATGTCGGAATTGATGCTGTGGAATGGGCAATGAAAGCGGACCGGCTTGGCGCAGGAGAAATTCTTCTGACCAGTATGGATTGTGATGGAACCAAGGCAGGTTATGATCTTGAACTGACCCGTATGATCGCAGAAAATGTTTCTATTCCGGTGATCGCTTCCGGTGGAGCGGGGACGAAAGAGCATTTTTACGATGCGCTGACGGAGGGAAAAGCGGATGCAGCGCTTGCTGCTTCTTTATTCCATTACAAAGAACTTGAGATCTGTGATCTGAAAGATTATCTGGCAGAACGCGGTGTCTCTGTCAGAAGATAATAAGAGGGTAAATATCATGGCAATGATTACGAATGACTGGCTCCCGGCAATTCAGGGAGAGTTTAAAAAGCCATATTACAGGGAACTATTTCAATTTGTAAAAGAAGAATACAGCAGGGCGGTCATTTATCCGCCGGCAGATGATATCTTCAATGCGATGCATTTTACACCGCTTAGTGAGGTGAAAGTACTGATCTTAGGACAGGATCCGTATCACAATGAGAATCAGGCACATGGTCTGAGCTTTTCCGTACTGCCATCACAGAAGGAGATCCCGCCATCTCTGCAGAATATTTACAAAGAGCTTCAGGATGATCTGGGATGCTATATTCCGAACAACGGATATTTAAAAAAATGGGCGGATCAGGGCGTACTGCTTTTAAACACGGTGCTGACTGTCCGTGCACATCAGGCGAATTCCCATCAGGGAAGAGGCTGGGAGCAGTTTACGGATGCAATCATACAGGCAGTCAATGCACAGGACCGGCCAATCGTATATATGTTGTGGGGAAGACCGGCACAGAGCAAGATACCGATGCTGACAAATCCGAAGCATCTGATTTTAAAAGCGCCACATCCAAGCCCACTTTCTGCATACAGAGGTTTTTTTGGATGCAGACATTTCAGTCAGGCAAATGATTTCTTAAAAGCAAATGGGATCGAGCCGATCGACTGGCAGATCGAAAACCTGTAAGTTCCCATAAATGAGGAGTGCCCAGACACCTTTCGGCGCCGGGCTATTATGAAAAAAATTTATCAAGTATATTATAACAAGTTGTCTAAGTATTTTTTAACTGTATTTAGTATATCAATCATATATGAACAAAGTGTGAATAATAAATTAACAATTTTTAGTAATTTAAAACAAAAAAACAGAAAAAAATACAAAAAAATTGGTTAGGTTATCCATACACCTGAAAAGACGGTTTTACTTGTGGAAAATGCTTGAAAATATAAAGAGAACGGCCTAAAATGACGATATAAAAGAAAACAGGGATGTTTGATTCATAACGAACAGGTTATTGTATTATTTCAAAGGAGTGAGATATATGGCAACAATTTCTGGCTATAATTCATATTCAATGGGAGTTTTGTTTTCTGGTCTAAACACTACATCATCTAAGAATTCATTGTTTTCGAACAGTATGTCAGGAAGTGATATACTTGGAATCAATTACAGTGACTGGGCAACAATCAGATCGGGCAGCTATTTTAAATTGTTAAATGCGTATTATGGGAAAGGTGGACAGGTCAGTGATTCAGACGATACAACATCTTCCTCAACGTCAACATCCAAAGACAGCACCAGGACACTCGCTGTGATTGAGAGTGATGCGAAGAGTGTGGAGAAGTCGGTTGCAGCTCTTCAGGAAACAGGGGATAAATCCTTATTTAACGAAGTGACAAAGACAGATGAAAATGGAACAAGACGACCGGTTATGATACGGATGCTATCTATAAAGCTGTTAAAAACTTACAGACAGCTATAATAGTCTGATTGATGAAGTGGCAATTCCAATACAAAGAGTATTTTAAGAGCCGGTGCCAGCATGGTGAATGTGACAGAGGCAAACCGTAAATCACTTTCTGATATCGGTATTTCCATAGGTGCAGACAACAAGCTTACCATTGATGAAGAAAAGTTTAAGAAGACTGATATGAGTAAGGTAAAGGCAATGTTTGCAGACAGCAGCTACTATGGAACAGAAGTGAAACGGCAGGCAGGCCGTGCAGAGTCTTATGCAAAGAGTGAGGCCGCAAAGGCGAATACCTATCAGAAATCAGGTTCTTATACCTATAATTACAGAACAGGCGAACTTTATAACTCTACGATCTGATCGCAGAGCTGCAGAAAAATATGCTGCTGTTTTCATACATTTTGAAAGCGGACAGCAGCGGTCATACTGGTATGATGTGATCCGGACGGTGGAAGGATTATATCACGCAATCATTTATGAGAAACTCGGATTGGGTTTCTCATAAATTTTGCAAAAAATAATCAGTGCACCGGAAAAAAAGATTGCACAATGGGGCGATGTATGGTCAAATAATATATAGTGTAAAAATGGATGTTGACATCTGGCAGAATAGAAAATATTTGAGATAGATGAAATGGAGAAAAGAATGGCAGCAAAGAAAGTAGTAGTCGGTATGTCAGGCGGTGTGGATTCCTCTGTGGCAGCATATCTTTTGAAGGAACAGGGATATGATGTGATCGGTGTGACCATGCAGATCTGGCAGGATGAGGATGAATTTGTGCAGGAGGAGAGTGGCGGATGCTGTGGTCTTTCGGCAGTGGATGATGCCAGAAGAGTGGCAGACCGTCTTGGAATTCCTTATTACGTCATGAATTTCAAACAGGAATTTAAGAAAAATGTCATGGATTATTTTACTGCGGAATATTTAAAAGGCAGGACGCCAAATCCGTGTATTGCATGCAACCGTTATGTAAAATGGGAAGCATTGTTAAATCGGAGTCTTGCGATTGGTGCGGATTATATTGCAACCGGGCACTATGCGAGGATCGAGCAGCTTTCCAATGGAAGATATGCAATTAAAAATTCCGTGACAGCAGTTAAAGATCAGACGTATGCACTTTACAATCTGACACAGGAACAGTTGTCACACACATTGATGCCGGTCGGTGCCTATCATAAAGATGAGATCCGTAAGATTGCAGAGGAAATCGGTCTTATGGTTGCACATAAAAAAGACAGTCAGGAGATCTGCTTTATCTCTGACAATGATTATGCCGGATTTATTGACCGGGAATGCGGCGATCAGGTACCACCTCCGGGAAATTTTGTTCTGACAGACGGAACTGTAGTCGGAAAACATAAAGGGATTACGCATTATACGATCGGACAGAGAAAGGGACTGGGTATTGCATTCGGGCATCCGGTATTTGTCACGGAGATACGGCCGGAGACAAATGAGGTCGTACTTGGTGAGAACAGAGATGTGTTTACTTATGAACTGGATGCAGATCATATTAATTTTATGTCCATCCCGGATATTAAGGATGAGATGCTTTTGAAGGCAAAAATCCGTTATTCCCACAGCGGGAGTATGTGCAAGGTGACAAGAACCGGAGAAGATACGATACACTGTGAATTTTTAGAGCCGGTGCGTGCGGTGACACCTGGACAGGCAGTCGTATTATATGATGGAGAATATGTTGCCGGAGGCGGCACGATCCTTTAGAAAAGCGATATGACGGAAAGCCGCTGGATGGTAAAAAAGACAGCAGATTACACAAGATAAAAATGATGTGAAAAGGAAAGGAACTGGCAGCAATGACAAGAGAAGCGTTTAGGGAGCTGGTAAAAAAAGGCCCGGTACTGCTTGATGGTGCAACAGGAACGAATTTACAGAAGGCAGGAATGCCGGTCGGAGTATGTCCGGAGCAGTGGATCCTGGAAAATTCAGAAGTGTTGATCGATCTGCAGAAACGGTATGTAGAGGCCGGAACCGATATTTTATTTGCGCCGACCTTTACCGCAAGCAGAATAAAATTAAAAGAATATGGTTTGGAAGATCATTTAGAGGAGATGAACCGCAAGCTTGTCGCACTCTCAAAAGAGGCTGCAAAAGGTACAAATGCGCTGGTTGCCGGAGATCTTACCATGACAGGAGAACAGCTTTATCCGTTGGGAGATCTGATGTTTGAGGATCTGGTGGATGTTTATAAAGAGCAGGCGAAAATTATTGCGGAGGCCGGAGCAGATCTTTTTGTGGTTGAAACGATGATGAGCCTGCAGGAATGCCGTGCGGCTGTGCTGGCAATCCGTGAAGTATGTGACCTGCCAGTCATGGTTTCATTGACTTATAATGAAGACGGAAGAACACTGTATGGAACAGATCCGGTGACAGCGGTTGTTGTGATGCAGAGCCTTGGTGCGGATGCGGTCGGAATGAACTGTTCGACCGGACCGGAGGCAATGTTAGAGCCGATCGCGAAGATGGCAGAGTATGCAACGATACCACTTCTCGCAAAACCAAATGCCGGAATGCCGGAGCTGATCGATGGTCAGACCGTCTTTAATGTAGAGCCGGAAGAATTTGCCGAAGTCGGGAAAAAACTGGTCGAAGAGGGTGCTGCCATCATTGGAGGATGCTGTGGAACAACACCGGAGCACATCCGTGCTTTAAAGGAGGCAGTAAAAGGTATCCCGGTCAAAGCACCGCTTCAGACGAAGAGAAGAATGCTGACTTCAGAGCGTAAGTCTGTAGAGATCACGCTTGATGGACGTTTTATGGTCATTGGAGAACGTATTAACCCGACCGGAAAGAAAAAGCTGCAGGCAGAGTTAAAAGAGGGTTCCTTAAATCTTGTCCGTACCATGGCATTAGAACAGGAGGAAAATGGAGCATCGATCCTTGACATCAATATGGGTATGAACGGTATAGATGAAAAAGAGATGATGCTGCGTACCATTTACGAAGTGACTTCGACGGTGGATTGTCCGCTTTGCATTGATTCCAGCCATGTGGATATTATTGAGGCCGCGCTCCGCATCTATCCGGGACGTGCACTCATCAATCGATTTCACTGGAAAAAGAAAAGTTTGAAAAACTGCTTCCGATTGCAAAGAAGTACGGGGCAATGTTTATCCTGCTTCCCCTCTCGGATGAGGGGCTGCCAAAAGATTCTGCTGAGAAACATGGCATTATCCGCACGATCATGGATGAGGCGGTGAGGATCGGCATGGCAAAAGAAGATATCATTGTGGATGGACTGGTTGCCACGATCGGAGCAAATCCGAATGCAGCGTTAGAGTGTTTTGAGACATTTTCCTATTGCAAAAATGAACTGGAACTGCCGACAGCATGTGGACTTTCTAATATTTCATTCGGACTGCCGGAACGTACTTATGTCAATACGGCTTTTCTTACAATGGCGATCGCAAATGGTCTTACGATGGCGATTGCAAATCCGTCACAGGAACTTCTGATGAATGCCGCATTTGCGTCGGATATGCTGTTGAATAAGAAAGAAAGCGACATCCGTTATATTGAGCGTATGAATTCTGTCAGAAAAATATGCCGGTATGGAACGTGTCATGGTTCAGAAAACGCCTGCAGGTACATCTGCGGCTGGCGGCGAAATCAGGAAAGAGAGTACGGGAAGCGGCGTATTTCAGGCAGTTTTAAAGGGAAACAAAGAACATGTATTAGAAGAAGTAAAAAGATGCTGGATGGCGGAGCAAACCGGATGAGATTATCAATGAGCATCTGATCGCTGCGATCAATGAAGTAGGAGAATTATTTGATAAAAAGAAATATTTCCTGCCACAGCTGATTTCTTCCGCTAATACGATGAAACTTGCAATCGAGTACTTAGAGCCGATGTTAGAGCGCAGTAATACAGAGGCAATGGCTACGATCGTTGTTGCGACAGTTGAGGGCGATATCCATGATATCGGAAAAAATCTTGTGGTTCTGATGTTGAAGAATTACGGTTATCATGTGATCGACCTTGGCAAGGATGTTCCGGCAGATGTGATCGTGGATACCGCAATGAATGAAGGTGCAAAGGTGATCGGACTTTCCGCACTGATGACGACCACAATGATGCGGATGAAAGACGTTGTGGAGCTGGCAAAAGAAAAAGGCTGTACGGCGAAGATTGTAATTGGAGGAGCGGCGATCACGGAGAGTTTTTCGGATGAGATCGGAGCAGATGGCTATTCGAAAGATGCAGCGGAATGTGTGAAACTGGTCGAACGCTTACTGGCATAAGACACTTTTAGTATAGCATAACATGTAAAACGAGTCTTGTAGCTTGTTTTACATGAAGTGCCAGTATAGAAAGCTGGATGTGTTGTTATATTTTTGAAATTTTTAGGAAAATATGAAAAAAAGTGTTGACTTTCATCTCCTGTAATAGTATACTTTAGAAGTCGGTTGCAAAAAGCAAAGGACAAAAATGGGATCTTAGCTCAGCTGGGAGAGCATCTGCCTTACAAGCAGAGGGTCATAGGTTCGAGCCCTATAGGTCCCATTACATCAGAAGTTCTGATGACAATTTAATATGGCGGAATAGCTCAGTTGGCTAGAGCATACGGTTCATACCCGTAGTGTCGAGAGTTCGAATCTCCCTTCCGCTACTTCAAGACCTCAGAGATTCTGAGGTCTTTTGTTGTATACCGGCAAAATTTTTTATATAATAAGTTTATGATACGAATCCTATACAGGCAGAATTCAATTTTACTTTTAAAGATGCAGGAGAGGAGAACTATGAAACAAAAATATAAGAAGCTGGCATTTTTCATATTATTACTAAGTATGCTTACCGGCTGTATGTTATTGAGTGGCTGTACGGAAAATACAGAAAATGGATCACAGAGCAGCTATATTGTAGATTCGGATGAGCTGCAGGATACAGAAAATCAGATGGAATTCGTACCGGGTTCTATGAAAGGTTCAAAACAGGAGGAAACGTCGGAAAACGAAGAACAGGGTCAGACAGAGCAAAGTCGTCAGACTGTCGCGGAAGAAAATGATGCGGAGCAGGCAAAGACGGCAGGTAATCTGGAAGTACATTTTATAGATGTGGGACAGGGGGATGCGACTCTGATCAAATGTGATGGTCATTCTATGCTGATCGATGCGGGAAATAATGATAAAGGTACACTTGTACAGAATTATCTGCAGCATCAGGGAGTGGAGACACTTGACTATGTGATCGGCACGCACCCGGATGCAGACCACATCGGAGGAATGGATGTCGTTCTTTATAAATTTGACTGTAAGACGATCATCATGCCGGATGTTGCAAATAACACGCGCACTTATGATGATGTTGTGCAGACGATGAAAAATAAGGGATATAAGACCACTTATCCGGTTGTTGGGGAAACATATACGATCGGTGGAGCAGCATTTACGATCATTACTCCAAACAAAGAGTATGGAAATGATATGAATTCCTGGTCGGTCGGCGTCCTCTTACAGAATGGAAACCACCGGTTTTTGTTTACCGGGGATGCGGAAGAGGGAGCAGAACAGGATATCCTGCAGAATGGCATCGATATCTCGGCGGATGTCTATAAGGTTGCACACCATGGAAGCAATACGGCAACATCCCAGGCATTTCTTGATGCAGTACATCCGACGTATGCGGTAATCAGTGCTGGGGAAGGCAATTCTTATGGACATCCGCATGCGGAAGTATTAAATAGACTCCGTGCAGCCGGAGTATCTGTTTTCCGCACGGATGAGCAGGGAACGATCGTTGCCTCGTCAGATGGGACAACACTTACCTGGAATATGTCTCCATCAGAGAGCTGGCAGGCAGGGGAAGCAAAAAAGAGCCAGAACACAGAAAAAAGTGAAAAAGCAGCTGACAGCCAGAATAATGCAGAAACAGATGCAGCCGTAAGTAATCCGACAGACCAGACGGATGGAAATTCGGATGTGATCGTTCACATCACGAAAACGGGAGAAAAATATCACTCTGCCGGATGTCAGTATTTAAGAAAAAGTGATATTGAAGTGACATTATCAGAGGCAAAAGCAAGAGGACTTACACCGTGTTCAAAGTGTAATCCACCACAGTAAAAATATTAATAGAAGGGAAAAGAAAAATATGCGCGTAGGAATGGGATATGATGTTCATAAATTAGTGGAGGGCAGGGACCTGATCATTGGAGGGGTAAAGATCCCACATACATTAGGACTTTTGGGACACTCGGATGCAGATGTACTGCTTCATGCCATTATGGATGCACTGCTTGGGGCAGCAGCACTTGGAGATATCGGAAAGCATTTTCCGGATACGGATCCGAAATATAAAGGGATTTCAAGCATGAAACTGTTGGAACATGTGGCGGGACTGATCGCCGAAAAAGGTTATATTGTGGAAAATATCGATGCGACGATCATCGCACAGAAACCAAAGATGCGTCCGCATATCGAACAGATGGAGAAGAATATTGCAGCAGCACTTAAAATATCAGAAGATCAGATCAATGTGAAAGCGACCACAGAAGAGGGACTGGGATTTACCGGAACGGAACAGGGAATTTCTGCACAGGCAATCTGTGCGTTGACAACGATCTATGAGAGCAGTGTCAGCGTGGCGGATTCTGCAGGAGGCTGTGCGGGCTGTCCCGGACGTGCCTGTGGAAGATAAATATAAATAAAGTATAAAACTTGTTGACACAGCTATATAAATAGGATATGATAAGTCGTGATTTGACGGATTGAAGTGAGACTCAGATATATTTTTTGTAAGGACATCAAGGGATATTCAAAGCAAAGATATATGCTGGGTCTTTTTATGTACAAAAGAAGGGAAAATGAGTTTATGAAAAAAAGGATGATACGTTTCTGTTGTGGAGTTATGGCTGCGGGACTGCTGCTTTCCGGCATACCGGTTCCGGCAATGAGCGGGAATATGCAAAAGGTAGCAGTGTCGGTGCTGGCAGAAGATGCGGTGATCGTGACAGATTACGATGAATTTGCGAATGCTTTAAGCAGTGGAAAGAAGAATATTGTAGTAGAAGGCAGTTTTACGATCCGCGATGATAAATTGACGGAGACAGATGGTTCCATTAAGGGACAGATGAAACCTGTTCAAATACCGGGGGGGACAACCATTACAGGAAATGGAACGGGGAGTATCACCTGTAGTCATCCAATTCAGATCATGGGGGATGATGTAGAGATACGGGATATACAATTGGTGTTTAATTCTAGTAATGGACTTGGCAGTGTTCCGCACCGTGAGATCTTTTTAGCAGGACATAGTCTTGTACTGAATAATGTAAGTACATATCTGGCAGGACCTGATAAGCCGAATCCGATTGTAGGCACAGAAAAAGAACTTCTTCCAACTGTGTATGCAGGAGGATATCACAGCAATACTGCAGTGGGAACAAACGCTTCACTTACTGTCACAAATGAGAACAATAAGACTATGTTTCAGGATATCTATCTGGGACATGAAGCATCAGCCGGACAAAGGACTGCTTATACGGGCAGTGCAAAATTAGAGCTGGATGCTGATGCAAAGATACGTGGGACTGTTTCAGCAGAAAACACATCTTTAGCGTCTTTAGATTTTTTGGGTGATCAGAAGGGATATGATGAAATCACTCTTTCAGAAATTAAAGGAAATGATAAAACTGTAATGACGGTAAAAAATTGTGCTGTTCTGGGTGTGGTGACAACGGGTGTCAAAGATATCCTATTGGATGCAGGAGGAAGACTGCAGCCGAAAGATGGGACGGCACAGTTAAATAATATTACACTGAAAAATGGGGGATGTCTGGATCTCACACAGGTGCTGGATGCTTTGGTAAAGGGCAGTTTTACAGGTAGTGATGATAATGCAGCAAGAGGAAAACTTGTTCTCAATAAAGATGGATATGTTCAGATTGATGGGCAGATAAGTGGGGTTACGCAGTTTCAGACGGTGAGTCATGTCATACCGGGAACGATTTTAAGTGGACATGCATATATTGCGTCGGAAAACGGAACAGCAGGAAGTTTTGTCTTATCAGACACAGCTATAAAAAATAATTACAGTCTGATCCGTAAAAATGGAACATGGACGCCGTATATTAATTATGTACCGGTGGAGCGTGAACTTGGAAGTATCGAGGTAAAATCTTATCCGAAAAATGTTGTTATTAACCATATACCGACAAACATGGAGGATAAAACAGGTGATAGTCCGTATTTGAATGTAATATGGAAGGATCAGGATGGAGAAGCCTATACATTTGATGATGTGGTAAATTATGAATCATTTTATGATAATATGGTATTAATCCGTTCGGATTACTGGAATAGTGACGACGAAGAGATACAGCAGAAAACAGACTGGATAAATCCGATTCGCTTAGATGTAGATGAAAATGAACCGGATCATTATTATCTGATTGCATATGGTAAGGTGCAAACAGGAAAATATACACTTTTATTCTGTTTAGAACCGATAGAAAGACATCCTGATACTGTGGCAGATGTAAAAGCACTGAAAGATACCGTGTTGGCAGAAAAGGAAATAATATTCACAGATGAACCAGGTGTATCACATCAGCATGTGGCGGGCGAGCCGGTAAAAGAAAACGAGATAGCTGCGACCTGTACCCAAAAAGGAAGCTACGATAAGGTAGTTTATTGTAAGGATAAAGGCTGCGGGGAAGAACTTTCCCGTGAGAATATAACGGTTCCGGCATCAGGACACAAAAAAGGAGAGCCGGTCACTGAAAATCGCGTGGAAGCGAAAGTGGGTGTGGACGGAAGTTATGATAAAGTAGTATACTGCACCAGATGTAAAGAAGAACTCAGCCGTGAAAAAGTGGTGATCCCAGCTCTGAAGGAGCCTGATAAGGAGGAGCCGACAGAGAAGCCGACGGAGAAACCAATAGAGAAACCGACAGAGAAGCCGACGGAGAAACCAACAGAGAAGCCGACGGAGAAGCCGACAGAAACACCGACAGAGAAACCAACAGAGAAACCGACAGAAACACCGACGGAAACGCCAACGGAGAAACCGGTGCACAAACACAGTTATGTGTTGAAAAAAACGACAGAGGCAACCTGCATGAAAGAGGGAGAAAAAATTTATTCCTGTGCATGTGGGGATAGTTATACAGAAAAGATTGCAAAGAAATCCCATACACCGGAGAAAAAACTGACACCTGCAAAACCGGGCAGCAATGGAAAAAACGTAACGATATGCAGTGTGTGCAAAACAGTGCTCAAACAGGATACAATCTATGCACCTAAAACATTAAAATTGTCGAAAGAACGCTATGTTTACGACGGAAAAGTAAAAAAACCTGCCATCAAAGTGACGGATAATAAGAGAAAAGTGATTTCAGGCAGCTTTTATAAAGTCTCGTATCAGAATAATAAAAAAGTCGGAAAAGCAACAGTGACCGTGAAGTTTCAGGGAAATTATTCGGGAATACTGAAAAAGACATTTGAAATCTGTCCAAAGGGAACTTCTATTTCAAGTGTAAAATCCGGGAAAAAATCCATGACTGTGAAATGGAAGAAACAGGCATCACAGACGAGCGGCTATGAGATAGTATATACAGCAGATGCATCGTTTGGCAAAAAAAATACGAAGACGGCTGTGATCAAAAGTAATAAGACGACAGTTAAAGAAATCAAAGGATTAAAACCGGGAAAGAAATATTATGTAAAAGTACGTACATATAAAGAAGTAAAGTCCGGTACAAAAAAAGTGAGGATCTACTCAGACTGGTCAAAGAAAAAAGCAGTTCAGATAAAAAATAGTTCAGATAAAGAAACCGGATGAAAGAAAAACAATGGTCAGATGAATGATAAGTAACATCTGACCGTTGTTTTTTTACAGGGTTTGATGTTTTTTGATACGTCTTTTTATGCTTTCCACATCAATCGGTTCAAAAATGAGATCATTGATCAGATCAGATAATATGGCATTTCGAATCTGAGTCAGATTACCCTCTTTGCAGATTGCGATAATGGGAGTTGACGAAGCCCAGGACTCATGACTTAATTCATCCCACAATTGCCTGCCATCATCTCCGGTTTCGGATACATCTATGAAAACGGCAGGAACATGGTTATTTTTATCCATAATGGCATAGCGTATTTCCGTAACGGAAGATACTTTTATGAGTCTGTCCGGGTAAGAATATGCAAATTTTAAAGTGGAAGCAACATTTCTGGAATGTGTATATAATAAAATATTTTTCATGGCAGTGTCTGGTTTCTGTGCAGAAACACCATACTCGGAAAAACATTGTTTCCCGGATTTTTTTGAATTCCCAAGTGCAGTGTCCGCTTTCTGAAAAAGTGTTGTGTAGGAAGTTTCATAAGGCTCTGTGAATGCAATACCGATACTGATCGTAACGTTTTCAGGAATGGATAAAGCTTCTTTATCTAAAATTGCATCTAAAAGTTCCTGTGCTTTTTCATAGACAGCCTGTCTGGAGTCTATATCCCGCATAAAAGCAACAAATTCGTCTCCGCCGATGCGTCCGACAATGTCGGAACCGGAAAAATGAGATGCAAGAATACCGGCTACGACAGAGATTGTATGATCGCCCATTTTATGCCCAAAGATGTCATTGACAGCTTTGAAATTGTCGATATCTATGGCAAACAATGCATGTAATTCTTCCGGAGTGGATAAAAGTATGTGGGAAATGGCGTGCTCTGCTGTGGCCTTATTCAGCAGATGCGTCATCTCATCTACTTCTGATTTAATCCGCAAAGCTTCCTGTTTTTGTAAAATATGATTCAGTCTGCGGTTCGTCTTTAAAATATTGTCAATACGGTGACGTGCAATGGCAGGTTCAGTGGGTTTACTGATAAAGTCGCTTGCGCCTAATTCGAAAGCTTTCGTCTGTACTTCCGGAGTGTCGGTGGTTGTCAGAACCACGACTGGAATTTGTTTAAACTCCGGCATTTCCTGGCGGTGTTTTAAAACATCGAAACCATCCATTCCCTGCATGACAAGATCTAAAAGGACAAGGTCAATCATATTTTTTTTATCTTTGATCATCTGCAGACATTCCTCACCGGAAGATACTTCAAGAATATTGAAGACCGGAGAGAATATTTTATTTAAAACGGCACGCTGTAAGCGTGAATCATCTACGATTAGCAAAGTTTCTTTTGACTGTTCCATATTAAAAAATCCTTCGTATCAGTATAAATTATCCCCCTGAAAACCACAGGATACTATCTATAATGTAACATGGAAAAGGTTGTGTGCAATGAGAAAAAAACTTTATCAGGAATTACTGATGGCAATATTGACTAATATTTAAATTAGTAGTATTGTCAAAAAAGATACATTAAATTTGAAAAATGAAAACAGTATTTTATAATACAAAAACAGTGAAAGTAATATGATGAGAAAACTACAGTTGACCAGGAAAAAAATAATTATTTTTTATGTGTTTTGTGTTGTTTTATAATAGGTATATTTATAATAAAGGGAAAAACAGATAAAAAAGGAACTTATGAGATGTCCTATCATGGGGAAAAATATTTTTTTAACGATGATATGATAAATATATTATGTCTGGGAATTGATAATGAAGAGATATTGGGAATGCGCAACAGCTATAATTACAGTGTGGGACAGCTGATGCAATTTTTTGGTTTCCTTTAACAGAGATAATAAAAAAATGATAATAACTGCGATTCCGAGAGATACGATCGTTACTTTGCATAAATATCAGCTGGACGGAGAAGCCGCGGGTACGGAGGAAGGCCAGATCGCACTTCAGTATGCATATGCCGATGGAAGGGAAAAAAGCTGCGAACTTATGAAAGAGCAGGTTTCAACATTACTGGGGGGAGTACCGATCCATGCTTATGCAGCTATTAATTTAAGTGCTATTCCTGTCATAAATGACGCAGTCGGCGGCGTGACAGTGACGATGGATGATGATTATACATATTTGAATCCTGATTTTAAAAAGGGAGCCACAATTCATCTGATGGGAGAGAGTGCATTAGATTATATGCATAGAAGAGATACTTCGGTTCATGGAAGTGCGATTGGCAGAATCACGAGGCTGGTTACTTACATGAAGGCATTTATGCCACAGGCACAGAAGGCTTTAAAAGAGGATACACGTCTTCCATTTGAAATTCTCGATGAATTACAGGACAATGCCTTGACGGATCTTGATGCAAAGACCATTGCACTGTTTGTAAAAGATCTGCCTGGGTGCAGCTTATCGGATGAGCAGATCTATACATTAGATGGAACGATAGACACAAGTGGGGAATACGAAAGATATTATATTGATGAAGACGCCGTTATGAGGTGGATAATCAATAATTTATATAAAAAATAAAGAAAGAAAAGGAGCATGATGTTATGAAAATCAAAAGAGTGATCGCGGTAGCATGCGCGGTGGCAATGCTGGTATCAGATGTACCATCTGCCGTGTATGCTGCAGAAGTGACGGAAAGTACACAGATGACGGAAAGTACACAGACAGCCGGGAACAATCTGGAAGATGAGCCGGCAGAGTCAGAGACAACAGTAACGGATAGTGAAACAGAAACAGAAAAATCTGCCGGTACTGAACAGATGCCAGAGACGGAGACTGTCACAGAAACTGTAGTGGAAACAGAAGAAACGGAATCCGTGCCGGAAGAGGCAGCTGAAACGGAAATTGCATCAGAGTCAGAAAGTGAAGAAGAGACAGAAGCCGAAACAGAAGAAGTGGCAGTGGAAGCAGATACACAGGAAGAGAGCGCATCTTACCCATATGTTGTATATGATGTATACGATGAACAGCCGCATGAAAGAGAAAATGGGGTTGTAGAAGAGGGAGAAGATCTTTATTTTGAGGAGATTTCAATTGAGGGTTATGAGTATATAAGCTGTAGTGATAACACGGATATAAGTGGTGTGACCAGTGCAGATGTCGGTGGTTCAGGAAAAATAGAAATTTATTTTTATTATAAAAGAACAACCCCTTATACGGTAAGAGTTTATGATGTGTATGATGGCCGGGAGCATTTAAGAACAGAAACTGAGGTTTATGAGGGAGAAGAAATTGATTATAATGCCAAAAGACTGAATGGGTATCTGTGTGCAAAAACACAAAATTCTTATATTGATGAAGTGACAGCAAGTTATGCAGATGAAAATGGTATCATCAATGTAAAGTTTTATTACGAGGCAATAGGAAGTCAGAAATATAAAATTGAAGTGCATGATATTTTTGGCAGATCGGATGAACTCCGGGAAACATATACTGCATATACAGGGGATACAGTAAAGTATTCTTCCATCAAAAAAGAAGGATATGTATCAATTGAAACAGATGAGCTGGAATTGGAAGTTTCTTCAGCCTATGCAGAAGATGATGGTGTGATCCGTGTGCGTTTTTATTATGAGGCAGTCAAAGAATATACGGTGAAAGTTTATGATAAATTTGAAACCGGTACGGATGACGATGATAATATACAATATAAAACGGAAGAGAGAACCTATACGGTAAAAACGGGAGAAGATCTTCATGTAGAACCAAAGAATGTAGAAGGATACAGATGTAATAACCCAGAGAATGGAAATATCAGTAAGGTGAAATCGGAGGATGCAGAGGAAAATGGTATTATTACTATTAATCTGTATTATGAGGAGTGTGTGACCTATCAGGTTAAGATATATGATGTTTATGATGAAACAGAACATCTGCGTGAAAGTATCTATGTTGCAGAAAATGATGATTTATATTACAAGCCGAAAAAGATAAAAGGCGGGTATGTTTGCTACAAAAGAAAGAATAACGAAATTGAAAATGTATCTGCAAGTGATGCGGATGATGATGGTATCATAAAAGTATATTTCTATTATAGAAAAGAAAAATATTATCCGGTAAAAATTTATGATGTTTATGATGGGGAAGAAAATTTACGGGAAGAAGACGAGGTCATAGCCGGAGATGATGCGGAGTATGAAAAAATAAATATTGCAGGATATGCATTGGTGAAATCTGAGAATAATGATATTTACGGCGCAAGTGATGAAGATACGGTTGATGGTGTTATTAATGTAAAATTCTATTATGAAAAAATAGCATCATACACTGTGTTTGTTTATGATGTATATGGCGGTCAGGAACATGAGCGTACACATACAACAAAAAAGACAGGAGACAGGGTATATTATTCAAGTCTGGATATGAAAGGCTATCGTTATGTTAATGATAGTGATACAAATGGAATAAATTTGGAAAGTAAATATGCGGATAAAAATGGTGTTGTTAAGATTTACATCTATTATGAAGAAGCTGTGACATATACAGCAGAATTGTACGTTGTCCTAAATGGTACGGAACATTTAGAAAAAACCAGATATGTTTATGACGGTGATTATTTAGAATGGGATGGTTATTTTGATCCGTATGACTATGCGGATGAAAATGACTGCGTTTATTCAAATATCAGTGAAAACACTTATGTAGACGAGATTACTGCAAGTGCTGCAGATAAAAATGGTGTCATCAAAAGTAAATATTATTTTGAAAAAGATGCTTCTTATCCACTGGAAATTTACGATGTATATGGCGGAAGCAATCATCTGAGAACAAAAACAACTGTTAAGACGGGGGATAGTTATTCGTATGAACCGATTAAAATAGACGGATATACAAGCCTGGATGACAGTACGGTCAGTGATTCTTTTGTAAGAGCGGATGACACAGAGAAAGATGGAGTTATTCGTATATATTTCTATTATGAGGGCAGAATACAATACACAGTAAAAGTATATGATAATTATGGTTCTAAGCGGATTCTGCGTGAAACGTCAACCGTTTATACAGGAGAACATTTATCTTATTCGGGAGAGCCGAAAGATGGATATTTTACAGCAAGCACATCCAATGATGACATTGAATGTGTGACCGGAAATTATGCGGATGAAGATAATAATAAAGTCATTATTGTAGAATTCTGGTATGAAGAAATAAAAACATGGCCAGTAGAAATTTATGATGTTGTTGCAGGTGAGAAAAAGCTGCGTGAAACAATGAGTATTACAAATGCAGAGTGCCTGAAAGAAGATCCGGTTGATGTAGATGGATATGATTGCGTGAGGAGCGTAAACAGCTATCTGGACGGTTATGAGATGGAAGAAGCGGCAGATGAAGATGGTGTCATCCGTGTTATGTTTTATTATGAAACATCAGAGCCATTTGAAGTGGAAGTCTATGATATTTATGATGGTACGGAGCATCTGAGACAGACAGAAAGCCTTAATCCCGGAGATTATGATTGGTATGAGGCAAATCAGAATATACTTGGCTATAATCCAAGCCAGAAGTCACAGGATGACGTGCGTATATATGCACTGAGTGAGAATGCAGATGAGAACCGTGTGATCCGTGTTAATTTTTATTATGATTCTGTTACTGTATACACAATAGAGGTTTATGATGTCTATGATGGAAATGAGACCTTAAGAGAAACGAAAAAAAGTAAATTCCGGAAGATATGTATGGTTATATTCAGAGCCGAAAGATGGATATTATACATATGACAAAAAAAATACGACTGGACTTACAGACCAGATGCAGGCAGATGAAAATCATGTGATCAAAGCATATTTTTATTATAAACTGAAGGAAACGTATACGGTCAGGGTTGCGGATGTTTATGATGGAAAAACATTCTGGAGAGATGATACAACGGCTGTTTCAGGAGATTATATTTATATAAAGGCACTTTCAGAGATATTAGACAATGGATATTATTGCGAGAACCGCAGTTATAATGCAGTTGCAGGAATTTTGAATCCTGATTATGCAGATGAAGTGGATGAAGTAAATAAGACAGTCACTTATTATTTCTCCTACAAAAAGGGTGACAGACCAGTAAATCCAAGTATATCTGTTCCAGAAAAAATTTATCAGTATATAGTGACAGAACATTATCTGGATGTGAATGGTAATGAGCTGATAAGTGATCAGGTGTCAGCATCCTATGTGGATGAAGGAAAAGATTTACAGATTAATGTACCGTCCGATAAAAAGGATGGATATAACTTTAAGATGCTTCAGTATCTGTATACGAACAAAAAGAATGAAGCAGTCCGGGAAAGCTTGCGGACCGGAAGTGTTACGATAAATCCATACGGAAATATCGCTGTTGACATTTATTATGTCCAGAAACAGATGTATACGGTTAAAGTTGTAGATGAATATTATGATACAAATGGAACAACATTATTAAAGTCCGCAGTCAGAAAAACAGACATATTAGAGGAGAATACATCATATAGTTATCAGGCACTTGACACTGCCGGTTATGAAGTGATTGGAGAAAAAACAATTTCGGGAAAAGCAGTATCAGATCAGAAAGTAACTTTTAAGTATAAGAAGATTTTAGTAAAAGTTGCTGTTGAAAAAGTTACATTGAACAAGACAGAATTGAAGCTTAACAAAGGCAAAACGGATACGTTAAAAGCGACAGTTACACCAGATACGGCAACAAACCGCAGTGTACAGTGGAAATCATCAAATACAAAGGTTGCCACGGTATCGGATTCCGGTGTTGTAAAAGCTGTATCTGCCGGAACCGCAGAGATTACGGCACTTGCAAAAGATGGAAGTGGAAAGAAAGCCGTATGTAAGGTTATAGTTCCATACAGTATCACATATAAGCTGAATAAGGGAACGAACAATAAATCCAATCCGGACACTTATTATAATGAGACTGTAAAATTAAAAAATCCATCCAGAGCAGGATATTTATTTGATGGCTGGTATACAGACAGTAAATACAGTAGGAAAATCACAACCATTAAAAATACTGCAAAGAAGAATTATACTTTGTACGCAAAATGGAAGAAAGTCACTGTAAAGACCGTTGCCGTGAAGAAGGCAACCAATGGAAAGGGCAGTAAAATAAAGATATCCTGGAATAAACTGTCGGATATTTCCGGATATGAAATAAGCTATTCTTACAGTAAGAAATTTGAAGCGAAAAAGACAAAAAAAGTGATCGTATCCGTAAAAGCAAAAAAGTTATACGACCAAAAAACTGAAAAAACGGGTTTATTATGTGCGCATGCGGGCATATAAAATGGACTCAAAAGGAAAGCGTATATACGGAAAATATTCCAAAGTAAAGGCTGTAAAGGTAAAAAAATAGTAAATAAAACCGTTGACAAATCGGGGGTAAGTGCATAAACTAGAGTAAGCGAATCAACTTACCAGTATAAATACGATAAGGGCGTTGAGCGGGAAGAGTAAGAAATCAGAGTGCTGACAGAGAGAAACTGCCATCGGCTGCAAGCAGTTTTCAGAAAGAGATTTCCGAAGTGCCTCCGTGAGCCTGTCCGGGGAAACGGTTTGTCTGCCAGTACAGTATCCGGATACGAGTAACACGCGTTAAGTGTATTGAGTGAGGATCAAAAGATCCTTAAGTTAGAGTGGAACCACGATCATTTCGTCTCTTAGAGATGAAATGATCCGTTTTTCATGATAATGGAATGTTCGCGGAGCGTACATTCTATTATTTGGTTAAGGAAAGGGGATGCCAGTTTTGGGAATCATCAGTCATATTAAGGAAGAATTTACAGTGATAAAGGAGCGGGACCCGGCGATCAATCGCCGATGGAGGTATTGCTTTATCCGAGTTTTCGGGTTATGTTGAGCTACAGACGTGCGCATAAGCTGTATTTAAAAGGACATTTCTTCTGGGCGAGATTTATTTCACAGCGGGCAGCGAGAAAAACAGGAATTGAGATACATCCGGGAGCAACGATCGGGAAAGGATTTTTTATTGATCACGGAAGTGGTGTGATCATTGGAGAGACGGCGATCGTTGGGGACAATGTTACTTTGTATCAGGGTGTGACACTAGGCGGTACCGGAAAAGAGACCGGAAAACGTCATCCGACGATCGGGGATAATGTTATGATCAGTGCGGGTGCAAAGATCATCGGTTCCTTCACCGTTGGAGAAAATTCCAAGATCGGAGCGGGAAGTGTGGTCATAGAGGAAGTGCCGCCAAACTGTACCGTAGTCGGTGTTCCGGGAAGAATCGTAAAACGTGACAATGTGAAGATGCCGCGGAGTGATATGGATCAGTGCCATCTGCCGGATCCGGTCAAAGAGGACATCAATGTGCTGCAGAGGGAAAATGCAGAACTGGTCAACCGTGTGCTTGATTTAGAGCAGGCAGTCCGGATTTTAAGTGCTGATGCACAAAAAACAAAATAAATTGCATTTTGCTCCGCAAAACAAGGAGTAAAATCTCTGCTCACCAGAGGGTTCGCATTTGCTCCGCAAAACAAGGAGGATTTATAATGTCAATTAGTTTACAGAAAGGACAGAAGGTCAGTCTGTCAAAAGATAACGCAGGATTGTCAAAGATTATTGTCGGTCTTGGATGGGATGAAGTGCA
>ENA-OQAN01000097-OQAN01000097.1-human-gut-metagenome-genome-assembly--contig:-NODE-97-length-44958-cov-4.543619_pt1 | contig 44958 bp, 48 predicted proteins | sample MGYA00242735_ERZ504527 | MGnify/ENA primary metagenome ERZ504527 (study PRJEB26092, sample SAMD00036230) | human gut metagenome | host: Homo sapiens | study: EMG produced TPA metagenomics assembly of... | reverse complement strand
CCACCGGATTTGAAAGCCGGATCTGCATCAGATTGTAAAGAAGAATACATACATAAATGGCACCAAAAAGTTCTGCGGTATGAAGCATCCCCATCCTGAAATGTAAAACGGAATTGCTGCATCTAATCCGGTCAGCCGGTACAAAAACATGGTCAGTAATTTCTGGAATACGATACCGAGTATCAGGCCGCCGCCAACTGCGATCAGGAAAGAAAAAAACGTTTCCCATGCCATGATTTTGGCAATATGGATTTTTTCCATGCCAAGAATATTATAGATCCCAAGTTCTTTTTTTCTGCGCTTCATAATAAAGCTGTTCGTATAAAACAAAAAGATACTGACAAACACACCTACGACGATCACTCCAAAGAAAAGAACCATCTGGACACTGGTTCCTCCGCGCATCTTTGAGAGCCCTTCATTCCCCTGGATCGCACACATCGTATAAAACATCATGGCTGACAACATTCCTGCGATCACATATGGCAGATAAAACTGTCTGCTGTTTTTTAAGTTGCTCCATGCAAGTTTCAGATAAAGTTTATTCATGACGCTCACCACCTGTCGTTAAAATAGTGAGTGTGTCGGATATTTTCGCATAAAGTTCCTCGGTACTCATATCTCCGCGGTACAACTGATGGAATACTTCTCCATCTTTGATAAACAGCACCCGTTTCGCATGACTTGCTGCCTTGATACTGTGTGTTACCATAAGGATCGTCTGTCCATCCTCATTGATCTGGTTAAATAATGCCAGGATACTGTCGGTCGCCTTCGAATCAAGTGCCCCGGTCGGTTCATCCGCTAAGATCAGCTGTGGATTTGTAATCAGTGCACGCGCCACTGCCACACGCTGTTTTTGTCCACCGGAGATTTCATACGGATATTTTTCCAAAAGTTCTTCAATTCCAAGTTTTTTTGCAAGCGGATATACCTTTGGCTCCATCTGCTCCGGTTTTACACCGGCAAGTACAAGCGGGAGCAGGATATTGTCCTTTAAGCAGAACTGATCTAATAAGTTAAAATCCTGAAAAACAAATCCGAGATGATCCCGTCTGAATGCAGAGATCTCTTTCTCACGGAGCGTCACAATATTTTTCCCGTTCAAAAGGACTTCTCCCGCAGTCGGCTTATCCAGTGCGGCAAGAATATTGAGAAGCGTCGTTTTTCCAGAGCCGGACTCTCCCATGATCGCCACATACTCGCCTTCCTCCACCGAAAAATTCATCGATTTTAATGCCTCCACCTGGTTTCCTCCAAACCGCGTGGTATATATTTTCTTTAAATTATTTACCTCTAAAAGTGCCATATCAGGTTCCTCCCCGTCTTTTCTACTCTCATATTTTTTCTGCTGCTGTAAGCATCGTTTTTACCGCAGCAATTTTATTTCATTTCCTCAAGGACTGTACCCAGTATAGCAAAACAGGGAAATGTATGCCATCGAACCAGCTTACATTTCCCTGCCGTATCTTACATTCCTGTAAGATTGCATTTTTATTCCATTATACATTTTTACCTGAAATAGCCGCTTTAACCAATTTTTACAACCGTTCCCACCTCTTCTTTTGAAGTAATGGAAAATGTGTGCCCCAGTTTCTTTAAAATACGGCTGCACAAATACAGACCGATTCCACTCGAATGCTGTCCCTCATGTCCGTTACAGCCGGTATATCCCATCTCACAGATACGCGGCAGATCCTGCCCGGATCCCGATTCCGGTATCCTCAATGACAAGGCGAACCGATTTCATGCCGCTGTTCTCCCCATCATCTTCTTTTCTATGAGATGCTTTCTGCACTGGCACCGACATGGTTCCATCCCCATCCTTCAGATAAATTTTAATACCGCCTGTTTTTGTATATTTGACCGCATTCGATATCACCTGTTCTATGACAAATGAGAGCCATTTTTTATCGGTGATCACCGTTGTTTCAACCGGCTCATAGCTCAGACTGATTTTTTTGCAATAAACTGCCTGGCGTATTTTCTCACGGAAGTCCGTATGATCTCATCTAAATCGGTCTCCTCAAATACAAAATCCGTCGTTTCCGAATCAAGACGCTGATACTGCAATGCCATCTCCACATACTGTTCAATCCCAAACAGTTCGGAAAGTTCCTCTGTCATCTGCCCCTCATCATTTTTATTCTGAAGCAGAAGCCGCAGTGCTGCGATCGGTGTCTTGACCTGGTGAACCCACATGGCATAATATTCCTGCATATTTTTCTGTCTTGTGGCTGCCCGGCTCTGCGCCCTGTATATTCATCCGATAATATCCGAAGAAGCTTCTGGTATTCATTTTCCAGCAGGTCTGCATTTTCCGGCATCCCGTCCGTGGAGAGCATGATGGTATGCTCTAACTCCTTTACCTTCTGATAATGCCTGTAATACCTCATCGCATCAAAAGCCAGAAGTATCAGCAGCAGAAACAGTGAAATAAATATTCCATAACCAATTTCTGCGAATGGTATTTTATTGAGCATCATCGTGATGATCATGATCGTTTCACATGCAATGACAATGCACAGCCAGACACCAATTCTTTTTACATAAGAAATAATTCCGCTCATCCGATCTGATACCCGATTCCTTTTCTCGTTACAATAAAATCACAAAGCCCCACTGATTCCAGTTTTTTCCGCAAACGGTTTACATTGACAGAAAGCGTATTTTCATCCACAAAACTGTCACTCTCCCATAATTTTACCATCAGCGTATCTCTTGATACAACTTTCTGTTTATTTTCCATGAGTACCTGCAGGATCTTAAATTCATTTTTCGTCAATTCTATTTTTTCCTGCTCATAAAATAATGCTGCCTCTGTCAGATTCAGCATGGCACCCTTATGCTCTAAAACAGCACTCTGTCCTGTAAAATCATAGGTTCTGCGAAGCATTGCCTGTACCTTTGCAGTCAGCACCTCAAGATCAAATGGTTTTGCGATAAAATCATCTCCGCCCATACTGACTGCCATGACAATATTCATATTATCCGACGCGGACGATACAAAAATAACAGGCACTTTTGATACTTTACGGATCTCACTGCACCAGTGGTAGCCATTGAAAAAAGGAAGTTTCACATCCATCAGTACAAGCTGCGGATCAAACGCCGCGAACGTACCGGCCACATTGGAAAAATCTTCGGCACAGCATACCTCATAATTCCAACTTTCCAGATGAGTTTTGACACTCCGTGCTATACTTTCGTCATCTTCTACAATCAAAATACGGTACATGGCATTTACCACAGTTCTGCCAGCTCATAAATAAGCTTCTCTGTTTTCTCCCAGCCAAGACAAGGATCTGTAATGGATTTGCCATAGCAGTGCTCTCCAACTTTCTGGTTTCCGTCCTCGATGTAACTCTCGATCATCAGTCCCTTGACCAGCTTATGAATATCTGCCGACATCTTACAGCTATGCAGCACGTCCTTGCTGATTCTGATCTGTTCCTCAAATTTCTTACCGGAATTGGAATGGTTTGCATCCACGATAACTGCCGGATTTGCAAGTGGATTGCTTGACGAATTGGCATCCTCATAATGCTCCAGCAGATTCTGCAGATCTTCGTAATGATAATTCGGAATATTTCTTCCGAATTTATCCACATAACCTCTCAAAATTGCATGCGTATATGGATTTCCCTGTGTTTTTACTTCCCAGCCGCGGTATAAAAATGTATGGCTGTTCTGTGCAGCAATGATGGAATTCATCATGACTGCAATGTCACCGCCGGTTGGATTTTTCATACCTACCGGAATACCAACACCGCTTGCCGTCAGTCTGTGCTGCTGGTTTTCCACGGAACGTGCACCTACTGCTACATAAGAAAGCAGATCTGACAAATATCTGTGATTTTCCGGATATAACATCTCATCCGCACAGGTAAAACCGGTCTCTTCCACTGCACGTTTATGCATCTGGCGAATCGCTATGATTCCTTTTAACATATCCGTTTCTTTTTCCGGGTCCGGCTGATGCAGCATACCCTTATAACCGATTCCAATCGTTCTTGGTTTGTTCGTGTAAATACGTGGAATCATAAAAATCTTATCTGCAACTTTATCCTGTACTTTGCGAAGTCTTGAAATATAATCAATTACCGCATCCTCGTTGTCCGCAGAGCACGGCCCGATCACCAGAATTAATTTATCTTCTTTTCCCTCAAAGATTGCGCGGATCTCATCATCACGCTCTGCCTTAGTTGCAACAACCTGTGCACTTACCGGATATTCTTCCTTCAATTCTGCCGGTGTCGGAAGTTTCCGTAAGAACTCCATTTCCATTTCCATTTTGTCCTCCGTTTCTGCGCCGTTTTTCTATATCAGTTATCGATATCATCCTGTTAAAAGACATTTTGTACTCTTTGCGCTGACTTTTTTTATTTATATCAATAGATTTGCCTGTAAAACATTGAATCTATTGTGTTCATAATGCGTTTTTCTTTTTCACTTTAAAGCATTGCAGTATGAAGTTCCTTTAAATAATACTTTGTTCTTTGTGATCTGTCAATCCCTTTTGAATAATTTAACAGCTTCTTCCTTAACATAGGAAAACGCGAAAACAGGTATTCCGTTTCCGAAATACCTGTCTAAAATCATATTATGCCGTTTTTAATAAAATACATGGTTTCCAATTACAACACCGGCGCGTCCGGAACTTGCTCTTGAGAAACAGGTTGCACCACCAGTGTTATCAGAACCGCCCAATGCCTGTTGTGCTGCCTGTACGCAGCTGCTCTTTGGTCCGTTTGCTGCGATACTCGCAACCATTCCCTGTCCTGCCGGCGGGAATTGACCGCTCTGGTAAATAACACCAGAAATACTGGATGGATATGCACCGGAACGAAGTCTGTTCATAACAACTGCCCCAACTGCAAGCTGTCCTTCATAACATTCATTTCCTGCTTCACACTGGATCAGTGCTGCAAGAAGTGTCACATCATCATAAGATGCTGAAACTGAAGCATTCTGTACGGTGGATGTCTCTGTAGTCTGTGCTGCTTTTGCCGCTGCCTCTTCCTCAGCTTTCTTTGCTAATGCTGCCTTTTCTTCTTCGATTGTAACTGCCTCGCCAAGTGCAAGTTCTGTCGTAACATAATCTGCACTGACATATGCGGTCTGTCCTTTATATTTTACAGCTACCCAGCCATCTTCTGCCTCAGCATCTGTATCGACCGTCAATGTCGTTCCTTCGGAAACTGCAGTGATAACGGACGCATCCTCGGACGCTTCATTTCTGACACGAAGTCCATTCGTATTGACCTGTGCCTCTGTTTCAACATTTTCCTGTGCATAGGCAAGTGCGTCCTCACCGGATACACAATAATCATTGTTGACATATCCGTCTACATCACCGGATACCACATGAGTCCATGTATCTCCGCTCTCGACAACGTCTGCCACATCACCTTTATATAATTTACCGATAATCTCTGCATCCGCACCGCCAGATGCCCTGACATATAAAAACTCATCAACATCTGCCATCAGACGGTTCTGCCACTCAGCATCTTCTGTATTCTCTGTATTCCCGGCATCCTCAGCATTCTCGATGTTTTCTGTCTCTTCTGTATTCTCGGTCTCAGTGTTTTCTGTATTTTCTATATCTGTTGCGTTTTCTTCAACTGTTTCCTGTATATCTTCTGTAGTACCCGCATCCTGTGCCGTGCCATCTTCCTCTGATTCAATCTGTGCAGATTCCTCTATGGATGCTGCTTCATTCTGTACTACAGATGCATTTTCCAATGTATCTGTATCTTCCACTGCCTGCGCTTCCTCATCTGCTGAAGCAACAAGTATGGTCTGGGAGTGTTCAATCCCTGCTGCTGCCATCTCCACTATATCTGTGTTTATCTGGTTTAACTGTGCAACAACACCTGCTGTCCCATCTGTAGCTAAGTCCGTCCTTGTGTCTGCTACAACCGCTACTGCCTCTGCTGAAACTGTACTGGCTGCATCTGCAATCGCGCACATCACTACCATAGAACCGGCAAGCATGATTCCGCTGATTGCTCTTTTTCTTAAATTCATAGAAAACCTCCATCAGTGTTTACCATCTTATGTAAATAGTATTACACCTTTGTTTCGTTTTATTCATCTTTGTTACAATTATTACGGATTTATTACAATGAGGATTATAGCAAAGCAAACATGAAATGTCAAGCATCTGACATTTTATTCCAAATTTTACGAAAAAACCTCCTCTATAACATCATGGATCACGGTCACGGACTCTGCATTCTGCTTTCCTTTCTCCAGACCTTGCAATACCTGCGTCTGGTGTAAATCAGTGTCTTCCTTCAGCCTTATTTTACCGGTCATTTTTTCATGTTCGTTTTCTGTTCTATCTTCGGTTTCTTTTTGTCTGTTTTGTTTTTCTATTTGCTGCAATCTTTTTTCTATTTCCCTGTTCATCATAAGGTTTTTTCGCTCTGTTTTTTTTATCCTGTGTAATACATAAATCAGAAGGATCAATATCACAATACTGCTTCCCATATAAAACCATTCTGCATATTCTGCCATAAAGGTTCCCATCTGCTCCATGTATACCACCTCTCTTTTCCGGGACTTATCAATAAATTTATGTATTGTCCCTTTTTCTTATTAATTATAGAAAGAACAGAACCATTTGAAAAGGTCTTTCGGCCGTGTTTTGACCGCAACTTCCGACATTTTTCCCTTTCAATTCTTTGCTTTTTATCAATTCTCTCTCTTCCTGTTTTCCATTTTATAAGTCTTTTCTTGACTTTTATGCATAAGGGTATTATAAATAGGGAAGTGCAAAATGTTACAGGAAAGGGATTATTCTATGAAAAAAATCGTAATGACCGGGGGCGGCACTGCAGGACATGTCACACCAAATATCGCATTGATGCCAGCCTTGCGAAATGAAGGTTTTGAAATTTCTTATATAGGTTCCTATGAAGGAATTGAAAAACGGCTGATCGAGGAACAGGGTGTTCCTTACTATGGCATTTCTTCTGGAAAATTAAGACGTTACTTTGATCCTAAGAATTTTTCAGATCCATTTAAAGTATTAAAAGGATATGCGCAGTCGATCCGGCTTTTAAAAAAGATAAAACCGGATGTCGTTTTTTCTAAAGGCGGCTTTGTCTCTGTCCCAGTTGTTTTAGCTGCAAAACACTGCAAAGTTCCTGCCATTATACATGAGTCTGATCTGACTCCGGGACTTGCAAACAAACTTGCCATTCCGAGCGCAACAAAAGTTTGCTGTAATTTTCCTGAAACACTTTCTTATCTTCCGAAAGAAAAGGCGGTACTGACCGGTTCCCCGATTCGTCAGGAACTTTTAACAGGAAATGCCGACTTTGCTTTTTCGCTCTGTCATTTTAAAGATCACAGTAAACAGACAATTCTGATCGTTGGTGGAAGTTCCGGCTCCCGTGTAATAAATACAGCGATCCGCGGCCTGCTTCCTGAACTTTTGAAAAATTATAATGTGATTCATCTCTGTGGAAAAGGTATCTGGACGATACATTAACTGCGACAGATGGATATGCACAGTTTGAATATGCCAACAAAGAGCTTTCCGATATGTTTGCTCTTGCAGATCTTGTCATTTCCCGCGCAGGTGCAAACGCAATCTGTGAACTTCTTGCGTTGCGCAAGCCTAATATTTTAATTCCTCTTTCCGCCGCTGCCAGCCGTGGAGATCAGATTCTGAATGCAAATTCGTTTCGTTCCCAGGGATTTAGTTATGTATTAGAGGAAGAAGAACTGTCAAACACAACACTTCTTGAAGCAATTGAACATGTCTTCCACAAAAAGGAAGCATATATTGAGGCAATGGAAAACAGTAACAGCCGTAATTCCATTGATACGATTATCGGACTGATTTTAGACGCATCTAAAAAATGATTTTTAAGATAAGAGGAACGGATATATATTTTTTATATGTCTGTTCCTCTTTCGTTGTATAACTATGGTCAAAAAACTGATTATTCAGCAATCTTTTTACATCTTTAAAGAATCTCTGATCTCCGCCATCTCTTCTGGTGTAAACTCTTCATGATCCCAGATCAGAATATCATTATTTTTTGCATTCTTATAACGAGGGATCAGATGCATGTGAAAATGAAATACTGTCTGTCCAGCAATTTCATGATTATTCTGCACAATATTAAATCCATCGCACTTTAAAACATCCGTCATATGTTTTGCAAGTTTTTTTGCAAGCTGCATTGCATGTCCTGCAGTCTTTTCATCAATCTCATAAATGTCTGCATAATGTTCCTTTGGCAGGATCAATGCATGTCCTTTTGATGCCGGGCTTGCATCCAGAATTACTTTGAACTCATCATCTTCATAAATCGTATTGGACGGAATCTCGCCTCCAATAATTTTACAAAAAATACAATTTGCATCTCTCATTTTATCTATTATCCTCCATTTCCGTGCATCTGCACTTCCTTTTATTTGCGTAATCAACGTATTTGCTGCGACGTCCTGCAGATTTTGTGCATCAATGTGCGAAATTAAACATGGTATCTAACATACGCAGGATCTTAAAGTTTCCTTTCGCAGTCATTTCCCCTGTCATAAATGCTCTCTGAAATGTCATCCGTCCATCTACGATACTGTCCATAACTTCCGGTTTTAATTTTGCATAGACATCAATATTTTCTTCCTGGCCATAGTGAATGGTAAGCTCGCCTTCATTTACTTCCAGAAACAGCGGTTTTTTCCTGCCCTCTATAATAAACAGATATCTTGCCCTAAATTCTGGCTGCGGTGCAAACTGTGCACGAAATGTTTCAATATAAGCCTCTTCATCCTCTTTTTCGGACTTACCAAGCATTCCCTTAAACATCGTTGCAAGTTCTTCGATATCTTCCTTCTGTTTTTTCACATATGTGTCATCCGACACATACTTTGACAACTGCTCACTCTCCTGTGGGGTAAGCTCTAACTGAGGAGTCCTTAATATGGTCTGTTTTACTGCCTGATTGCTGGTTGGAAGACATTTTACTTTCTGCGAGATCGTCCGGTAAAGATTTTCTGCTTTCTTCTCAATCAGAACGGTATAGTCCTTATTCATCTCAAAACTGACAAGATCCTCAACATATCCGCAAAGTCCCGGGCATGGCTGTCCACCTAAAATCTCCCATGCACTCTGCAATGTCAGTTCGCCCTCGCGCTCTCCATATGTTGTAGACATGACAATCGGCTGCATATAAGTCGTTTTTATCTTTTCCTTATCGCCATACAGCCAGCAGGCATCCAGGAACTGCTGCATGTAGCCGCTATCCCAAGCCACTCGATGGTGGTCGCAAGAATAATACCATCCGCATCTTTCATCGTTTGCGGAAGCGTTGCGATCTCATTTTTATGCTCATAAATATTAATGCGTTCCACTGTCACGCGAAGTTCCTGCAATACTTCTTCCATTTTGTTCAACACATATAATGTAGGATCATCTAACAATCCCCGTCCACCATAATAAATGTTTACTTTCATATTCTACCTCTTCCTGCATGTTCACCAAATACTGTTTTCAGTATATAAAGTTTTATTCTTATAATCAACAATTTTCCACTTTTTTGTGGTATAAAATCATCGCCGCAAGAAATCCGGTAAGAATTCCTCCAACATGACACCAGTTATCAATTCCAATTGTGGAAAAACCATAGTACAGACTCAATACCGCCATAAGGATCATTCCTTTTACCGTTAAACCTTCAAATCTGCCCCGATGTCTTATCACTACCAAGATCAAACCGCCAATCGTGCCAAACACCGCACCGGATGCGCCTGCTGATACTGCATAATCTCCGCTGTATAACATCATAAAATAGGATAATAATCCTCCACCAATTCCGGATAACATGTATATTACAAACATTTTAAAATGACCTGCTGCCCGCTCCAGTCTCGATCCAACACAGCAGAATATTACCATATTGTTTACCAGGTGTGGTAAACCAAAATGAATAAACATCGCTGTAAATATCCTCCACCACTGATGATTGATCTGTATGAACTCCGGGTACATTCCGCCATGGGATGCAATATAAAACGGATCCTGCGTATCTCCCAGAATTTCCAGTATCAGATATACGATCACATTTATGGCAGCAATCGCTATCGTAGTATAGGAGAGTCCCTTCAGAGAAAAACCTGGATTTGTACTTCCGGTACTTTTTGATTCGGCTCTGCAATTCTCCAGTGCATTTTTAAGTCCCCAGAAATCCCCCGGCTGATTCTCATAAATGATCAGTCTGCCCTGCTTCATGTCGTAACCCCAGACATTTTTTTGCATACAGCATAACTGATGCATCATATCCGTATTATTACCAGACAGCAGTGTAAGCAATTCCACATGATAAACCGGATAGCCTTCCGGAAAATCTGCAAGTCTTCCCTGCGGATGATAAAACAGATCCATCACACGTTCCTGCATTACCTGATGCTGTTCTACTGTCAAAGCCTGTGTATCTTCCAGCGATATCATCATTACCACATGAAATCCCTGCTGGTAGTATTTATAAAAAAACGCCGATATTTTCCGGCTGTACCCTGCAAAACCGGTAACCTTCTGTAAGTATTGCCTGTTCTATCTCTCTGTTCATATATTTGCCCTCTGATTTAATTATAGCCGTATTTATTGTGCATGTTTTCCACACATAATATGAACTCGCTAAAGTTCATTATAACGTAGCAAAAAAAGATTGCAAATATGTATGTCTTTTTATTTTCTTAAATAAATCTAAACTTTTCGTCCGCAAACATAACCGTTTCCTGCGCCTGAAGGCTCATTTTTACCCTGCAATTCAGTAACTCTCCGCCTACCATGGTCCCATTGGAAGAATTAAGATCCTCTATAAAGTAAACCTCCCCTTTTCTGGTGATCCGCGCATGATGCCTGCTCACTGTTCCACTCGGTATCACACCATCACAATCCAATTCACTTCCTATAATATATGGGGTATGATCTATCGAAAGTTCACTGCAGGTGCCATTTCCTTCATATTTTAGTATTCCATATTCCTTTTTGGCTAGATCAGCAAGTAAAACAGTTGGATTCTGCTGGTGCATGTTAATTTCTGGTTCCGGTTCAAATACAAATGGCTCCACTTTTTTCTCCGGTATTTTTCCCCCTTGTAATAATTTACGGATCCTTCCAAATATGTTCTGCTCTTTTTGCTGCCACAAACGCAGGATCCCTTTTTTCTTATTTTCCACAGGAATCGACATATACTCAGACTCCTCTTCCTTCCACACCGTCTCTGTAATTTTTTCTGGTACATCCTCTGTATATTCAGCCTTTCTCAGTATCTTTTTTATTTCTGCAATACAGTATCCATCCATTCTGGTATATTCAAATAACTCATATGCCGTCTGAACTCCATTCACATTTTTATGGTCTAATTTTGCCAGAAGATACTCTAACAGCTCATGAAATGATTTTCCTATCTCCTTTTCATTTCCAAAATAACAGCAAAAACTGACATTTTCTGTCTGATTGTCAAAAAAAATACTTTCCGGGCGCAGCAGCAATATATCCGGAGATATCAGCAAGCCATCCAGTATCTCCGCCATCGCAACAACCGCCTCACATATTTTAATAAATATCTCATAACTGATATCTGACAATTCCGCTAACATATCCACTGCCTGTTTTCCTGTTATGTCATACCACAACTGTGTCTGTCCGTTTCTGCTATTATACTCCGGCAATATAAGTTCCCTGGGTCTGTTTCTCCAGAGCATTTCTTTTTCCCATGGTTCTCCTTCTAATGCCGGTGTTAAAATCATATGACTGGCATGAATATTTCTGTAATAACTAAATTGAATACTCAAAATAATTCTCTCACCCTTTCCAGCTCATAAAACAGTTTTACCGCATTTACTGTTTGATCTTTTATAATTCCCCCTGCAAGTGTTCTCGTCTCGTCATACAACTGCAGTCCAAGTTTCATAATAACGAAAAATAATAACATCGCCATTGACATAATGATTGCGGCCTCAATGGTAATGGATGCTTCCCATTCCTTCATTCCATCACCATTACGAACAGATAACCCGCCAGTAAAAAAGGGGCAAAGGGAATCCTGTAGGTTCGTCCTTTCCTTCTGATCACCGATAAAAATAAAGATGTTATCCCAGCTAAAAATAGTCCTATAACAAATACCTCCACATTTTTTTCAAATCCCAAAAATATCCCGCTGACCACCAGAATCATTCCATCTGCACGCCCGACACTTCCACCTGACCATAACCCAAAAAACAAGATCATCATTCCAATCCCCATTCCGAGTAAAATCTCTATGATACTCAACTCCATACTATAGAGATGAAATAAGAGTCCTATAATACCTCCGGTCAGTAAAAAATATATATTTATTTTTCTATTTCTGTAATCCTGAAATGCAGATATCGAAAAAAATCCAAGTATTAATGTATTTTGCAGCATTTTCCCATAATCCTCCTGCATTCTTCTAAGTTTCGCATCTACTGCATTTTTTTCTATTGCCCACTTCTGACAGACGTATCATATAAATTGTGCGTTTAATTCCACCACAATTTAAATCATAATGAAATCTGTTTCCCTGATCTGTAATAAACACCGTATTTTTTTCTTTTATTTTTTCCGCGCAAACTTCGCATTCGCGGTATTTTTCTCCATATTTATTTCTTTTATTCTTTATATCTGTATAATTAACAGCTGATATTGATAATTTCAAATATGTACATTCTCTCGATGTATGATATACACTCCCCTTTTCTGCCACATACACCCATATCTCCATATTACCGTTATCTTCCACCCATCCTGTCCACTTACGGCAAATGACATGCTGTCTGATTTTAAGATACGGCTTTCCGGGCAGCCACACCGGCATTTTGACACCATAAGATGCTACAAGATAAATTTTATCCTCCGTGAATTTTGATTTCAAAAGATTAATACCTGCCACTTTATTAACTACATAGTGGTTGATATTGTCACTTTTCTTTATATTTTTCTTGAAAAGTACATTTGCTGCAGCCATCCCAACGATCTTCTCATGATCTTCACCCTCCTGCGCTGCCATAACTGCAAGTTTACGCCCGGTATCATCCAATGCCTTTTGTACATCCATCTGAACCTGCATTACCCGGAAAAACATTAGAATCATTACAAAAAATAATGCCATAACCGGCAAGATAACAGCCGCCTCTAATGTAAATGATCCTTCCAGCCAGAGACATGGCGGTGTCTCCTGACGGCGGCAGGCCTCCGCCTGATGAGAAAGAATATTATTACTTTCCGGGAGAGATCCTTTTTTGTATATTTTATATTTCTTTTTTTCCTTCTCTGTAAGAAACACCGCCATATCCCCTCCTTATTCATTTATGTATGACAGTTTCTGTCTTTTAAAAAACGTATATCCCCCTTTTCCATATCTCCATAGAAGCTTCTCTTTGCAAATAACGGCTTAGCTTCAAACCGCAGTTCGCAGATCATATTGTCTATCATATGATCCATTCTGGCATTTTTACCATTCTGCTCCTTTTGCATGGCAAGTTCCATGATATCCATCATACGATATGCCATTTTTTTCTCTTTCATCGCAAATAGCAGCTGTTTTATATACGCCTGATAGGATAAGCCGTTTTTACATTCTCTTGCTTTTCCCTCACCCGTCACTATTTCACCCAGCTTTTTTAGATCCGTGGTCCACTCTGCTGCACTTTTAATGAGTGAAATTTTTCCACCGGAAAGAAGAGTTCGCAGATCAAGTATACTTTCCACATATGCCCACGCTGCCACCACACCAATTTGAACAATCTTGACAACTGCCGGATTCCCGGAAAAACCGGCAAGTGATGTTGCAATCATTAATGTCTGATTTAATTTTTCTCTATCCGCTATAATATGTGCAACATTTGCAGCTTCGCGCATCCGCATCAGACGTTCTATGGATGATTCCAGGTTTTTCTTATCCGTATCTTTACCACACAGGATATATTCCATCTCATAAGTTAGATCTCCTTTTCCCGGCTCTGTATAATCCGAAAAATGTTTTCCAATATATTCCAGTACCATGACACGATCAGATACATTCATTTTTTCTGCCTTTTTCATATCATACCGCCCAGTTTCACACTGTCTGTTCGAAACCATATCTTTTGCTTCAACTGCTTTCGCCGATAAAGACGACATATCTGATACCGTCATTCCAAGGAGCGCATTCTGTTTTAATTGCAGGACAATCTGGATTGGGCTTTCCTTTTTGCCGTCTTCTGCATCCTGTGCGTGATTATTCTCATTGTCCTGGATGTTTTTTTCTCCAGCCTCCTCCTGCGGCGCACCCTCTTTGTCATTCTGATCCGCCTGTTCTTTTTCCTTTTTTGCATTTATGATGGCCTGATCTGCATCCTCTACACTATATTCTGTTTTTCCATCTGCCTCCGCCTTTTTTCCATCCTGATATTGCTGATACATTTTCTTTGCAACATCCTCCGGCAGATGCCTCTTCATATATGCAGATGCCTGACGCAGCATACCTGTACCATCATTATCCGTTGCAAACATATATTCCAGCAGGGAAGCTTCGCACAGCTTTGTTCGAAACACACTGTTTTCCCCGGTTTCAGACAAATTTCCAGCCACATAGTCCATGACACGGGAGCTCACTTTATTCTCATCAAACTGATCCCAACCATATGCACCATCCAAATACAGTAAATGATATTTATCCCATAATACCGTCTGATATTCCGCTGCCACACAGTCCATTCCTGTATCTGCCGCAAGGGTATCCATCATTTGCAATCCCGATACCCTTGCTCCTTCCAGTAATGCAAGCAGAAAAGATAAAATCAACAACAGACTCAGGGCAGAAAATATGGTCAGACTTCCTTCTTCCTCTGTCTTCATAACAATTTGTTACTCTCTATTGTTATCTTCTTAAGAATTTTTGTATTTAAGCTCTTGATTTTCGTGTTAAATACAACGATAAGCCCAATTAAAATAACAAGTATCAACACGATCTCAATAATGGCCACCCCGTCTTCTTCCCCTAAAAATTCTTTAAACCCCTTCATTACAATTTCTCCTTTCTAATCTTACAATCCATAATTTCATGAAATGATCATTACACACTTTACCGGCAAATCCTTTGTTTTAAATTATAATTCCATGGAACGCATAGCTGGAAATGCCAGTATTAACATCACCGCACCGAGCATCAGAATCATCGGAAACAACATCTTTGTCCCAGCTTCCTCCCCCAGCTTTCGCGCCATACTTTTTCGTTCTTCAAAGGCATCTTCCGCCTCCTGCTCTAACAGCCTTGTCAGACCCCTGCTTCCTTTTCTCAGATTCTGCGCCAAAAGATTGCCAAATTTGCGGTAGCGGTAGCCGCCACATCTTTCTCCAAAACGCTCATAAGCACGTTCTTCCCCCATTCCATTTTTTATTTCAAATGAAGTCCGCTGCATCTCTTCATAGACTTCTTTTCTGCAAATTGTCCTTTTTTGCCGCTCATTCATATAATTTTCTGTCAATCTGTTCCACGCTTTAGAAACAGTCATTCCTGCGCCAAGTAAAAGTGCCAGATTACTTACCATATCCGCATACTGCAGTTCCAACAACGCTTTGCGCTTCTTTTCTCTTTCTTTTTTACGCGATTGCTCCACAAAAGGAAGGATGATTACTATTCCCCCTCCAAGGAACAGAATTTTTTCAGATAAATGTTCTTTTTTGGTATTCCAGATCAGTTTTTTTCCGTTTAGCTGCTCCGGAAGTTTGATGCTATCCCCCGGATCTGCTGACTGCTTCTTTAAATAATTCTCTATTTCACGGATCATTTTGTGTTCTTCATCAAGTTCCTTTGGCATTACACGAAAATACCGTTCACTGATGCACTCTGATGATTCGCATCTTAACGTTACTGCAGCTTTTACCAGAATCCCATTTTCGGGTATATTTTCCTCAACCACTCTCCCTTCATCGTCCACTACATCATACGGTTCAAATTCCCAGTCTGCGCTTACCGCTCCCTCCTGGTAATTTTTTCTTATCTCTGCCTTTTCCCACACTTCCCCATTGTTTTTCACAAATTCATCATCAATTTCCTGCTGTGCAGCCTCAAGTAATTTTTGTTCCTCCTGTTTCGACAAAATACGTTCCGGAACCACCACCTGATAGGAATACCCATCTAAAATACCTTCTGCATCGACCGTCATTTCTTCCTCATAATCCCCTTCCCCATATGATGGGCGCACAAGTTCTAATTCTATTCCACCGCTTTCCATTTCTTCTGAAATTTGTGCTAAAATTGCAAGAGCCGATACTAAAATCATAACAACTGCCGCACGTCTTACTTCTGATGATACTTTTTTTCTTCCCACAACCGGCACCAAAACTGCCACGCACAAAACTCCAATACACAAAATCATCCGTTTCTCCCCTTACACCCTGATATCTGAAATTCGTCTGTTTATTGCCATTGCCCCCACAAAAACCAATAATGCTGCACTCATGACAAGAACACCTGCCAGATTGCCATACAACGGATCGATAAATTCTCCTGATGCAAGATTCAGATAGGCGAGAATAAAAAATGGCATCACACTCATAATCTTTCCCTCCAGCTTCTTTCCGGCAATGACTGTATCCACTTCCCTCTCTACTTCTATCTTTGCGGATATGCGTGCTGCTGTTGTCCGGATAATCTGAGGGAAGTCTCCCCCACTCCTTTTTGCAAAACCAAAAATTCTGCAAAACTTTGGATTTCTTCCACACCGCTCCGCACTGCCAGATCATGCAGAATCTCTTCTACATTCCGGTTTAATTTTATTTTTGCATTCATCTGAATCAATTCCTTAGTGATCATTGCCTCTTTTCCATACAGATCCATAATTTCCCGCTCCGCTTCTTTCCATGCATGTTCAATGGAATATCCTGCAAGCAATGCCGCTGCAACGGCCTGGATCGCATCCCGAAATTCAATCATCAGCTTTTTTGCACGTTCATCTCTTTTTTTATTTTTGTAATAAGAAACGATTAGATAATTTACAGGAATAACCAGCACCATTCCATACCATGAACGGTAAAACAGCCACGCGATCGCTGCTGCGACTGCCGTCCCTGCTGCCAGACACCCCAGTCGTTCCCACAGATTACACCGATATTTACGATAATCCATTTATTCTCCTGTACCAGGAAGTGTGATTCCTGCTCTTTTACATTTTTCCTGATTAAAAAGTGTACCTACCCGCTGTAATTCTCCACAGACTGCTTCTCCGTCCGATGGTTTTTCCACATAACGATACAGATCTTTCAACACAATCTCCCCTTCCTGCATACCAGTCACTTCTGTAATTGTCAGGACCTTACGGCTTTTATCCCTCATTCTCCCAAGATGAACCAGAATATCCAGTCCGGATGCAATCTGACTTCGTATCGCAGTAAGCGGCAGCTCCATTCCCATCAGCACCATCGTTTCTAAACGACTCATCATATCCCGACAGGAATTTGCATGCCCGGTAGATAAACTTCCATCATGTCCGGTATTCATCGCCTGCAGCATATCAAGCGCTTCCTCTCCACGACACTCACCAACCACAATTCTCTCCGGCCGCATTCGAAGTGCCGTACGGATCAGATCCCGTATCGTAATCGGTTTTACTCCTTCAAACATCTGATTTCTTGTTTCAAGTCTTACCAGATTTGGTTTGTCGACAAGCCGGAGTTCTGCCGAATCTTCAATCGTAATGATCCTTTCCTCCCTCGGAATATACTGGGACAGCGCATTTAAGAACGTTGTTTTTCCGGAGCCTGTCCCTCCTGATATAAATATGTTATATCCTGCCATCACAAGCACTTTTAAAAATGCTGCGGCTTCCTCTGTAATTGACTCTATCCGTATCAGATCTTCCATTAAAATAGGTGTTTGTGGAAATTTTCGGATAGATACTGCAGCACCGTCTATGGAAATTGGTGAAAGCACAATATTTACACGCGATCCATCTGCTAATCTTGTATCCACGATTGGAGATGCCTCATTTACCATACGGTTACTGTTTCCTGCCATCTGCTGTATCACATCACCCAATTTCTGCTCAGATGAAAAATGTGTCTGCGCCCGAAATAATTTTCCTTTTTTCTCATAAAAAATACGGGACGCTCCATTGATCATAATCTCCGTCACTTCAGGATCCTCTAATAATTCCTGAATCGCATCATACTTTCTTAAAGAATTAAACAATAAATGTTCTAATTGTTCCCGTTCTTTCAGAGTTAACAGATTTTTTCTGGAGTATTCTTCCACTTCCTTTTCAATAAACCGGCAAACTTCTTCATCATTTTGTTCTCTGGACAAGTCAAGTGCTGCTATGATATTTGATCTTAAATCATCAAATATTTCTTCACTCCACCTATATTTCTCCATAAGCATCCCCTGCCAGATAGTCTCTTATATAATCTCCAAATTCACTCCAGACAAGCTGTTCTAACATATTTCCCCCACCACGGATTCCTTTTGCGGTAAACGGAAGATTTACAAACTGTAACCGTTCGGACATTCCGTCCGGCTTTACCTGTTCCAGATAATGAACAAATTCCGCTTTCTGGCATTCATAGAAATATCCTTCTTTTACCGGACAATAAATACTGCTGCATTCTTCCAGAAACGCCGCTATGGATGGAATCCCAGTTCCAAAATCAAATACAACCGTATCAAACTTTGTATTTTCTTCCAGATGTGCCAGCAGTTTCCGGTAATCATCCATCTGAAACTCCCCCAGCTGCTCAGGATTGCGAAATGGTGCTACATACGAAAAATCTCCCATTTCATATATGCTCTGAAAAAACTGTTCTGATTCTGTTGTTCCCCTTCTCAATCGAAGGTCAGATCCCCGATATCGTATTCTGCCTGACTGTCAAACAACTGTAAAAATCCGGTATTTTGCATCAGATTGATATACAATATCCGTCGTTGTTTTGCCAGTACAGAAGACAGTACCATAGAAAACGGCATCTGCATTTCATGACCGATTGGAGAATATACCCCTATTATCTCCAGCTTGGTTAATCTGTCTGTAAATGATTCCTTTCCCGCTTTTTTCCCTCCTGTCACTACCATCATTTCATGAAGGATCGCCTCCATTGGCTGATATTTAAAAATGACCGTCAGCTTTCTCCCCGACTGCAGATAAGAATTATCTTCTGACAGACGCTCTGGTATATTTTCTGACAGGATCAGCACGGTCATTCCCGACAAAACTGCCTGTTCGCCAAATTCTGAAAATCCACTCCCCAGCAAAACCAGATCAAATTTTTCATTTTTTATTTTCTGTAAAAATAATTCCGGCTCCGGAAATAAATGAACCGTAAATTCCTTTGCCTTATGTTCCATCAGATATGCAGCAAATCTTTCCCCGTACGTTTCATTCGTATCGCAGAATGCCACATCCAGTTTATGCAATACCCCACCCCCAGACCACGATAAAATATCCAATTAAAATTGCTGTTGAAAAATGCATGAATGTCTTTGTCCCAATTGCATAACCAACCGTTACTTTTTTGTAAACGATCTTTCCTGCTCCTATCACTGCCCCCACAACAAACGCCACAGGTATCAGATAGCAAAGCTGTGTCAGTGTCAGAAAACCTCCTGCAATGGAAAATAACTTGATATCGCCTGCACCCAGTATGCACAGACTAAATAAAAGAAATAATAAGATAACCGGAATAGATATATTCATCAGAAAATGAACTGCACCTGCACTTCCTTCCCCCAGCAGTCGAAATGCAAGTCCCCAAATTAATCCGGAAACAATCAGCCGGTTACTGATCCTGCCGTTTCCAAAATCCATCACCACCGCTAACGTAAGATGCGTCAGCAATGTAAGATTCATTAGTTCCCCAATTCATCACCTCTTTCGTAGTTTGTAAGTCGAATTATAGCAATGCTTTTTTTGTTTGTCCATACTTTTTTACAAAACAGCCTATCTTTGTAGACTATTCACAAAAATTTACATGCCAAAATTCCATAAAGCAGCGCAAACCCGCCTATACCAAGGATTCCAATTGTCAAAAGGCTTACCGGATTTAATCCCACGCTAATCGCTATTCCCTGTGAAGTAAAAAAATCATTTGCATAAATAATCCCGATTCCGCCTAAAACAATACGAATCATAAAATTTAACAGCATCTGTATTTTTTTCCCGATTACAACAATAAAAAGGACCATACCAAGAACTCCTATGATTGCCCATTCTCCCTGTATTTGCTGCATATAGATATCCTTTTCTCTTCTTTTTATCAAATTTATTCATCCGGACATATTTTATGCAAATAATTTCTTACAATTTTTCCGTTTTTTGTATAGAATGGAATTTTCGTGATTATACTAAAAATAAAGAATTTTTCAGACGGAGGAATATTATGTTTCGTTTTTTTCAACCAGAAAAAACAAATGATGCGCATTACACAGTGCTAATGAATGACCTCCATCAGACTGCGCAGGATCTACAGGATGCATACCGTAATTTAGAAAATGTAATTGACCCGGACATGATTGATTGCTGCATTTATGAACTATATTCTGTGCAAATGCGCTATAAATTTTTACTCGCTAGTATAAAAAAAATAGAGGATTCCTATACTAAGAATCCTCTGGAAGTATCAAAATCCTGATACGTCTCAACCAAATCATTTTTTCCATACGTATATCCGGCATAAATCTGCTGGGTATTACGCATAAGCGGTGCGGAGGTATCCTCTTTCATTACCTCCGCAAACGCCGTGTAAAGTTTCTTCATCAGGTTCTCCGCAAGTTCAACCTCTTTTAAATCCCTTTTATACATTGCTTTTGCAAGTGTCTCCCTGCAAAATACATAGATGCGATATAACTCTCCTGCAAGTTCATAGGAAAAATCAAGCGATGAGATCAATTCACTGATAGTTTTTGAGGCATTCCGCAATGCTGTCTTATAATTTTCCCATTCTCCGTTATCATGTGCCTCTTTTGTATCTTCCATATACGCAAAAAATATGTCATAAATCACAATGACCAGACCACCCCTGTTACTCTGACTGATCCTTCTTGTAAAATCCATTATCTGTTCTTTTTTCAAAACAGATCCCTCCTGTTACTGCAGAATCTGCAATACCTGCTGTGGCAGATCGTTTGCCTGTGTCAAAACAGAGATTGCTGCCTGATTTAATACATTCTGATGTGTATAATCTGTCATTTCCGATGCCATATCCGCATCTGTCAGTCGTGACTGGGCTCCTGTCATATTTTCTTCAAACGTATCCAGGCTTGATACCGTACTCTCAAGACGATTCTGGTATGCACCAAGTCTTGAGCGCACTTCACTGACTTTCGAGATTGCATCGTCAAACTTTGTAATACCTCTGCCGGCACCATTTACAGTTGTTACATCTACATCATCAATATACAGACTCTTGCAGGATACTTCCGGAATGCGCACTTTTGTCTCCTGATCCTCGTTTGCACCGATATGAAGTGCCATTGTTCCAATATCTGTAACATCAAAATCCAAATCACCCGTATAACCTGCATCAGCAAGAAATGACATCTCAAATCCGGCTCTGTCTGTAACCGTAATCTTATTTCCATCCGTTTTTACCGTAGCTGTATCACCAAACCCGGTTCCATCACCCGGTTTTGTGAGCGTTACTTCGGCATCCGTACCGGAAGGTACGATCACTTTGCCATTCTGAATCTGTCCGTATACATAGCTGCCTTTATTCTCTGGATCTTCTACAACACTGTTTCCTCCGGCTGCTGTAAATCCAAGTGCATTAGCAAGCTGCTTATCATCAAATGCGATCTCTAAGATGCTTGACATTCCGTACTGTTCTGCGGTAAATGAAAGTGCTCCATTCGTTTCAATCTTAACGGTTGTTTCACCAGTCTCTGCTGCATTTCTGATCTTCCCAAAAGCCTCTGCATAAGTATCGGTTGCCTCTATCTCTACTTTAGATCCATTAATACTCATCGTTCCGGATACGCCGATCGGTGCTGTAGAATTATAATTCCGATTTGCAGTCACAGGTCCGGCCTGTGTAGCTGCTGTATCAATGGAAAGCTGATACTGTCCTGCTTTCACATGATCAGAAATGTCCACTCTTGTTGCATTTTTGGTGTAAACCCTGGTATCTAATGAACCATCTAAAAGTGTTTTGCTGTTATACTCTGTATCCGTTGAAATACGGTCAATCTCATCTTTTAATGAAGTGATTTCTTTCTGGATTGCTTCTTTATCCGCCGGTGTCATTGTTGCATCACTCGCTGCCTGCACGGAAAGTTCTCTCATACGCTGTAAAATACTGGTCGTTTCACTCAGCGCACCATCTGCGATCTGAATAACAGAAATACCATCCGATGCATTCTGGGAAGCCCGGTTTAAACCATCAATCTGTGCTTTCATCTTGTTGGAAATAGCCATTCCTGCCGGATTGTCCTTGGAATGTTGATCTTAAGTCCCGATGAAAGCCGTTCCATCGATGCACTTAAATTATCCTCAATTCCAAGTAAATGTTTATTCGCAATCGCTGCTGACACATTGTAATTTATTCTCATTCTCTTCTCCTTCTATTGTCTCCGCCACGCATCCATGCTGTATTTCCGACACTCCATGTCCCAATTCTCTGCTGTATATATCGGTTTCAACACACTTTCTCTAAAGAGTCAGTTGTTTGAAAAATTATAAATTTTTTCACGGATTCTCCATGTTTATTTTTTCGTACTTCCGTTGGAACTGATTGCAATCCCTGTCGATTCGTATTATAATGACCACATCCAGGCATAATAAGCTGTGATAAAAACTAAAAACACCTATTTTTTTATAAGGAGGACTATATGACACAGGTAACAAAATCTACTATGATCGGCGAACTGCTTCAGATTGACGAAAACATCGCGCCAATTCTTTTAAATATCGGTATGCATTGTCTTGGATGCCCATCTTCCCAGATGGAGACCATCGAAGAGGCCGCTATGGTTCATGGAATTGAGCCGGATGCTCTTGTAAAAGAGATCAATGATTTTCTTGCAAAAGACCTTGCATAGTAAGTTTGGAATACCATCTTACAGGTAAAAATGATTACATCAGAAAAGGATCGTGAAAATGATTTTGCTCATCTTCACGATCCTTTTCTGATATCAAACTGATCTATCGTTCATAAAATCATCGTCCGTCAGTTATAATGCGGCAAGCATCTGCAGCGCTTTTCCTTTTATCACCAGTCTGTAATGTTCGCCAAAAAAAGCCTCCGTCGCAGGTGAATATGCCTGCTGGGCTCCATACTCAGATAAAATATTGCACACCTTATTAAACTCCTCCGGTGACTGGCTGCTCTTACTTACCAGAAGATAATATCTGTGTGTTGCAACATCCTCATACAGGTCATTTTTACCTTTGTAAAAACCGCCTAACACAGCCGCGAGTTTTGACAGTTCAGTGAGATTCTGGAACATAAACAATTTCGTAATGTCTACAAGGACCTTGACCGGATCTTCTTTTTCTTTCTGACCGCCATCTGACGGTACGAAATTGCTATTCTGCTGCGTTTTTGCTGCATTTCTCAATTCCTGTTGTTTTTTGAATAATCCAAGTATATCATCTGCCCCCTCGGAAATCGGAGCATTTCCACCAACAATAGCATCGTCATATAAATCCTCAGGATCCGGATCAGAAAACTTGGAAAATCTCGTATCAAGCTCCTCCGGATACTCTACTTTTGTAATGACTAATATAATGGTATCTGCCGAAAGCGGAATCGCCTCTATCATCAGCGGAATATCATCTGCCTCAAACCCAAACTCGTATGCTGCCTGCTGCATCATGTCACGGAACAGCATCTTCGCTTTTTCCGTGCCATATGCCAACTCACTTAACTTGATCTGACGTTCTGCTAAATCTTCTCTCGTCAGTGTGCAGCGAATCTGATTATCATTTACTTTTTCAATTTTCATACAATCACTTCCTTTTATCCGGAAAACCTTGTAAACTGTACATCTATTATAAACAAATGCAATATCGATGTAAAGTATACCATTATTAAAACTTTCTAAAACCATAACTGCTTTTTTTCTGTAACATATGCTGTATTATAAGCATTAATCTTTGTATATATTACACAAACATTACAAAAGAAGTTGCAATGTAAAATAATTCATGATATAAACTATGCATGAGATGCGAATATGACACGCCCAGAAAGGAGCGGATATCGCATAGATACCAAATTATTGTTTGGCAAATACCGTATTATTTCGACTCTTGGTGCCGGCAGCAGCGGCACTGTCTATCTTGCCGAACATCTCAAACTGAAAGTTTATCGTGCTATTAAGTGTATCCCCAAAGACACGGCACGAAACACTTCCAACTTTTCAGAAGAACAGCTTTTAAAGGAAGCCGGCCTTCTGAAGAATCTTAATCATCCTGGCATCCCCCTCATATATGATATCGACGAAGACGATCATTTTTTTATATGATAGAAGAATTTATTCAGGGTGATTCACTGGAGGATCTTATTCTCCATCAGGAAATAATTCCAGAGGAACAATTCATAAATTACGGCATGCAGATTTGCGCCGTTCTTGATTATCTGCATCATTTATCTCCATACCCTATCCTGTATCAGGATTTAAAACCGGAGCATATTATATTATGTGGAAATCAGGTAAAAATAATCGACTTTGGAATTGCTTCATTTATTACCGTTTTCGGTAAAAATTTCCAGTTATACGGAACAGAAGGATATGCAGCGCCGGAAGCTCTTAACGGAGATACCGTAACTACAGCTTCCGATATCTATTCTCTTGGGAAAGTGTTAGAAGCACTCGCCAGAGCATGCACACCTGACTGTTCTGAAACACTCACGCATATTATAGAAAAAGCGGCCGACCGGAATCCGGATTCCAGATACCAGACAGCCACAGATCTTATGCTTGCACTGTCAGAATTTGCCGGGGGAAAAAATCCGGTCAAAAAAGGTCTTATCTTCCGACAGTCATCCAAAAAGAGATATTCTGCGTGTCACTCATTTGCACATCTCATAAAAAACATAGCCGTGATCGGCAGCCGTTCCGGTGCCGGTGCAACATTTTTTCAGTATCCCTGGTAAACACACTGAATCACAGACATATTCCCTGCTGTTATATACCAATGGATCATTCTGACAACCTTATATCCATGACCCAGACAGGGATTTCGCTCACAGAACACGAGGGAATCTTTCAGTCAAAAAATTTTACCGCCACTCCCTGTTATGGTCCCGGAATTGAAGATCCTGTTTTACCATCTGTCATCCGGGTAAGGGATTTTGGCACTCACACCAGCGAATATTCTGACTTTGGTCATTTCGACCTGACATTTATCCTGTTAAGCGGCAGTCCATGGGATTTTGCAGATACACTGTCTTTTATCAGCCGGCTTGAAAATACTGGATCTTACATATATATCTGCAACCATGGCAATAAAAATGCTGCAAAAAAATATGCCAGATATCTGAAAAATCCGGTCTATTGTTTTCCTGAAGACACCAACCCTTTTTATGTGACTCCAGAGAAGGAACGTCTTATTATGCAAATTCTACAACGAAAGGAGCTGATACATCATCCGGAACATCGGAAAAACTGACTTAAATAAGAGACTTACCATAGGTATTTTAGGCTGCACAGCCGGTGCCGGTGTAACACACCTTGCAATTACACTTTCAAACCTGTGCCATTCCAAGCTGCATAAAAAAACTGCACTGTTAGAGCTGCATAAGAGAAAAAACCTTTCAACGATTCCCTCTGAAACCACGCTCCCATGCAGATGCGGGTTTATGGGTGACCGGACTGTTTTTGACATTCATGGAGTAGATTACTATCCGGACATAACACCGGACGAACTGCCGGAGCTATATAATCAGGGATACCATATCCTGCTCCTTGATTTTGGAAGTTTTAATGAGTGCTGTATCAATGAATTTCTGCGCTGTGACAGAAAACTTGTCATCGGAAGTCTCGCACCATGGAATATCAGGCAATATCGGGAATTATTAGAATCGATCAGTCACTATACAAACCTTGGGGAAGGTTTTTACTGTCTAACACGAACGGAAAGTCCAAAACAGATTCGTGATTTTTCCCGTCTTTATCAGATTTCCATAAGCAGTGTTCCATCCATTCCGGATCCATTTTATATAAAGAAAGAACACTTTTCCATTCTGCAGGAATTTATCTGCTGAAAAGTTTCTGCACAAAACATTTTTTTAATATATCACATAATTGTAACCAGCGAATTTCCTTTTGGGAACAAAGGACTTTGATCCGCTTTGTCATACAGTAAGTAATAACGGGGGATAACTACATTGGATTCTAAACATATGAAAAAGCTTTATTTAGAGCTCTCTTCCTTAGAACATATGGGGACAACCATCTGGTTCGAAGGTGTGCCAAGCAATTCAAAAGAGGTCACAGAAGAGCTTTCCGTCACAGAAGAAAATTCTTACATGAGAGATTATATATTCAACGAGGGGGTGTTAACAGAATTACATTTTGATAAGATCAAAAAAACGAACCTTTGATAACGGTCTGTACATTTTGCAGACAGATCCGGTATCATAACAGTTGACAGGGATGGAGTACCTCAATGCCCACCCGGTCAGAATAAGAAAAAATATCTAAGACGATATACAAATCCGACAAAAAGAAACGGCAGAGTTTTACCGAACATAAGCTCTGCCGTAAAATAAGAGTAAATAACTTTGAATTTACATATCATTATGCTACAATAGGAACACAAACGATAATTCTTAAGAAGAAGAGGGTTCTTAACATGAAGAAAAAATTTGTCCCTATTTTGGCTGCCGGCGCTCTGATCGTCGTCATTATCTGTTTTATGCTTCTCGGAAGCATCATAGAAAAATATACACCTTCCAAAGAACATATGAATTTATCTGATTATTATAATCTGTCCGGCGAACAGGACGTAGCCCTGATCTTAGATAACCAGATTCTCGACGCAAAAGGAAAACTCCTTAACGGAACTGTCTATCTTGATTATGAAACTGTATGTTCTTATCTGAATGACCGTTTTTACTGGGATCACAATGAAAATAAACTTCTTTACACAACTGCAACAGATTTGATTTCTGCGGATGCAGACAGTACCAGCTATTATGTGACAAAGGATTCTCATTCCTTAGATCACCCAATTGTCAAGGCGGATGCCCAGACTGCATATATCGCAATCGACTTTTTAAAACTGTACTCCGATTTCTCCTATGAAGTACTTGACTCACCAAACCGTGTAATTCTTACGACTGCCTGGGGTGACTACACCACTGCGCCGGCGAAGCAAAAAACACAGCTCCGTCAAAAAGGCGGCATCAAGAGTCCGATCCTCGCAGATATTGGCAAAAACACGGAAGTTACTGTTTTAGAAACAGGAGATACCTGGACAAAAGTATCCACTGCAGAAGGAATCATCGGATATATCAAATCAAAAGCACTTGGCGCAACATCCACAAAAACGCTGACCAGCGATTATGTTGCGGAAGAATTTACACATATAAAAAAAGATTTTAAGATCAATATGGCATGGCATCAGATCACAAACGCAGATGCCAATACAACCATTGCATCCGTGCTTCAGAACACCAAGGGGATCAATGTTATCTCCCCTACATGGTTTTACCTGAATGACAATAACGGAAACATTACCTCACTTGCAAGCTCCGACTATGTAAATTACTGCCACCAGAAAGGTATTGAAGTCTGGGCACTTGTAAGCAATCTGGAAAACAAAGATGTCGACACCACATCCGTTTTAACTTATACATCCAAACGTGAGAACCTGATCAATAACCTGATCTCCGCAGCTATTCAATATAATTTTGACGGTATCAATGTTGACTTTGAAGCATTAAGTTCTGAAGTCGGTGACTCTTATATTCAGTTCATACGGGAGTTGTCATTAAAATGTGCAAACAATGGCATTGTTCTTTCCGTAGACGATTATGTTCCCAGTAGTTTTACTGCATTCTATAATCGCGCAGAACAGGCAACTTTTGCAGACTATGTTGTTGTCATGGCATACGATGAACATTATGCCGGTTCTGAGGAAGCAGGATCTGTAGCTTCGATCGGCTTTGTAAAAGAAGGCGTTGCCAATACCTTAAAAGAAGTTCCGGCAGATCAGCTGATCTTAGGCATGCCGTTTTATGCCCGTGTATGGTCCGAGACACCTGTTGATGACACCACAGGTGCTGACAGCACAACACAGACATCCGATAACAATAATAACGACACTGATGAAACAGACAATGCTGCTGCCGATGCCCAGGCTGCCGATGAAGCTGCTGGCACCAGTGACTCAGCCGACAGCTATCAGCTTTTTACACTGGATTCCTATGCAACAAGCATGTCAGAGATTCAAAAACTGATCAGTACAAATGCTGCCGAACCGGTATGGTCAGACATTGACGGTCAATATTATGTACAATACGAAAACAATGGTATCACTTACAAAATATGGGTGGAGGATGCTGCTTCCCTGGAAGAGAAATTAAAAGTCCTTCAGGAAAACCAGCTTGCCGGCGGCTCCTTCTGGAAACTTGGTTTAGAGCTGCCTTCTATCTGGGACACTATCATTAAATACATCAATTAAATACAATCATTCAAATATTCAATCATTTTATTATGACATAAACCCCGGATATCGTGAATATTTTATAAAAACGATACTCCGGGGTTTTTATGAAAAAAAAGATAGAACTTATCATGGCTGTCTGTCTGGTGATCGCCGCATTTTTTCTTGGAAGTCAAAGCGCCATACTTGTACAAAACAGTCACATAGACACAAAAGGCACACCGGACACAGATTCCGCACATAATACAGAGCTTACCGGGGACACCGGACAGACCAGCTCACCTTCCGGTAATTTATCGATCGTGATCGATGCCGGGCACGGCGGTATCGATCCCGGCAAAGTCGGCACCAATGACGCACTGGAAAAGGACATCAATCTTGCACTGGCACTGAAACTTCGGGATAAATTCAAGCAGGATTCCATCCGGATTATCCTAACACGCGACTCGGACATCGGTCTTTATTCTGAGGGAAACACCAACAAAAAAGCGGAAGATATGCAAAACCGCTGTAAATCATCACGGAGGCAGCCCCATCTTTACGGTCAGCCTGCACCAGAACAGTTATCCGTCTCCGGAAGTCTGCGGTGCACAGGTATTTTATTTTGGTCAGTCGCAGGATGGAAAAAAACTGGCAGATACGATCCAGGACAGCCTGATCGCAAATGTTGATCCTGATAATCACCGCATTGCAAAAGCAAATGAAAGCTATTATCTGCTCAAAAAAACACCCACACCTACCGTTATTGTAGAGTGTGGGTTTCTAAGTAATCCGACAGAGGCAGATCTTCTTTTGACAGACGACTACCAAAATAAGCTCGTAAATGCCATATATATCGGTATACAAAATTATCTATCGGAATCCATGTAGTCCGAAAATCAATTTTTATGCTCCTGTGCGAGTGTTCCTTTTACTGCTTTGATAAAATGCTCTGCAATTCCATACAAACGTGAGGTCTGCACACGGTAAGTATCCTGATCCTCAGAGGTCGGAGTTTCATTCTTTGCATCGACTCCAAACGCTCCCATGGAGAAATGATTCAGATCAAGGTCCTTTATGTGTGCACAGTGTAATTCTGTAACATCATCATTCTCTCCGCCAAGCGAATCCATAAGATTCTGTGCCTGTTCTTCAAAGAGTTCTGCCGTCTCCTCTGAATCTGTGGCGACCAGTCCATGTATACCATCTTCCTTTGCCTGGAATGTCGCCGCGATCTTTCCGCGCAATTCACTTTCCATCATGATATCGACGATTCCTTTTTTGTCCACACCGCGCACGATTTTAACAGAAACATTCATAAGTTCATCATTGACCATTACTGGAACAGCATACTGCTCTTCTTTTGCAAGAATACTGTTTACGGAAAGCTGCGCGGAAAGCATTTTCATCTCACGCACATCAAGACTCGTCACATGATCGCTGTTTATCATCGTCTTCATCACATTTTCTGCAAGTTCGCCTAACTTCTCCTGCGCAGCCGCCATATCTGCCGGTTCTGAAACAGCTTCTCCAAATTCCTCTAACAATTCCTGCTTAATTGCTTCTAAATCATCCGCATCTACCTGATTGTCTCCATTGTGGTCTGCCATACTGCTTCCAAAAATCTTACGAAACATCTGATTACGCTGGTTGAGCATGGATTCCATTGCCAGCACATTTGATATTGTATTTGGAATATCATATTTATCCAAAATACGATAAATACTCTCATCCGCATTTGCTGCCTGCTCTAACTGCGCAAGCTGCTCTTTTGCATAATCTGCATCAATGCCACTCTCATCTGCCTGTTCTTTTGCCAGCTCCAGCGCTGCTTTAAATTCCTCCGGCGTCATGTTCTCCCAGTCAGAATCCTGATCAAACAACACTTTCGCACGCTCCGGTGTCAGTAATTCCGAAGCATCTTTTAAGCAGTTATTCTGATAGGCTGCCTCAATCTGATCCGTAATCGAGCTGCCATTGGATGTCCCGGATACGCCATTAAAATCAGAATCTACAGAATAATCCATCTTATTGCTGCGTTTTTCAGACCGCACAGCTGTCAGAAGATTTTTCATCGTAAGGGGCGATCCCTGCTGTATCAGTGCACCGATTGCTGCACCATCTGTATTTTCTACCTGTCGGATCAGACGATAGATTCCTATATAAGAGCTTCGCTCCTCCTCACTGATTTCGTGATTCTGTTCCATTTTCCAGAGATATTCACTGAATCTACGGTTATCCTCCCTACCAGACTCCTCGCTCTTAATATTCTCTGCCTCCTGGTTTAACGATGTAAAATCCATTTCCAGTGGGTTGATCCCGCGTTTTATCATCTGTGTGACAACCGCCGGAGTCATATTTTTAAAGACACGCTGCACTTCTTCATCTGCTGCTTTCATCTGAAACACAGAATCCTGGGTGATCTCGATACTGTTATATCCAAGAATCCGAACCGCACGACGGTTTTCATCCGTCAGTTCCATATCAAGGTCGTTTAAAATATCATCCACGTTACGGAATGCCTTCTGGATGGAATCTCCCAGATCAGTTCTCGGTGCTGTCATCAGGGTCTCATACTGCTGACTTGCCTTTTCAAAAGAACTTTTCAGTTCCATACCGGCTTTATGGACACCATTGATCGTCGACACCTCGGCATCTTTCATTCCAAGCACATATGCCGGAACATAACGCATATCGGAAACTTTTTTATCGACCTCTCTAAAAAGTTCCACCTGCTCGTCGTTCACATCCACACCTTCAGATATCAGGAGATTTTTATAATATGCATTTTCCTGATCCTTCAGCTGTTCCACCAGTTTTACCAACGGCTCGGTGTCAATGGAAACCCCCTGTTTTAATAGACGGTAATTTGCTTCCACCGTCATTGCAAGACGAATTTCTTCTAACTGTCTGCGTGCCGTCAGAAGCTGCTGCCCTTTTGGGGTATAACTCTCGTTCGCAATGCTCTGCGCTGCATCCTCACTCTGAGCTTCAGATGATGACACTGTTCCTGACGCCTGGCTTTCTGATGCCGCCGTTCCCGATGTCCGGTTTGCCGCAGCTTCCCTTAAACTGTCCAGGGTAAGTGGCAATCCTTTTTCCACGATATAAGCAAGATCTTCATCCGTGGCATTTTCTACGGTATCCACAGCGTCTTTCGCCTGCTCCATCCATGTATAGCCGGACAGGATCACCGCATCCTGTGCGCTTTTCCCTTCGCTGACCGCCTCTGCTGCAAGTGCGGCAATATCTTCTGCCCCCGTGGTCAGTCCCGTCTGGCGCAGAGCCTGTGCATAAGTAAGATTCTCCTTCGTCAGCGGTATATCATTTTCTAACATCCACTTACTGGTTGCAATGGTATCATCATTTACTTCCAGTCCTGCTGATGCGATCACGTTTTTCACCTGTGGAAGGAAGGACGAAATATCCTGCTGTTCTGCCGGAATATAGCCTGCACTTGCAGAATGCTCAGCAAAATATATATTTCGCACCGTAGGCTCTAACCGATTATCAATCAGATATTTTACAGCGCCATCATCCAATGCGGATAAAGAATCCGCCATATTTACTGTCTCTGCGATCTGTTTAAAATTATCATCCGCAAGCGGCAGATCCGCTTCCCGCAGACTGTTTGCGATCTGAACTGCAAGTTCCGGACTGCCCGTGATCTGTGCAAGCTGTTCGAGATCAAGATCATCTCCAAATTTAGAAATATCCACCCCCGCCTTTGCCAGCTGTGCTTTGATCTTATCCGTCACGGTCACGATCTTATTGCTCGTGGTATCATCCAGCGAAAAGCCATCCTCCTGCATTTTTTCATAATCTTCCGGTGAAGTAGTTTCCGCAAGCACAGCCATCTGTGCTTTTCGCTCGCCTGCATCCATGGAACCGGACTGCTCTATTTCATCTATGACCGTCTTTTTCTCTTCTTTTGCCGGATTCAGATAAGTAACCTCTTTTGCCTGAAAAGACGTAGTTCCTGCAGATTTTTTACTACTCTCTGTCTTTACCGCATCCGCAAACATCTGAATTCCGTTTTTTTTCTTCCACGGCGCCTGTCTGCGGCATTAAATCCATCACGCCCTTATTCTGCTGCTGTTGGTTATCTATTCTCATGATCCGACTCTCCTTGTCATTTCTGTTCTTACATACTTTCCGTACAGTTTTTCCTTGCCTGATTTCTGCTTTTCACTCAGTTATATCTGACCAATCCGGTTATATCAGGACAAAAGAATGGCGCATACTTTCACTTCCCTGAAATATCTGCGCCATCCATAGCTGATGTATATATCGGATACATCAGCACATTTATTAAGTTTTTCGATACGATTCCAAACGCTGTTCTGCTATTTTATACAGTTTTTAATAGCGGAATACTGCCACACCAAAGCCCGGAAGCGGATATGCAAACGAGTATGGTCTTCCATCACATTCCTGCGACACAGATTTATAATTTACCGGACGCTCTTTGCCGCTTCCGCCAAATTCTGCATCGTCACTGTTTAAAATCAGTTTATAAGTCTTGTGTTTTGGTACGCCTACGCGGTAGTCGCTGCGTTCCACCGGTGTAAAATTGCATACAAAAAGCAGATTATTCTTTCCGTCTTTGCTCTTTCTGATAAAGCTGAAAATACTGCGCTCAGCATCATTTGCATTGATCCATTCAAATCCACCCCAGCTGCTGTCAAGTTCATAGAGTGCCGGATTTTTCTGATAAATATGTAATAATTTCTTCACCCAGTTCTGCATATGCTTATGATCCGGGTTTTCCAGCAGATACCAGTCTAATTCTCTCGCCTCACTCCACTCCTGAAGCTGTGCAAATTCCTGTCCCATAAACAAAAGTTTTTTACCAGGATGTCCCATCATAAACGCATAGCCGACCATCAGATTTTTAAATTTATCTTCCATCTCGCCCGGCATCTTATTGATCATGGAACATTTCAGATGTACCACTTCGTCATGGGAAAGCACAAGAATGTATTTCTCACTCTCGTTATAACTCATGGCAAAAGTCATTTTGTGGTGATTATCCTTGCGGAAATACGGATCAAGTTTCATATAATCCAGGAAATCATGCATCCATCCCATATTCCATTTATAACTGAAATTCAGTCCGTCATCTTCCACACGGCCGGTGACTTTCGGCCATGCCGTAGATTCCTCAGCGATCATGACTGCTCCCGGGTTTCTTCCAAGGATCAGTGTATTGACATGCTTAAAGAACTCCACTGCCTCAAGATTCTTATTATCACCGTATTTATTCTGAACCCACTGTCCCGGCTGCTTTCCATAATCCAGATATAACATAGATGCCACTGCATCCACACGCAGCCCGTCAATATGATAATGCTCGATCCACATCAATGCACTGCCGATCAGGAAATTCTTTACTTCATTCTTGCCGTAATCAAATATCTTTGTACCCCAGTCCGGATGTTCTCCTTTTCTTGGATCCGCATATTCATACAGACATGTTCCATCAAACTCAGCCAGTCCATGTGCATCTTTCGGGAAATGCGCCGGCACCCAGTCTAGGATCACACTGATCTTGTGCTTGTGACATTCATTGATAAAATATGCAAAATCCTGCGGCGTTCCATAACGGGAAGTCGGTGCATAATAACCGGTTACCTGATATCCCCAGGAACCGTCAAACGGATACTCGGAAATACCCATCAGCTCAATATGTGTATATCCCATCTCCTTCACATACGGGATCAGATATTTCACAAGATCCTATAACTGTAAAATCCGTCATCCTCTCTGCCCGGATGGCGCATCCAGGATCCCGGATGTACCTCGTAGATCGTCATAGGTTTTGCATAGATATCTTTGGTCTTTGCACGCTCTTCCATCCATTTTTCATCGGTCCACTTAAAATGCTCTATATCCGTGACGGCAGATGCCGTTCCCGGACGAAGCTCTGCATAATTTGCATATGGATCCGCCTTATAGAGCCGTTTTCCATCTTTCGTCTCTATCAGGTATTTATACAGTGCACCTTCCTCGATCCCCGGAATAAACAATTCGAATATTCCCATGGTATCCGGCTCTAACCTTGTCATTTCATCTGCCGTTTCATCCCATCCGTTAAAAGAACCAATCACCCATATTCTTGCGGCATTCGGAGCCCACACATCAAAACATACTCCACGAATTCCATATTGATCCGTAAAATGAGCCCCCAGTTTCCGGTAAATCTCGTAATGCGTCGCCTGTCCAAATAAATAGCGATCCAACTCTGAAAAATTAGCCATACCCTTACACCCCTTTATTTTTATGTCATGATTATAGCCTGTATATTTTAGATTCCAAAATCTTTTTCGCGAAGAATCACATAATCTTCATCATCATATCTTCTGGACGTAATAATGCTAAATGCTTTTCGTAAACCGCCCTTCTCAGATTTATGAATCGCATCGTCCACAATCTCTTTTACCTCTGTAAGCGTTGTTGCCTTGTCATATTTCTGAATATTGCTGATACTGTTGTAAAGTGCCAGAATACCCATCTCATCTATTGTATAGCCAAGTTCGTTTGCATACGCTTTCGCAAATGAAACAAGCTCATCACTGGTAAATATCGGAATATTGATCTTCTCAGAGAAACGGGAAGCAAATCCTTCATCTCTGCCGAGTGCCTTCTCAATTCCACGGTGTGTATCTTCCATAATGACAAATAATCCGCTTGTATCACTTTTCAGAAGAAGTGCCAGCCGGACTGCCGTTTCTTTGGAAATATCTCCGGCTTTCTCTATGATCAGACAGCCCCCGGAAATTTTCTTTAACAGTGATGCTACATCCTTTTTATTCAGTGCGGAAGCTTCAATCTTTCCAACCTTTCCTTTTGGTTTTCCGGTTTCTTTCTGAAGTGCTTTCACCATAGCCGTTGCAAGGACTGTTTTGCCACTTCCGCTGCCACCCTGGATCACCATATTTCCGGTAGAAGCATCCTTTCCTGTTATCAGATGTCTTGCCGCACCTGTAAGTGCCTGACAAATCTGTTCTTCCATTCCCTTGATCGAAACAAAATAGGTAAATATCCCCCGAAGTTCTTCACCCAGTGATGTAACTGCCTCAAAACCGGTCTCATCCTCAGGCTCTGTGATCTCCGGAAGGACTCTTTCCACCCGGTCCTCTTTCTTAAGAACCTCTTTCGTTACCTCAACTGCCGTGTTGTCAGCCAGCTCTTTCTGTGTGATATCATCCGTTGCGCTTTCCGTATCGGTAATATGCTCTACCGCTTCGGCTAATGCCTGTTCCGTTACCACTTTGCCAAGATCGATCGTGTCTGCGGTAACTATATCAAAATCATCTGCTTCAGATGTTTTCTCTTCACTAATATCTGAAACTTCTTCTGCCGCCTTCTCCTCTGTACTGAGATCTACAGTTTCCTCATCCGTTTCTTCTGCGGAGAGATCTGCGATTTCCTCATCCGGCTGAGATCCCGGTATCTGCTCCTGTCCGGATATTTCCACATCTTCTGTCTCCTGCATCATCCCGGATACTTCTTCTGCAAGCTCCGCTGCATTCACTCCTGGCCCAGATATCTCTCCCATTGACGCTGCCGGCTCCGGTTCCATTGCGGACGCTGCTGTTCCGGCTGCCTCTGCCAGCTGTTTATCGATATCCGCCGTCTCTGTCGATATCCGGTCAATCTCTTCCTGTAAGATCTGATTCATGTTTGCAACCATAGCTGCTGCCCTGTCATTTTCTAACGGCTTGCCTTCTATGTACTGATCCTGCAGTATATCTTTTGGAGCAACACCTGCATCAAGCTTTGGAATAATGTCTGCAAGAGTCCCATAATTTCTTCTGCTTCCTGCAGCGCACGCGCCTTTGCAGATTCAAGTCTGCGCTGCTTTGCATCTTCTAATGCAACTTCTGCGGCATATTTCGTCTTTTCCCACTCAGCAAGCACTTCTTCAATGCTCATCTGACCTGTGATCTGGTGCTCTAATGCCGTTTTCTCCGGCATATACATCCCAATCTGTCCATCATGTTCTTCTGCAAGCAGCTCTTTGAAATTGATCTTTAACGAATCATCGATCTCGTGATCCGTCTCTATATGTTCCAGCGTATCTTCCTCTTCCTCAGATGGATCATATTCTTCTTTCGGAAGCTGCAGATATGGAATCTCCTCCACAAGCTTTTTGATGTTGTCCATACTGTCTGTAACAGTTTCTTTTTCCGTCGCCTGCATGATCTGCTGCATGCTCTTTTGCAGCTCTTCCTGCAGATTCTGTGTATTAAACCGTTCCGGTGAAAGCTTCACATCCGGTATCTGTACGGTTTCATTCACGATCTCACCGGAGTCAAGCTCCTCCTCCGGTCTGACCTCAACAACACCTTCGCGTTTCTGACAAAATCTGCGATACTTTTCTTCCTGCTGTTTATTTAACGGCTGATAGATCATCTTCAGTTCTAAGGCACGCTCTACATATGGACCGTCACCAAACCACAGTACCAGTTCATCACATGCCTCCACACACTTATCTGCCATACCTGCTTTATGATACAGACATGCAAGTTCAAATGCCCATTCTTCGGTATATTCCTGCTCTTTTAACTCCTCTAAAATTCCGATCAGAGTTTCTATATTTGCACCCTGGGCTTTGCAGATCTCGTATTTCAACACATATTTCAAATTATCATGTGGTGCGATCTCCACAAATTCCTGATAATAATCTTTCGCCTCATCAAAATTTTTCATTTTAATGGCAACTTTTGCCAGGCGATAAATGATCATTCTTCCAATTGGAGACCGGTCATATGCCATAAGCAAAACCTCACGGCTGTCTTCTAAACGACCGGTATTCTCATAAATCTCTCCAACTTTTACAAGTGCATTTACATTTTTTATTTTATTCCAGTTAATCGTATCAGCTATCTCTGCTGCCTTTTCATAATTATGTTCGGCCGTCAGAGATTTCATCTGATCCAGCTTTAATTTATATTCATATTTATCCAAATTATGCCACCTCAGAACGCGCTATTCTTTTGCTGCTTCTTTTGTTCTTAGTTTATCATACGCACATATAGATGTCAAAATTTAATCTTAGAAAAAAAAGCCATGATACAGGCAAAAAAAAGAGGGTTTGCAGTCTGCCATACCCTCTTTTCTGTCATTGATCTTATTCTTCTTTTTTACTCTCTTCTATGGATTCCTCGATATGTTTTCCATGATGTTTTTTCAACTCTTTTTTTGACGGATTTTTATCATAAACAGGCTGATTACTCTCCTTGTCAACTTTAGTCAGATATACATATGCCAGTGTATCTGTTGTAAGTCCACGCTTCTTTAAGAAATAAGATACCGTTTTCTGTGCAACATAATAGATCACTGCCATAAGCGGCACACCGAGCAGCATACCCGGGAATCCCCACAATCCCCCAAATACCAGAATGGCAAACACAACCCAGAATGCCGATAATCCGGTAGAACTTCCAAGGATCTTCGGTCCAATGATATTTCCGTCGATCTGCTGTAACACAACGATAAAGATCAGGAATATAATCCCTGTATCGGATTCTGAAGCACGATAATGATAAAGGACGGCACTGCGCCGATAAATGGGCCGAAAAACGGTATAACATTGGTGACACCGATGATCACGGCGACTAACACCGTATCCGGCATCTTCATGATTGCAAGCACGATATAGGCGAGCACACCAATGATCGCCGAATCTAATATTTTACCACTGATAAATCCACTGAAAATCTCATTGCTCTTACGGACAGTATCAACGATAACATTTGCCCGCACCGGTTTAAACATCGCATATACGATCTTTTTCGCCTGTCCTGCAAAATGTTCCTGTCTGCCATCACATAGACTGAAATGATCAGACCGACGATCACATTTAAAACGAATTTGACACCATAGATCACACCGCTTGTGATCGATGTAAGATAAGTCTGTACCTTTGAAAAAATATCATCTTCAAAAAAGGTCTCAACCGTATCCGTTATTTTGTCCACGCCCTGCTGTATCATGGACGCAAGTTCCGTATCACCGTTTGTCACCTCGTCTACCCATTTCGTCAGATCCTTTGCTTCCTGTGGAAACGATGTGATCATGCTCTGGATACTCGCAGAGATAGATGGAACGATCGCCGCCACTAAAAGCACACAGATTCCCACTAAAAATACCAGTGATCCGGTAATTGCTATTCCCCGTGATGTCTTTTTCGCTTTGCGTTTGCTTTTCATCCGCGGCTCTAAAAACTTAAGCAGGTGTCCCTCTAAAAATTTCATGATTGGATTTAACAGATATGCGATCACTACACCGATAATGATCGGCTGTAAGATCAAAGACAGCTTCTTCCAGAAGTCTGTGAATCCATTGTAACGGTAGATCATAAAGAAAAACAGTATGCAGCAGCAGAAAGTCACAAATACGACCAGTGCGATGATGACATACTGTGGTTTTAATTCCCATTCTGTTTCCTGGGATGTTTTTTTTATCTTTTCCTGTTCGTCCAAATTGCCATCCTCCGTCTTATCTAATATTTTCATTATAACCTTCGCAGACAGGCAACGCAATCAGATTTTGCTGAAATTTTTGTTAATTACTGGATTTTGCAAAAAGGGACACCGGTGCTCATGCGCCGATGCCCCAAAATATCAGTCTGCGGTTTTACCCTCTGTAATAATTGATCAGACAGCCCTTTAAGATGATCTCTCTCTCATCATCAGTCATCGCACCAAGTCCAAGTTTAAACTCTTCTGCCTTTCCATCTTTGATCACATACGCTGTAATCTCGGACTGTTTGTCCTCGACTGCTTTACGGATATTCGGGATGTATAAGTAGTCAAGATTCTTGAACGGCAGTTCGCCCTCCGGATGATGAACGGAAGCATACCCCAGTTGATGAGGTTCGAGCGGTAACGCTTGGTTGCATACTCATTTGCAATGTTTGCCCAGCCTCCAAGTACTTTCTGGCAGGAAGCAGCCTGCTCACGTGCAGAACCATCGCCCGGTTTTACTGCAAAGATCGTACTTCCAAAACCGATCTCACCATTGGAATGGTTATCCTCAAATTTTGTTTCCGGGAATACTTTATCGATGACATCCATAACCGGTTTTAACTCTTCTACTGCCTCTAACGGACAGTTTCCGGCTTCTAACGCTTTCTGCGCTTTCTGGATCTCTTTTGCCCGGCCCACGTACTGCGGATCTTTTCTGGAAAGTGCAAACTCTGCAAGTCCAAGCGGGTTGGAACGGAAGGAGGATGTCTCTCCGGACGGGATCAGCTCGTCTGTGGTCGTGACCGGATCGTGGATCTCGGATACCACTTTTAATACCATATTTTCCGGCAATGCACTCATTGCCGGCCAGTCTTTGATGTTTGGTCCAAACTGGATTTCAACGGAAGGATCTGCTACACCCTTGCTGTCAAAGACACGGTTTGCGTAAATATTTTTATCGAAGAAGTACTTCGGTTTGCTAAAGTTCACATCCACATCGGTTGCGGCTGTCAAAAATCCCTTGTTTGCGGCTGTTGCTGCGATCGAACGTGCATCCATCAGCGCAACGGAGGCAACCTGTCCCTTCTGTACCTTGGAGCCTTCACGGTTCGGGAAGTTTCTGGTGGAGTGGCGGATGGAAAATGCGTTGTTTGCCGGTGTATCGCCAGCGCCAAAGCACGGTCCGCAGAATGCCGTCTTAACGATCGCACCTGTCTCCATCAGGATGCAACTGCACCATTCTTTACTAACTCCATATAGATCGGCGTACTTGCCGGATATACGCTTAACGTAAACTCATCTGGTCCGATGCTCGCACCCTTTAAGATGTCTGCTGCATCACAGATATTCTCAAATCCACCGCCTGCGCAGCCTGCGATGATACCCTGATCTACATAGAGTTTTCCATCTCTTACTTTGCTCTTTAAGTCCAGTTTGACCGCACCGTCAAAACTTACCTCTGCACGTTTCTCACAGTCATCTAAGATGTCCATCAGGTTTGCGTTTAACTCTTCGATCGTGTAAGTGTTGCTCGGATGGAATGGCATTGCGATCATCGGTTTGATCTTTGAAAGGTCGATCTCGATCATTCCGTCATAATATGCCACGCTGCCCGGATTCAACTCTTTGTAATCCTGTGGTCTGCCGTGGATCGCATAAAACTCTTTTACTTTGTCATCTGTTTTCCAGATGGAAGAAAGACATGTCGTCTCTGTCGTCATAACGTCCACACCGATTCGGAAATCAACGCTTAAGTTGCAATGCCCGGTCCGACGAACTCCATGACTTTATTCTTTACATAACCTTTATCAAATACTTCCCCAATAATGGCAAGTGCAATATCCTGCGGTCCGACACCTTTCATCGGTGTGCCTGTCAGATAAACGCCGATCACACCCGGCATATCGATATCATAAGTCTTGTTTAAAAGCTGTTTTACAAGCTCCGGTCCACCCTCGCCGACTGCATGGTACCAAGTGCGCCATAACGTGTGTGGGAATCAGAACCAAGGATCATCGCTCCGCCTGCCGCAAGCATCTCGCGTGCAAACTGATGGATGACTGCCTGATGAGGCGGTACATAAACCCCGCCGTATTTCTTTGCACAGGTTAAACCAAACATGTGATCATCCTCGTTGATCGTACCTCCGACTGCACACAGGCTGTTGTGACAGTTCGTCAGCACATATGGGATCGGGAACTTCTCTAATCCTGATGCTCTTGCTGTCTGGATGATTCCGACAAATGTGATATCGTGGGATGTCAGCTTGTCAAACTTGATCTGAAGTTTGTCCATATTGCCGGATGTATTATGATTTTTTAAGATACCGTAAGCAATCGTATTTTCTGCCGCCTGCTCTTTGGTCACTGCTGCCCCGGTCTTTTTTACGACCTCTTCGATGGCATTTGCACCGTCCGGTACCAGTTCATTTCCATTTACGAGATATACACCGCTATCGTATAATTTCATGGTTTCCTCCATTCTTTTGCCCATTTTCTATTAGATCCATTGTTTAAAATTATATAGACAGCATCAGCAAAAATCAAGTACTTTTACACGTTAAACCGAAAGCATTGGAAAGCGCATGCCCTATCTGCTGAAAACAGCCGTAAATTTACTCTCTTATTCATCCGTATCTATTGTTTCCCTGTACATCGGGAATGTGATCGAAGCCTTAAACAGATCTCCGTCCACCCCGATGAAAAAGATGCCGCCCATAAGCTGTGTCAGACTCTTTGCAATGGAAAGCCCCAGTCCGCTTCCCTCGGTCGTTCTTGAGGCATCCCCACGGATAAAACGCTCTGTCAGATCTCCCGCATTACTGTTTTCCAACGCAAGGGAACGCTCCGAAACATTTTTGATGGAAAATGTCACTTTTTCCTCCAGTACATGCACATCCACATAAACTCTTGTTTTTTCCAGCGCATATTTTGCAACATTATTATAAAGGTTTTCGATGACACGGTAGAGCTGTCTGCCGTCCGCAAGGATCATCACTTCCGTTTTCGGGAGTTTGGTGACGATTGTAAGCTCTTTCGCCTCAAATTTTTCATTAAACTCGCCTGCCGTCTGATAGATCAGCTCCACTAAGTCAATCTTTTGCATATCCAGTTTGACATTTCCGGATGTAATACGCGATGTCTCAACCAGATCCTCCGTCAGCTGCTTTAACCGCTGTGACTTGGCATCCAGGATCCGGATATAACCATTCACCCGTTCATTATCAATATGTTCCAGTTTGATCAGATTGACATAATTAATGATCGAGGTCAGCGGTGTTTTGATGTCATGTGAAACATTTGTGATCAGGTCTGCCTTCATGCGCTCATTTTTCGTACTGTCATCCACCGCATGCAAAAGACCGCTGCCAATATTGTTGATCGCTTCGGCAAGTTTTTTATCCTCACCATGCAGTCCTTCTGTGTCGATCTTGTTGCTTAGTACACCTTCCGTAATTTTTTCCACGCCTTCATATACCTGATAATGTTCCACTGCAGAACGCAGCAGGAGATATGCCTCCATGCCGCTGAAGATTAAAAGCAGTACCAGACAGATTACCCGGTGGTAATAAAAAGCTCCCATCGCAAGCACGAAACAGACGATCATGTGGACTGCAAAGACAACCAGCACGCTCACCGTCACCGTCCGTTTTTCAAAAAACTTGTCCATCCCTTTTACAAACCAGCAGGCAAGGCTGTTTTCCCACATCACTTCCGCCTTCATCCGGCGCACCATGCTCAGATAAAAAATGAGAAACAGTACATCAATCAATAGACTGACCGTTCCCGATGCGACCAACAGTCCCGACACGTTCCACGTTTTATTATTTACATGGGACAAAAGCATGATGAGCTCACTGGTTGCTGCAATAAATACGGCGGTCACGATCTCTGTTTTTATCCGGTCCACAAAATTAAGATGAACTCCTTCTTCCCCATCTCTGTGTCCGGTTGCAAGTGTCAGATATACAAGACTTAATACCCATCCCATCAGACTGACCAGCGCAGCAACAATACTGACTTTGATCCACGGATGCAGTCTTACATACTCCATCTCGCATCATACAGATCGTCTTTTGCCGTCAGATCCGTATCCACTCCGATCACAAGCACCACATTTTCCAGTGGCAGATACATCTGGTTATTATAACTGTCAAAAAAGTAATTCTCCATGCCGCGGATATCCGTTCCAAATTCCTTTTTCTCCATATCATAGATCAGATAATCCCCCATGGTCTTTGCCTCCATGAGAACAGTCTGTGTATCAAACTCCTGGCCTTCCACCGAATCCGGCTGATTGGTATACCACACCCCATTCTGTTTATACCAGTAACAGAAATTGGTGTCTTCACGCTTAAACTCATTTGTATACTGCAGATAACGCTTATCGTCCTCCGCACTCCGCTTATTGCCTTTTTGTAACAGATGCAGATAATCGGTCAGTTCACTGCATTTCTGCTCCATGCATTTGGTATAGTAGCCCGAATTAAAAAAATCATCTGTACCGATATCCGTTACCTGCAGAATATTTTTGCTGATCAGTGATGCCAAAAGATAGACAGCGATGGTAAGTATTACCGTAAAAAACAGGTGCAGGATCATCCCTGCAGCTTACTGCCGTATGTGTATGATTTCTTTTCCATATGAAGTCTCCATCCCCGTGCCGGACATTATCCTGTATGCCGGCGTACGGAATCCCTCCCAGAATCAGTTCTTCTCGATCTTATATCCAACGCCCCACACAACCTTTAAATAGCGCGGCTCCTTCGGATTGATCTCGATTTTTTCACGGATGTGGCGGATATGTACTGCCACCGTATTGTCCGCTCCGATCGCATCCTCATTCCAGATGCTCTCATAGATCTGATTAATGGAAAATACCTTTCCCTGATTTTTGACCAGTAATAAAAGGATGTTGTACTCGATCGGTGTCAGCTTTACCACTTCTCCATCCACGGTCACTTCTTTTAAATCATCATTGATCGACAATCCACCGACTGTATACACCGATGCGCTGCTCTCTGCCGCATTTCCAAGCTGGGTATAACGCCTTAACTGTGATTTGACCCTCGCTACCAGTTCAAGCGGATTAAACGGTTTCTCCACATAGTCATCTGCCCCGATGTTAAGTCCTAAAATTTTATCCGCATCCTCCGTCTTTGCAGACAAAATAATGATCGGAATGCTGCTCTCCTCACGGATTTTTAAGGTCGCACGGATTCCGTCCAGACGCGGCATCATCACATCCATGATCAGAAGATGAACCTCATTTTCTTTTAAGATCTCCAGTGCTTCTTCGCCGTCATATGCCTTTAAAATATGATACCCTTCCTGCTGTAAATATATTTCGATCGCTTCCACGATTTCCTTATCATCATCACACACTAAAATTGTCTGCATAAGTTCCTCCATTCTTTTTGTGTCTTACTTCAAGTATTACACCAGATCTTACATTTATTTTAACAGGAAAGTTTAAATTGTTATAGAGCGGATTTCTTAATATTCCTTTAAATTCCCACTGCATATACAACATTTTCCACATTTCTTAATTTAATTTAAGAAATTGGCCTTAAATTTAAGAAATACTTTATTGCATCCTATTCATCCCCGCCTTATGATATCTTTCGTACCCGTACTGGTACACACAGGAATTCCGTAGATTTTCCACAGTTTTCCCGTAAATAAAATAAGTTTTACACAAAACGGAGGATAGTGTGAAAAAATAAGATTTTTCACACGCAAGATTTGTGCTTTACGCACAAACTTGATATGCGCAAAAAGACAGCGCAGGAATGGAGGATTCTTATGAAAAAAATGTGCACACTGCAGGCAAAAGCAGAAAGCAGAAAAAAATACATGCTTCTTCTACTTGG
>ENA-OQAN01000096-OQAN01000096.1-human-gut-metagenome-genome-assembly--contig:-NODE-96-length-44962-cov-2.160165_pt1 | contig 44962 bp, 54 predicted proteins | sample MGYA00242735_ERZ504527 | MGnify/ENA primary metagenome ERZ504527 (study PRJEB26092, sample SAMD00036230) | human gut metagenome | host: Homo sapiens | study: EMG produced TPA metagenomics assembly of... | reverse complement strand
AAGATTTTCTTTTTTCATCGCTCCTGTTTTTTACGTGGTGTTCTAGAATACACGACCGCTATTCACGCATCGTAAGTAAATGTTCTCTTTTAACGGGCTGCAAAGGTACGAAGAATTTTCGGAATATAATGAAATTCAACCGGAGAATCTTAATCTTCTTCTCCAAGTTAAGGAAATCGCTTCAGGGCAAGCCCGGATTACTCCAGCCCGACGTTACTTTTTCTGCCAGATGAATGATCGAATGATTCAGAAGCCATTCCTCCATAAAAACTTTATGCTAACAGAGAAAAACAAATAAAAATCGTACCTTTGTGCATCATGTATCCTAATTCATTTCATACAATGACTCAAATACATATTAATCAGAACACCTGTATACGCTGTAAGAAATGCGTCAGAATATGTCCCTCTGTTCTATTCAGTTTCATGAGGATAAAGGCATTGAAGTAAATGCCGACGCTTGCATCAGTTGCGGACATTGCGTAGCCGTTTGTCCCGGCAATTCCATTGAACATTCGGATTTCCCTCCTGAAAAAAGTCCATGCATTCGACCGAAGCCAGTTGCCCACAGCCGACCAGGTAGAACTGCTCATCCGTTCCCGCCGTTCCAATCGTGCTTTCTCCAAGCAACGGGTTCCGGAAGAATTGCTGCAACGAATTATTGAAGCAGCACACCGGGCTCCGACTGCTACCAATGCGCAGGAAGTCAAGATGGTACTAGTGACCCGCCCCGAAACACTGAAGGAAATCAGCCGAATCACCATCGGTACTTTCATGTCTATTGTCCATGCAGTGGAAAATCCATTGTTGAAAATGATACTGAAACCGCTCATGCCTTCCAGCTATCGCTATATTCCGGTTTTCAAACAACTGCAGGAAGAGTTCGACAAAGGGAATGACGGTATCCTGCGGGGAGCTGCTGCAGCCTTGTTCTTCTATACCGGAAGTAAAGAACGTTTCGGATGTCAGGACTGTAATCTGGCTTACCAGAATGCTTCACTCATGGCCGAAGCATGTGGCGTTTCCCAGTTCTACACCGGATTTGTATGCAGTGCCGCCGGCATGAACCGGAAAAAAGAATTGCAGAAACTGCTGGGCATTGAAGGCTGTACCATACATGCCGGTATCGCACTTGGCATGCCTTCTTTCCACTTCGATAAATACATTGACAAAAAAGATGTTGTACTGAAAAGAATAGACTAACGTTCACAGGCTATGACAAAGAACAATCTGCTTAGTGAGAAGCTGAACTATACGGGAATCAGCCAGACTCCGACTCATCTTCACCTCTGCTCGTATAATCCTGAGGGGGTACACGACTGCAACGGCAAAGATATAGACGAAATGATTCCTCATCTTCAGCCGAACAGCATCAACTGGATACAGATACACGGACTGCAGAACACGGAAACCGTGCAAAAAATCTGCCAACACTTCGGTATCGACTTTTTGGTCACACAAGATATTCTGAATGCAGATCACCTGACCAAAATCGAAGAACATGAAAATTATAATGTAATCATCCTGAAACAACTGACTGCGGAAAAAGACAATAATTATCTGTCGCAGCAGCTTTGTATCATTCAGGGAGAGAACTTCCTGCTCACGTTCGTCGAAAAAGAAACCGAGATGCTGAACGAAATCCACACGGCTTTGGAGAAAAATGTGCTCAAGATCCGCAACCGACAGACAGACTTTCTGCTCAGCGTGATCTTGAACAGCGTCATGACCAGCTTCATGTCCATCATTTCTGATCTGGAAGATGAGCTGGAAGACATGGAAGGACGCCTGCTTTCTTCCAATTCTGCCGAAATGCCGGGCATCGAAGAAATCCAGCAATACCGCCGTATCTTCCGTCTGATCAAGAAGAGCATCCTTCCGCTCAAGGAACATATCAACAAGTTATTGCACTCGGACAATACGCTTCTGCACAAGTCCAACCGTCCGTTCTTCAACGATGTGAACGATCATCTGCAGTTCGTTCTCCAGACACTGGAAGGATGCCGGGACATGATCTCGGCCCTGGTGGATCTTTATCTGTCCAACAACGACCAGCGCATGAACGGAATCATGAAACAACTGACCATCGTTTCCACCATTTTCATCCCGCTGACCTTCCTGGCCGGTATCTGGGGAATGAATTTCAGCTGGATGCCCGAACTGAACTGGAAATACGGCTATCTTTTTGCCTGGATACTCATGCTTGTAACAGGAACGGCTGTCTATCTGCTGTTCCGCAGAAAGAAATGGTACTGATCCGGAAGCACGGACAAAAACGGGAAACAGGCTACATATACTTTCCCGAACAAACAAAAATACATCACCCTGCAATCCATTTGCTGATTAAGAATTGTCAACCATGCGAAAGAAAGAATTATACGAAAAAGTCATCACCTATTTCCAGCAGGCCATGCCTGTGGCTGAAACGGAACTGCACTACGAAAATCCTTTTCAGCTCCTCATCGCAGTGATCCTCAGTGCACAATGTACAGACAAGCGGGTCAACATGATTACGCCTCCCCTGTTCCGGGACTTTCCGACTCCGGAAGCACTGGCTGCCAGTACTCCTGAAGTGATCTTTGAATACATACGGAGTGTGAGTTACCCCAATAACAAGTCCAAGCACCTGGTCGGCATGGCACAAATGCTGGTGAACGATTTTCATGGAGAAGTGCCCGACACACTGGAACAACTGGTCAAGCTTCCCGGAGTGGACGCAAGACGGCCAATGTGATCCAGAGTGTTGTCTTCAACAAAGCGGCTATGGCTGTCGACACCCACGTATTTCGCGTAAGTCACCGCATCGGACTGGTTCCCCAGACCTGTACCACTCCACTGGCCACAGAAAAATATCTCATCAAATATATTCCCGAAGAATTAATACCGACCGCACATCATTGGCTGATCCTTCACGGACGCTATGTCTGTACGGCACGCAATCCGAAATGTGAATCATGCGGTCTGAACGGACTTTGCAAGGAATCGCTCAAAGCCCGCATCCCCCGATAACCACCGATACGAAACCGGTTTCTCAAAGCCAGATAACCATGCCGTCGTATGTCAGATGCACATGCGGCGGCAGTTCTTTTTCTACCTCTGCATGCAGTCCGATCTGATGACTCGCATGAATCAAAAAGGCTTCTTCCGGCTGAATGCATGATATCTGTGCCAGGGCTTCACGAACAGTCTGATGAGTGGGATGCTGTTCCTGGCGCAAAGCATTGATCACCAGACAATCCAGGTTTTTCAGACACGCGTATGAAGCTGCCGGCATAGTCAGCATATCCGTAATCCAGGCCATCTCCCCAATACGATATCCCATAATCGGCAGTTTGCCGTGCATAACCCGAAAAGGAAGTATTTCTACCGAATGGCCATAACTGTTGCTGACGGTGAAAGGTTTGCCAGCCTCAATAACGTGCAACGGAATATGAGCACTCCCGGATACAGATTTTCAGTAAAACAATAAGGAATACGAGCCTGAAGGCGGTCGGCCGTATATGCTTCGGCATAGACCGGAATATCTCCGAAACGGCAGAAAGGACGCAAATCGTCCAGCCCTCCTACGTGATCATAATGCTCGTGGGTGATCAATACGGCATCAATCGGCCGGTAATCATCCATACGGATCATTTGTTCACGGAAATCCGGACCGCAGTCTATCAGGATACGCACTCCATTCACTTCTACCATTCCCGAACAACGCAAGCGGTTGTCACGAGGATCTTTACTGGTACACACCTCACACCTGCAGCCCACCTGAGGGACTCCGGTTGAGGTTCCGCTGCCCAATATGGTTACCTTCATACTCTCTCCGTTCTGATTAGTTTGACATTCTCAACCTTTCAGCCGATATAATTTACTTCCGGCCAAATGGTCACACCAAAACGTTCGCGGACGGAAGCCACTATTTCTTCAGCCAGATGCATGACTTCCTTTCCGGTTGCTCCGCCGCAATTGACCAGTACCAGCGCCTGTTTCTCATGCACACCGGCATGTCCCACACGCTTTCCTTTCCATCCGCAACGGTCGATCATCCATCCGGCCGGAATCTTGACATGAGCGTCATCCACCGGATAGTGAGGCATGTCTGGATATTGTGCGAGCAATGCTTCAAACTGCATTTTCGGTACAACCGGATTCATAAAGAAACTGCCTGCATTGCCCAATACTTTCGGATCAGGCAATTTGGCCTGCCGGATGGCAATAATGATCCGGCGTACATTCTCCAGATCTACCTGGCATCCTTGTTTCTCCAGTTCCGCACGGATATTTCCATATTCCAGATGGAAAATAGGATGCTTTTTCAACCGATAGGTTACGAAAGTCACTGCATATTTTCCTTTCAGTTCCTGTTTGAAGACACTTTCCCGATATGCATAACGGCATTCCTCCCGCATAAACCGGCGTTCTTCTCCGGTTTCCAGTCCAAACGTATCTACCGAAACAATCAGATCCTTGGCTTCCACACCATAGGCACCGATATTCTGTACGGCCGATGCCCCGACTTCACCGGGAATCAATGAAAGGTTTTCCGCACCATACCAGCCATTGGCAACCGTATAAGCGACAAAATCGTCCCATACTTCACCGGCTCCGACACGGACTTCCACCTCTTCTTCCGTTTCCTTTACCACCGTATATCCTTTATGCCGAATGCAGAATCAGACCTTCATAATCAGAAAGCAAACAGCAGATTACTTCCTCCGCCAATATGTAAAGCGCGGGCAACCGCTTCACGCTCTGCATTCCACAAACCGCGAAGTTCCTCCCCTGACGCATACTCCACAAAGCGGGAACCTTCACATCCATACCAAAGGTATTGTAAGGCAGCAGCGAGCAATTATATAATTCTTTCATGCATCAATCAGTAAAAAAAGTCAATGAAACGTTCTGTCTAGTCACTTAAATCCTCAAACTTCATCAGTTTCCAGATACCATGCCGGCGCTCAAAATACATCACGTTGCTGAAACCGTTTCCAAATCCCTTGAATTCAACAACCTTCGTATCCGAAGTCAAGGTTTCAGTCTGTCCATAACGTACATTGGTCAGCTTTTCTTTCATCATCGGCGGACGAAAAGCAAACCACTGACCGATGTCAAGTGTAGTTTCCAGAATCTGGAATTCATCCTCCGGATCGGCCGTAACAAACAACAAGGGTGATGCAGACGTTCTCTCTGGAAAATAGAATCCGATGCAAAATGCTCATAGAAAGTCAGGAAATCTTCCTCGTTTCCTTCCCCATGTGCAAGTTTCTCCCAATTTATGGCTTCCAGGAACCAAGCATCTTTCTTGCGCTCAAAATAATAACGCTTCACCCGTTTCTCTTTCAGATAAATCCATTCCACCTGTACACTATGCAGACTCGTATCTTTTTCCATTTCCATTTCTTCCGCCTTATCAAACAGAATGGTATAAGCATCCTGACGGCTGAACAAAGGATCAAACTTCCAGGCTTCCCGGCTTATGCGTTTAACCTCCTTACCCTCATAGTAAGGCATCGGAAAAAGAATACGTGAACGCTGGAATTTTTCATCCGAAGCAAAATTGTAGAAAAAATCAGCAAAACTTTCATCGACCGTAACAGGAATGACTTCCTCTACGAGCACCATCGTGTCCTGAAGCACTGAATCAGAACCTACATTCATCGAATCAACTGTTCGGTCAGCTTCTCAAACGGATCTACTTTTTTTCCATTTCCGCCACAAGAAGCAATGAAGATCAACAAACAGCAACCAAAAACTATTTTTTTCATCTGCACTTCTGAAAAATCAAATGCAAAATTAGCAGTTTTTTTCTTTTCCCTATCAAATAAGAGAGAGTTTTCTTTTTTGTCCCTCAAAAATCAAAATATTTCAGTTTTAATCCTTACCTTTGCGCATACGAAAAAACAGATTACAGAAATATGTTAGCAAAAATAGAAGAACTGCTTCAGGAAGTAGACAGCCTCACAGCCGGCAATGCCGAAGAACTGGAAGCGCTGCGTATCAAATACCTGAGTAAAAAAGGAGTCATCAACGCCTTGATGGCAGATTTCCGCAATGTGCCTGCCGAACAGAAAAAGGAAGTGGGCATGAAGTTGAACGAACTGAAAAACCGGATGCAGGAACGGATCGCTGCCCTGAAAGAAACATTCGAATCCCAGGACAACGGAACTGCCGAACTGGATCTTACCCGTACAGCTTACCCGATTGAACTGGGTACACGTCATCCGCTGAACATCGTACGCAACGAAATCATCAGCATCTTCAACCGCCTGGGATTTACCATTGCTGACGGTCCGGAAGTAGAAGATGACTGGCATGTGTTCTCTTCCATGAACTTTGCTGAAGATCATCCGGCACGCGACATGCAGGATACTTTCTTTATCGAAAGCCATCCCGACATCATTCTGCGTACGCATACTTCTTCCGTACAGAGCCGCGTAATGGAAGTTTCACAGCCGCCTATCCGCGTCATCTGCCGGGACGTGTATACCGTAACGAAGCTATCAGCTACCGCGCACACTGCTTCTTCCATCAGGTAGAGGGTCTTTACATCGACAAGAATGTATCGTTCACTGACCTGAAACAGGTACTTCTGCAGTTCGCACAGGAAATGTTCGGTCCGGAAACCAAGATCCGTCTCCGTCCGTCTTACTTCCCGTTCACAGAACCCAGTGCTGAAATGGACATCAGCTGCGATATCTGCGGCGGTGAAGGCTGCGCATTCTGTAAATATACTGGCTGGGTAGAAATCTTAGGATGCGGTATGGTAGATCCGGCCGTTCTGGAAGCCAACGGCATCGACAGCAAGGTATATACCGGTTATGCTTCGGTATGGGAGTGGAACGTATCACCAACCTGAAGTATAAAGTTAAAGACTTGCGTATGTTCTCAGAAAACGACACCCGTTTCCTGAAAGAATTTGAATCAGCCAACTAAAGCATAAAGGCGAATACAATAGAAGGTGTCAAAACAGAAATATATGTTTTGACACCTTTTCCATATCAACTAAAATAAATTCACATGTCCAAGGACAGACTTGTAACTCCCAGTTATTGCCTGATTCTGGCAGCCAACTTCCTGCTCTACTTCGGCTTCTGGCTGCTGATTCCGGTACTTCCCTTCTACCTGAACGAAGTCTTCCAGGTAGCTGAAGCCACCATCGGCATCGTACTTTCCTGCTACACCATTGCAGCCCTTTGCATCCGTCCGTTCTCTGGATATTTGCTCGACACATTTGCGCGCAAGCCTCTTTACCTGTTCGCCTACTTTATTTTCATGCTGATCTTTGCCGGCTATATGCTGGCCGGAACACTTACCTTATTTATTATATTGCGTATTGTTCACGGACTGTCATTCGGAACGGTAACCGTAGGAGGAAATACACTGGTTATTGACATCATGCCATCGTCACGCCGCGGAGAAGGACTGGGATACTACGGGCTGGCCAACAACATAGCCATGTCTATCGGCCCCATGTTCGGACTGTTTCTCCACAATGCCGGGAGAATCTTACACCGTCCATTTTCTCTTATGCACTGGGAGCCTGCATACTGGGACTGCTGGCTGCCAGCATGGTGAAGACCACATACCGCCCTCCGGTGAAACACGATCCCATTTCCCTGGACCGGTTCATCCTGCTGAAAGGCATTCCGGCAGGAATCAGTCTGCTCCTGCTTTCCATTCCTTACGGCATGACCACCAATTATGTAGCCATGTATGCCCGGCAAATCGGCATTACCGCCGAAACCGGATTCTTCTTCACCTGCATGGCTTTGGGAATGGCTGTAAGCCGTCTGTTCAGCGGACGGCTGGTGGATAAAGGCCTGGTGACACAGGTCATTTCTGCCGGACTCTATCTGGTATGTTTCTGCTATTTCAGTCTGACGGCCTGCGGATGGCTGGTCAGCTGGAACCTCACGGCAACGACAGTCTTCTTCTTCGTCATTGCCTGCTGCTCGGCATCGGCTTCGGAACCATGTTCCCAGCTATAACACCCTGTTCGTCAATCTTGCTCCCAACAGCCAGCGCGGTACGGCTACCAGCACTTATCTGACTTCCTGGGATGTCGGTCTCGGTATCGGCATGCTGACAGGAGGATACATTGCAGAAATAGCATCATTCCGCATGGCCTATCTCTTTGGCTCTGCCCTGACCGTAGTATCCATGATCTACTTCCGGGTAAAAGCCGGACCTCACTTCCTGAAGAACAAACTGCGCTGAGAAACCTTAACGGCCGGAAGCAGACTTAAATTTCAGCAAAACTATTACAGGATTTGATTCCTCATCCAGAGAAGAAACAAGCTGATTCAATCCGTTATGGACCACCTTGTTAAAATCATTCTTTATAGGTAAAAACAAAGATATGCGACAAGCGATCTTCCACTTCCGTAATCTGAACGGAAAGAATGAAAGGACGGAACAGATCCGGATGACGCTGAAGGAACGGAGGTAAGTAGGAATAGTAATATTCAGGTTTTTGAGCAATTTTATCCATATCGGCCACCATAATATAAGAAGCATCCCGGGACAAATTGGAAACACATTCATCAAACAATGAAGTCCGGGAAGATGCCACCCGCTTAGAGATACACGAATCAACCTTAGCCTGACCGGAAAGCACCAGCAGACTGTCGCCCGAAATAGAAGGAATGGCACGCAGATGATCTACTGCCCGCTGCATACATACATCCGAAGCATGCATCACGCCACTCAAATAAAAGACTTCGCTGTTCATGTGGATATCAAACTCACTCCAACACTCTTTTTCACCACCGTCAATCGCCGGGATGGAAGATGAATGCGCGTATAAGGTCAGGAAATTGGCCGATTAGGCTGGCGGACCGAGGCAAATACTACATCTTCCTTCAACGACGTTCCATCTTTCTCCGCATCAATCACCCGTTCGATCAAACGTTTCTGATAACTGATAGCCAGGAAACCGTCTCCACTATATACAGAGAGAAAATCCGATGAATCTATCGGAAAGATCTCTATAGTCCGTCCGCGATAACCTTCTTCCCTGGGTATAAATTCCTTGCCCCGATGCTCACGGATAGCTTTCAATAACTTTTTCCGCTCCGGTTTTCCCAGACGGAAATAAGCGACCAGGTCACGGGAACTGCCCGAAGGGGCATGAAAACTGACCATCATCTGATTGACTTCATTGGAAATTCCGTGGTCACTGGAAGAAATATAAGGTATAATATCATTGAGAATGGTCTTGATCAGTCCCACCCGATGAAGCGTATCCAACTGGGCAGCGTAAGCCATCCGTGAAAAAGCATTCATAAAGAAATCAATGTTATCGGTCTCCATTACGCCGATACAATCGTCAGGCACCCACGACACTAAATCAATGTCTTTGTCCTTATCGGCTGCATTCAGCCGGGCAAAGCCATACAATCCTACTCCTATACAAAAAAGTATAACAGATAGAAGAACTCCAAATTTAGCAACAGTACGATATCCCATCCGTGTTATGTTTTATGCAAATATAGCAAAAAGTTTTTAAAAAGTACAAATAATATCTTATAAATCTGATAAGATATATACCTCAAACAAACTTTATACACCTGTTGTTTATCATCCCTCCCTCAAGCTGAACAAAAATCATACTATGAACACCCAAAAAAAATCGTGCGGTCGTTACGGCTAATTGTGCGGTCGATTCAGCCAATCGTGCGGTCGTTGCGGCTCAATCGTGCGGTCGTTTTTTTTTGCATTGACCTGTCAATGCGAAAGACATCGTGCGGTCGCTTTCAGAAAAGACTAAATTATAAAGGGAAACACCTGTGCTGACCAATAAAAAGTCCGTAAAGCCTTGACTTTACGGAACTTACATTCTCTTCGCGGAGAGACAGGGATTCGAACCCCGGGTGCCTCGCAGCACAACGGTTTTCAAGACCGCCGCAATCGACCACTCTGCCACCTCTCCAAAACTCTTTTTGAGAGTGCCTTGTTTCTCAAAGGCGATGCAAAGGTACGCATTATTTTGGAATCTGCAAATTTTCGGGAATATTTTTTTGATATTTCTTTTCAATCCATTTTTAGAACCAGGCAATCGCCCTTCCTTGTTACGGCGACAAAAGCCGGATTTATAGTCATTCCATAAGAAAAGAGGGCTGAAAACAATTATTTCTTCAAAAAAAGAGGAGATACCTTTCCCCTTTATACAACTTCGCGTTTTTATTATAAATTTATAAAATCAAAAGAAAAACGAGCTATGTTAACCTTTAACCTAAAAACAATGGACTCAACCTAAAAATCCCCCATTCTTTACGATCCAAAACAAATTTATAATCAATTTACATTTAGCATCTCCCTCGAGAATGTTAAGAAAACCTTGCTGTCTCTGACAAAGAACACAGCAATATACCTGATTTCAATTATGAAAAAACTCAAAAAAAACTTCTGATGAAGAGTTACTCAATCTTTATCAGTCAAATTCAGAAGAAAACCTATTAAACATTCTCCTGCAAAGACATATGCCACAAATACGACAAAACGTACGTTCACTGGTCTGCAACAAAGAAGATGTTGAAGACTTATGCCAGGACATCTACAGTAGGATTTTAATAAAACTCCGTCAAGGATATTACAGCAACGGACATATACAGGCCTGGATCTACCGCATCGTACAAAACTACGTTTACAGCTTTTACCGCAAGAAAAAGCATGAATTCATTACTCAGGAACTTACGGATCTGAATATAGGAGACACCTGGTCCGACACTATAAAAGAAGAGAAAGAAAAAGAAAGAATCTTATATGTCCTGATGAGCATCCTGGAGAAAGAACCTCCGCAAATCAAACAAATTATCAAAATGCATTTTATATGGAAATGACTTACATGCAAATCTCTGCGGAACTTCATCTCAATAAAAGTACGATGGCCAAAAGATTACGGACAGCACTGAAACGGATAAAAGCCGAAATGAGCCAGGAAGGTATCCGGGACTGTCCTTTCTGACAAACAACTGCACTGTTTTTTATCCAGCCCATTTTACACCATATTCAACAAAGACGGACCGGTCCTCCCTTTGCTCCCATACGGAAAAGCAAAGGGAGGACCGGTCCGCATGTCTTTTCTGTCCTCATATACCTTTAGACAGAGCCTTCCGATAGCCAAAACTACTTGTCCTATATAGAGAATTAGCCAAAATTTGATATCTTTGCAACACTTTTCCAAGTAATAACCGATTGTATAACATAGTAACAAGTAGCAATGACTAAAAAACATGTACTCAGTTGGCTGTTTATGGCCCTGTTATGCTTGCCGGCCTTTGCACAGATTCAAGATCCGGTCAAGTTTAAAACGGAATGGAATGCACTTTCAGACAACGAAGCCGAAATCATTTTTACCGGCACCGTTGACAAAGGATGGCATGTCTACTCTACTGACCTTCCAGAAGGAGGACCTATCTCTGCCACATTCAATGTTGATAAGATTGAAGGTGCAGAACTGATAGGCAAACTGACTCCGCGAGGCAAACAAATCGAAAAAATGGACCCGATCTTTGGCATGCAGGTACGTTTCTTTGAAAGTAAAGCTCAGTTTGTTCAGAAAATCAAACTGACTGGCGGTGCCTACAAGCTGACCGGTTACCTGGAATACGGAGCCTGCAATGATGAAATTGCCTTCCGCCGACCAGCGTTGATTTCACCTTTACCGGAACTGCTTCCGGCAAACAGGCTGCTGCTCCTGCTGAAGCGCAAGGAAATGCTGCCAACGAAGCAACATCAGGCGATACGGCACAAAGCGTAGCTCTGATTCCTCTGACTCCGGCTATGAAAGTACAGACTACAGACTACTGGAAACCCGTCATCAACGAGCTGAACAACTTCGGAGAACAGGTTGGAGAAGAATCTCACTCATGGATTTACATCTTCTTTACCGGACTTGTCGGCGGACTCTTAGCCTGTTCACTCCTTGTGTATGGCCTATCATCCCTATGACTGTCAGTTTCTTCCTGAAACGTACGAAAGATAAGAAGAAAGGAATCCGCGATGCCTGGACATACGGTGCTTCCATCGTTGTGATCTATTTAACATTGGGACTGGCTATCACTCTGATTTTCGGAGCAAGCGCACTTAACGCCCTGTCCACTAACGCTATTTTCAATATTCTGTTCTGTCTGATGCTGATCGTATTCGCAGCATCCTTCTTCGGTGCATTCGAAATTACCCTGCCTTCCAAGTGGAGTAACGCCGTAGACAGCAAGGCTGAACAGACTACAGGATTGCTCAGCATCTTCCTGATGGCATTCACCCTGTCGCTGGTTTCTTTCTCTTGCACCGGACCGATCATCGGATTCCTGCTCGTTGAAGTATCAACCACCGGCAGTGTTGTTGCTCCGGCTATCGGTATGTTAGGATTTGCTATCGCACTTGCCCTGCCTTTCACCTTGTTTGCCCTCTTCCCGTCATGGCTGAAATCTATGCCTAAATCCGGAGGATGGATGAACGTAATCAAGGTTACACTGGGATTCCTGGAACTTGCTTTTGCCTTAAAATTCCTGTCGGTTGCCGATCTTGCATACGGATGGCGTATTCTGGACCGCGAGACCTTCCTGGCACTCTGGATTGTCATTTTTGCCCTGCTGGGTATGTACCTGCTGGGAAAAAATCAAAGTTCCCGCACGATGACGACGACACCAAAGTCAGTGTGCCCCGCTTCTTTATGGCACTGATTTCACTGGCATTTGCCGTTTACATGATCCCGGGATTATGGGGAGCACCTCTGAAAGCAGTCAGTGCTTTTGCACCTCCTATGCAGACACAGGATTTCAATCTCTACAAGAATGAGGTACATGCTAAATTCAATGACTTTGAAGCTGGTATGGAATACGCACGTCAGCAAGGAAAGCCTGTAATGATTGACTTCACCGGATATGGATGTGTAAACTGCCGAAAGATGGAACTGGCAGTATGGACAGATCCTAAAGTAAGCAAACTGCTGAATGAGGATTACGTACTGATTACCCTGTTTGTTGATGACAAGACCAAACTTGCGGAACCGATCAAGATCACGGAAAATGGTAAAGAACGCACCCTGCGTACTGTCGGAGACAAATGGAGCTACCTGCAACGCTCTAAATTCGGAGCCAACGCACAGCCGTTCTATGTTCTGATTGACAACGAAGGAATGCCGCTCAACCAGTCATATTCATACGACGAAGACATTCAGAAATATATCAACTTCCTTGAAACAGGTCTGAAAAATTATAAAAAATAAAAGATAATCATATTGACAAGTCTGAGAGAGAACGCATAATCGCCTTGATCAATCGGGAAGTAGTTCCGGCAATAGGCTGCACTGAGCCTATTGCCGTAGCTCTTTGCGTAGCCAAGGCTGCAGAGACACTAAACCAGCGTCCACAAAAGATACAGGTGCTGCTCAGCGCCAATATTCTGAAAAATGCCATGGGTGTAGGTATTCCCGGAACGGACATGATCGGACTCCCCATTGCCGTTGCCCTGGGAGCACTGATCGGAAAATCGGAATACCAGCTGGAAGTGCTGAAAGACAGCACGCCGGAAGCCGTTGAAGCCGGTAAAAAAATGATTGAAGCACAAGCCATCCAGATCAGTCTGAAAGAGAACATCGAAGAAAAGCTCTACATTGAAGTAACCTGCATGGCCGGCGAAGAAAAAGCAACTGCCATCATCAGCGGAGGGCATACAAACTTTGTATACCTGAGTAAAAATGACAGTGTACTGATGGACAAGCGAAGCGGAACCTCCGGTGAAACAGAAGAGGAATCCGTAGAACTTAATCTGAAGAAAGTCTACGATTTTGCTACGACATCTCCCATCGAAGAGCTCCAGTTTATTCTGGAAGCCAGACGCCTGAACAAACAGGCTGCCGAACGTTCCTTCAAAGGAAACTACGGACACGAACTGGGTAAAACCCTATGCAGCAGCGACAGTGAACGGCTGATTATGGGAAGCAATACATTCACACATATCCTTTCATACACTTCCGCTGCCTGTGATGCCCGTATGGCCGGAGCGATGATTCCTGTAATGAGTAATTCCGGAAGCGGCAATCAGGGTATTGCAGCCACACTTCCTGTAGTGATCTATGCAGAAGACAAGCATAAATCAGAGGAAGAATTAACCCGCGCACTGATCCTCAGTCACCTGACTGCAATCTATATCAAGCAGAGTCTCGGACGTCTTTCTGCTCTTTGCGGATGCGTCGTTGCTGCTACCGGAAGCAGTTGCGGAATCACATACCTGATGGGAGGAAACTATCAGCAGGTATCCTTCGCAGTACAGAATATGATTGCCAACCTGACGGGAATGATCTGCGACGGTGCAAAACCCAGCTGCGCACTCAAGCTTACCAGCGGGGTTTCTACTGCGGTTCTTTCAGCCATCCTTGCTATGGAAAACAAATGTGTAACTTCCGTAGAAGGAATCATTGAAGACAATGTAGACCTCAGTATCCGCAACCTGACCAAAATCGGCTCGCAGGGTATGAACGAAACAGACAAACTGGTGCTGGACATCATGACTCACAAACATTGTGACTGACCTTCAGCCCGGTCAATATTATCTCCGTACGGACCCATCATGAAAACTGTAACAGAAACAAACTACATACAGAAACTTATCAGTGAAGGTGAACATGTCTGCCAAGACTTCAAGTTTGCTATATCGGACGCACGGAAAATCGCCAAAAGCCTGTCCGCCTTTGCCAATACGCAAGGCGGACGACTGCTGGTGGGAGTCAAAGACAACGGTAAGATAGCCGGTGTACGCTCGGAAGAAGAAATCTACATGATTGATGCAGCCGCCCAGATGTATTGCCAGCCTCCCGTAAAGTTAGAGAACTATATATATAAGGTGGAGGGAAAGGATGTGCTTGAAGTACGTGTCGCAGAAAGTGACCGGAAACCCATATGCGCTCTCGACGAAACAGGCAAGGCCTGGCTTATGTCCGCATCAAGGATGAGAACATTCTGGCCAGCCCCGTACATTTAAAAATCTGGCAGCACAACCGTAATGACGAAAAAGTTATCGTCACTTACAGCCCCAGAGAACAGGAACTTCTTACCCTTCTCGACCAGCAAGGTGCCCTGACACTTAACCAGTGCAGGAAGCTTACGGGGATGCCGCGGCACGAATTATGCAGACTGTTGGCTGACTTCATCCGGTTTGACTGGTAGAACAAGTATTCAGAGGACATACTTTCTATTTTCAACTAAAAGAAACCCAATAAATGAACTATTTTATACAACTGATTGATACAACTAACAACATTCTTTGGACTTATATACTTATTGCCCTTCTGCTGGCTGCGCCTGCTGGTTTACGATACGGACACGCTTTGTCCAGTTCCGTATGCTGGGCGAAATGATTCATCTGCTCGGGGACTCCACCGCCAGGATAAACGGACACGAAAAACATATTTCATCCTTTCAGGCATTTACTTTATCGCTGGCCAGCCGTGTCGGAACCGGTAATCTGGCAGGGGTAGCAACAGCCATCACAATGGGTGGACCGGGAGCAGTATTCTGGATGTGGATCATCGCTTTGCTGGGATCAAGCAGTGCTTTCGTCGAATCCACACTGGCCCAACTCTTCAAACGAAAGAGCCGTCACTCTTACATCGGAGGTCCTGCTTACTATATGGAACCGGACTGAAGAAGCGGTGGATGGGAATTCTGTTCGCAGTACTGATCACCATTACATTCGGTTTCGCTTTTAATTCCGTACAAAGCAATACGATCTGTGCGGCATTCGACAGTGCCTTCCAGATCCGTCCGTTATACATGGGTTCGGCAATCACGCTGCTCACCCTGATCATCATCTTCGGAGGTATACACCGCATCGCCAAGATCAACAGCATCCTGGTGCCGCTCATGGCATTAGGATACATTCTGCTGGCTCTTTACATTGTCCTGAGCAATATCACCCGATTGCCGGCTGTTCTCGAACTGATCATCGGAAACGCTTTCGGATTCGAGCAGGCGATCGGCGGTGGAGTCGGAGCGGCTCTGATGCAAGGAATCAAACGAGGACTGTTCAGCAACGAAGCAGGTATGGGATCTGCTCCCAATGCTGCCGCAACAGCCCATGTCACCCACCCTGCCAAACAAGGACTGATACAGGCTCTGGGAGTCTTTACCGATACCCTTGTCATATGCACCTGTACCGCCTTCATCATTCTGTTCAGCAATCTCCATCTGGATAAAAACCTGGACGGAATCCAATTGACACAGGCTGCCCTCAACAATGAAATCGGAAGCATCGGAAGTATTTATGTCGCAGTAGCTATCCTCTTCTTTGCTTATAGCAGTATCCTCGGAAACTATTATTACGGAGAAGCCAATATCCGGTTCATCACAAAGAAGCAATGGGTGATCACAGTCTATCGCATCCTTGTGGGAGGAATGGTCCTTTTCGGTTCACTGGCCCATCTGCGCATTGTATGGAACCTTGCCGACCTGACTATGGCACTCATGGCTATCTGCAACCTGACTGCCATCATTCTGTTGGGAAAATATGCGTTCCGCCTGCTGGACGACTACCTGGCCCAAAAACGCAGAGGTATTAAAAGTCCGGTATTTAATAAAAAGCAAATGAAAGATATTGAGAAAGACATCGAGTGTTGGTAACATTTTTCGTATCTTTGCAAACAATTAAACTATCAATAAAACAATTATGAACATATTCTCTAAACTGTTTGGCAAAAAACAAGCCGAAGCTACAGAAGAAACTGTCCGTGTGGGAGGTATGGAAGACTTCATGACACTCATCCGTGTATATTACCAGGCGGTAATGGCTGCACAGCTGGGTATCAGCAACATCAACTTTCTGCCTGACATGGCTGTCTTCAAACGTACATTAAAAATACCAACTCAAAACAACAAATTAGGTATAGCCGAAAAGACACGCTGCCGCAAAATGCTGGCTGATATCTATGGACTGACAGATTCGTTCTTTAAGGAAATAGATAACTCCATCAAAAAGAACTGTAAGAACGTAAACGATGTCAAAACTTATCTGTTTATGTTCCAGGGATTCAGCCAGGATCTGATGATGGTCATCGGCAATCTGATGCAATGGAAATTCCGGATGCCCAGCGTACTGAAGAAAATGCTGCGCAACATGACGGAAAAAACCATCCATGACATCCTGACCAAAACTGACTGGAAAGACGATGGCGTACGCAAAACCTGTACCAACATCCGTCATTACCAGCATACATTGGGTTATTCTGAAAGCTGGATGACCGAATATGTCTACAACATTGTGCTTCTGGCTAAAAAAGAGCCAAAGCCTAAAGCATAACTCCATTTCTCCGGACAGGAAGAGTATCGCCATACAACCGGCCACGAACTCCTGTCCGGAGTCATTCTGACCAATCTCACTCCGACATGTCTGACATTCTGAATCTCCCTCCGGTAGAAAATCACCCCCTTGAACCATTTCTTCCTTCCAATGCCGTATTGCTGATGCTGGGAAGCTTTCCTCCCCAACAGAAACGCTGGAGCATGGACTTTTTTTTTATCCGAATCTGCAAAACGATATGTGGCGCATATTTGGATTGATTTTCTTCGAAAACAAGGACCATTTTCTGCTTCCTCACAAAAAGCTTTTGACAAAGAAGGCATTATCAGCTTCCTTCAGGAAAAGGGAATTGCATTGTATGATACAGCCTCAGCCGTACGCCGCCTGCAGGACAATGCCTCCGACAAGTTCCTGGAAATAGTGGAACCGACCGATATCGGACTGCTGTTAAAACAACTACCCAGATGCCAGGCCATCGTGACAACCGGACAAAAAGCAACCGATACGCTGCGCATGCAACTGCACGCATCGGAACCTCCCGTTGGAGCTAAAACCCGTTTTGAATACGAAGACAGGCAACTTTCTCTCTACAGAATGCCTCATCCAGCCGTGCCTATCCGCTGAAGCTCGAAAAAAAAGCAGAAACTTACCGACTTATGTTCAATGAATTAGGGCTTCTTTAAAAGAATACAGGCAAAATATATTTATCAAACATTTGGAGTTAACAGAATTATTACTACCTTTGCAACCGCAAACACGGGAATAGCTCAGTTGGTAGAGCATCGGTCTCCAAAACCGAGTGTCGGGAGTTCGAGCCTCTCTTCCCGTGCAAGAATAAAAAGCTGTAACTGAATAAGTTGCAGCTTTTATTCGTTTATAAGCCGGACAAGCTCCGGAGAATCCCGAAAAAGCTGCCCAGCTTTTTTAAAAACGTTTCGACGTTCTGAAGAAAACGTTTCGGCGTTTCAAGAAAAACGCTTCGACGTTTTTCTAAGGAATATTGATCAGCTTATGAGTCTGCAAACTCAGCCTCCAGACCGGATGCTGCTTGATATAGGCTATCACTTCATCCGTATTCTGGCAGGAACATGGCTGAAGAAAATAATGACGGGCAGGAATATCCAAGTAAGCAGAAACATCTTGTCCCAGATAAACGACCTTTACCTCATCCGCATGAGCAACCTTCAAAGATGTCCCCTGTTTCGGAGAACAGGTCACCCAATCAATATTTTCAGGAAGAAGACAAGTACCGTTAGTTTCAATGCAGACGTAACGTCCCGCAGCATGCAGAGCATCCACCAAAGCCGAATCAATCCACAAGCCCGGCTCTCCTCCTGTAAGAATCACCATCCGGCACGGATATTGTTCAACAGCTTTCACAATTTCCCCGTTTTCCATCTCTGTTCCTTCTTCATGGAGCGTATCACAAAAGTCACATTTCAGATTACATCCCGAAAAACGGACAAATACAGCAGGAGTGCCTGCATGATATCCCTCTCCCTGCAGGCTGTAGAAAATCTCATTAATCTTTTTCATAAACGACCGTATTTCCTTCCGATTCACATACTTCAACTTTAAAACAATGAGGAATACGTTCACAAATCCAGTGAGCAATATTTTCCGCAGTAGGATTGACGGAAAGAACATCATTCAGATTCCGATGGTCAAGTTGCCCCATCACCACTTCCTTGATATGTGTAAAATCAACCACCATCCCGTCTTCATTCAAATCTTTGGAACGGCAAAAAACTGTGATAATCCAGTTGTGACCATGCAAATTCTCACACTTACTCTGATAAGAAAGCTTCAGACTATGAGAAGCCGAAACCTCCATGCGCTTAATAACTGTATACATAATTATTCCTAAAAAATTAATTTGTCGAATTTGCACTTAATGTCACCTCAGTGCAAGGACAAAGATAAAAAGAATGAAAATATTGGCCAAAAAATTTTTGTGTTTCTCACCAATACATTATATTTGTGTAGAATTTGGTGTACAGATGACGGAAGAAGATAAAAAGCAACTGAATACTTTCGAAGGAAAACTGAGGCATTTTATGTTTCTATACGATGAATTGAAAAAAGAAAACGCTTCACTCCGGCAACTGCTTTCCGAAAAGGAAGCGGAAATACAGCGTATGGAAAGCTGCATCAAAGAAGCTGAAGCACAATACACCAATCTCAAAATGGCTCGCATAATCAGTATCAACGACAATGAACTCAGAGATACTAAACAACGATTGGCGAGGCTTGTGCGCGAAGTCGACAAGTGCATCGCTCTACTGAATGAATGAAACAGGAGGAAACAGGAACGATACGCTTATGGAAGACAAAATGAAAATACATCTGCTGATTGACAAAGAACGGTATCCGCTGACTATCCGCAGGGAAGAAGAACAGTTATACCGGGACGCTGCCAAGCAGATTGACAATAAACTAAACAAGTACCGCAGGGCTTACCCGGAGTTCAGTACCGTGAAACACTGGGCTATGGCGGCTTTGGAACTGGCCTTTGAGAACATGTCTATGAAGGACCGAAACGATACACAACCCTATGTGGACAAGCTGAAACAGCTGGAGGAAGACATTGACAAGTATATCGAAAAGGACAAAAGCGGAACGGTTTAGAAAGAAATAAGGAGATTGTGAACTTGCGCACAAGCTTGATGCCGGAAAAACATTTACGGCAGAAGGTTTGTGCGCGTTTTTTTTATTATATACTTAATTTAATTATAATGTTGACAACAGTAATACTAGCGGTTGTTGCCTTTCTCGTGGGAGGGGCACTTTCATATGGATTCTCAAGTACGGCTTGAAGTCGAAATATGAATCCATTATCAAAAAGGCCGAAACAGAAGCCGAAGTTATCAAAAAGAACAAGCTCCTGGAAGTGAAGGAAAAGTTTCTGAACAAAAAGGCCGATCTGGAAAAAGAAGTTGCTATCCGTAATCAGAAAATCCAACAGGCTGAAAACAAACTGAAGCAGCGCGAAATGGTACTCAACCAGAAGAACGAGGAACTGCAGCGCAAACGGAACGAAACAGAAGCCATCAAGGAAAATCTGGATGCACAGATGGTCATCATCGAGAAGAAAAAAGAAGAACTGGACAATCTCCAGTCACAGGAACGCGAGAAACTGGAAACTATCTCCGGACTCTCAGCTGAAGAAGCAAAGGAAAGACTGATCGACTCTCTGAAAGAAGAAGCCAAGACCCAGGCTCAGTCATATATCAACGACATCATGGATGACGCCAAGCTGACAGCTAACCGTGAAGCCAAGCGCATCGTTATCCAGTCTATCCAGCGGGTAGCTACCGAAACTGCCATCGAAAACTCAGTGACAGTATTCCATATCGAATCAGACGAAATCAAAGGACGTATCATCGGACGTGAAGGAAGAAACATCCGTGCTCTGGAAGCTGCTACCGGTGTAGAAATCGTGGTAGACGATACTCCGGAAGCAATCGTTCTTTCTGCATTCGACCCCGTACGCCGTGAAATTGCACGTCTGGCCCTGCACCAGCTGGTAACCGACGGTCGTATTCATCCGGCACGTATTGAAGAAGTTGTAGCCAAAGTACGCAAACAGGTAGAAGATGAAATCATTGAAACCGGTAAACGTACAACCATCGACCTGGGTATCCATGGCCTGCATCCGGAACTGATCCGAATCATCGGTAAGATGAAATACCGTTCTTCATACGGACAGAACCTGTTGCAGCATGCACGTGAAACAGCCAATCTTTGTGCTGTCATGGCATCCGAACTGGGCCTGAACCCGAAGAAAGCCAAACGTGCCGGTCTGCTGCACGATATAGGTAAAGTGCCTGATGAAGAACCGGAACTGCCGCACGCATTGTTGGGAATGAAGCTGGCTGAAAAGTATAAGGAAAAAGCAGATATCTGCAATGCTATCGGTGCCCACCACGATGAAATCGAAATGACCAGCCTGCTGGCTCCGATCGTACAGGTATGTGATGCCATCTCTGGTGCACGTCCGGGAGCACGCCGTGAAATCGTGGAAGCTTACATCAAGCGTCTGAATGATCTCGAACAGCTGGCAATGTCTTATCCGGGTGTAACCAAGACTTATGCAATCCAGGCAGGACGTGAATTGCGCGTTATTGTAGGAGCTGACAAGATTGACGATAAACAGACAGAAAACCTGTCAACAGAAATCGCCAAGAAGATTCAGGATGAAATGACTTATCCGGGACAGGTCAAGATCACGGTTATCCGCGAAACCCGTGCCGTAAGCTTCGCCAAGTAATCAGTTACTTCTGATATAAAAACGAAGAGGTTAGAATTGGAATTCCATCATCGGATTCCAATAAATAACCTCTTCGCTTTTTTAGAAGCGAAGAGGTCCATTATCTTTCTGCTGCCTTAAGCAGCGACTCTCAATCTGATAAAATCTGTCATTTTACCTTTTCATCCAGCAAAGGCAACAAGACTTTTTCCGCACAGGCATATCCTTCCTCATACAAGTCCGTCAACTTTTTAATATCCTTCTCAATCCGGTTGACAACAACCTTTTTAATCGGTCGGATGGCTATAATACGGCTTCATCTTCCAGACGTTCTATTTCTTCCAGCTGTTCATTATAGACCTGACATCTGCGGCTCAGCACAACCCGCAGACGCGGATAACGTGTATAGATGAAATGAGGAACCTTTATATCTTTTTCCGATTTACGGTAACCACGGTTACGGGTCAGCACCACAACATTTCTTTCATATCCCTGCTGCATGGCTCTTTCCACCGGAATCGAATCTACAATTCCGCCATCCAGCATCGGGCGGCCATCCACATGCACAATCGGACAAACATACGGCAAACTGCTTGAAGCTCTTGCAATCCGCAAAAGACGCTCCTTGTCTTCCTTTTCTTCCAGATAACAGGCACGCCCTGTCACACAATTGGTCGTCACCATCTCAAAACGGGTTGGATTCTGAAAATAAGCATCATAATCATACGGAAGGATCTCTTCGGGAAACAGTTCATACAATAATTTCTGATCCAGAATACTGCGCTGATGGAAAAGATGTTTCAGGCCAATATAATCATACTTTTTCAGCAAATCAATGTTACTATACTTGGCACGCCCTCGCTGATGGGACAAATAAGACAAGCCATTACATGCCCCGGCCGATACTCCTACCGCATAAGGGAACTCAATCTTTTTATCCATCATAAAGTCCAGAACTCCGCAGGTGAAAACGCCGCGCATCCCACCGCCTTCGAGAACCAGACCCATTTTTTGAAAATCCATAGCCATATCCTCTTTCTTTAGTTCTTATCGCAAAGATATGTTTTTTAGATATACAAAGGAGGCTTTTTTCTAATTTATTTGCTACATTTGCAACTGATAACACATACCTTTGAAACTAAAGTGAAAAAATATGTTTGATTCAGCAACCTATCAGAAACGTCGCTGTAACTTACGTGAAAAAGTAGGCGACGGACTTATCCTAATCTTAGGTAATAACGAAGCACCGGCTAACTATCCGGACAATACATACAAATTTCGCCAGGACAGCTCTTTTGTTTACTTCTTCGGACATTCTCATCCGGGATATGCCGGTATCATCGACGCAATAGCGGAGAAGAATATTTCTTCGGAGATGATGTTGACATGGACGATATCATCTGGATGGGACCACAGCCCAGCGTAAAAGACTTGGCGGCTCAAGTAGGTATTGAAAAGAGTTTTCCTTTTGCCAAATTGAAAGAAATCGTAGGAAATGCCATTGCACGGCATCAGAAAATCCATTTTCTGCCTCCCTACCGGTATGACAATATGCTGCTGCTGGAAGAATTGACAGGTATTCGCACTTCCATGCTCAAGCAACATGCTTCCGTAGAACTGATCAAAGCCATTGTTTCCCTGCGTTCTTCCAAAGAGCCTTGTGAAATAGCCGAAATAGACAAAGCGTGCAACGTAGGCTACGAAATGCATACGACTGCCATGCGCTTGTGCAAACCCGGAGTTTCGGAGCAATACATAGCCGGAGCACTGGACGGAATTGCAGCTTCTTACGGACGCATGACCTCATTTGCCACAATCCTGACTCAAAACGGTCAGACTCTCCACAATCACGATCACAGCCACACACTGGAAACAGGACGACTGATGTTGACTGACGCCGGAGCTGAACTGATGAACTACTACTGTTCAGACCACACAAGAACTATCCCTGTAGGAGGTAAATTTACCAGCCGCCAACGCGATGTCTACAGCATCGTTCTGGCTTGCCATGACAAAGCATTGGAGCTGGCACGTCCGGGAGTAACCTATAAATCCGTGCACCTGGATGTCTGCAAAGTATTGGCTCAGGGATTAAAAGATCTGGGGCTGATGAAAGGTAATATCGACGAAGCTGTTGCAGCAGGAGCCCATGCCCTCTTCATGCCTCACGGATTAGGTCACATGATGGGTCTTGATGTACATGATATGGAAGATCTGGGACAGTGTTACGTCGGCTATGATGATGAAGTACGCCCTTCCGATCAATTCGGACTGGCTTCTCTGCGTATGGGAAGACGCCTGCAGGAAGGATTCGTCATCACAGATGAACCGGGATGCTACTTTATTCCTGCTCTTATCGATAAATGGAGAGCAGAGCATCTGCACACTGACTTCCTGAATTTTGATGCCATCGACCGCTTCAAAGACTTTGGAGGTATCCGACTGGAAGATGATATTCTGATCACTCCGGAAGGATCACGTTTCACCGGTGACAAACGGATTCCGATCACCATCGATGAAGTTGAAGCTATTATGAACGAATAATTATCATTTTTAATTAACATCCAATAAAATCTAAAGACAAATGAACAAACTTATCGCACTTGCCGCTTTAGGACTTTGTTTCAGCAGCGTTTATGCCAAAGGACCTAAAAAGGACAAAAACGACGAAGGATTCGTTTTCACAACCGTAAAAGAAAACCCGATCACTTCCATCAAGAACCAGAACCGTTCCAGCACATGCTGGTCATTCTCTTCTCTGGGTTATCTAGAATCAGAACTTCTCCGCCTGGGTAAAGGAGAATTCGACCTTTCAGAAATGTTCGTAGTACACAAAACGATGGAAGACCGTGCTACAAACTACGTACGCTATCACGGAGATGCTTCTTTCTCACCGGGCGGAAGCTTCTACGACATCGTTTACTGTTATGAAAACTATGGTATGGTTCCGCAAGAAGCTATGCCGGGCATCATGTATGGTGACTCACTGCCCGTACACAACGAACTGGATGCAGTTGCTGAAGCATACGTGAAAGCCATCGGAAAAGGAAACTTCTCCAAACTGACTCCTGTATGGAAAAAGGGTTTGAGCTCTATTTATGATACTTATCTGGGAGAATGCCCGAAAGAATTTACTTACAAAGGCAAAACTTACACTCCGAGAAGCTTTGCTGACGAAGTTCTGGGCTTGAATATGGATGACTATGTATCACTGACTTCTTACACTCATCATCCGTTCTACCAGAAATTCAACATTGAAATCCAGGACAACTGGCGTAATGCCTTGTCATACAACCTGCCGATTGACGAACTGATGGCCGTTATGGACAATGCAGTGAAAAACGGATATACATTCGCTTGGGGTTCTGACGTCAGCGAACAGGGATTCACCCGCGACGGTATCGCAGTTTGTCCGGATGCTGCCAAAGGTGCAGAACTTACCGGATCAGATATGGCACGCTGGACAGGCATGAGCCAGGCTGACAAACGCAAGGAGCTGACAAGCAAACCGATGCCTGAAATCACTGTTACACAGGAAATGCGTCAGGAAGCTTTCGACAACTGGGAAACTACCGACGACCATGGTATGCTGATTTACGGTATTGCAAAAGATCAGAACGGTAAAGAATACTTCATGGTTAAGAACTCATGGGGAGAAAGCGGCAAATACAAAGGAATCTGGTATGCTTCCAAAGCATTTGTTGCTTACAAGACTATGAACATTCTTGTACATAAAGATGCTATTCCGGCTGATATCGCAAAGAAACTCGGTTTATAAGTCTTTATAAAATAGACTTGTTATAAATTATTAAACGGCTAATTCCATAATTTTAAGATGGAATTAGCCGTTTATTCTTTCTTTTTTGCTAATTTTACAGATTGAATGGCGAAATATAAACTGATATATAGTATCCATCTGAAACCTTGACTCAGACCAATCGCCTTCACGAAGATAGAAAAGAAAGAAAAAACATATATAATGAATTACAAATGGAACTATCAGCCTCCAACTCAAGAACAAAGAGAAGCAGCCAGAGCCTTGTCCAAGGAATTGGGGATTAACCCGATCCTATGCCATCTGCTGCGGGAAAGAGGTATCGACTCCGCTGCAGAAGCCAAACGTTTCTTCAGGCCTCAACTGAGCGAACTGCACAATCCGTTCCTGATGAAAGACATGAACATTGCCGTAGAACGCTTAAACAGAGCCATGGGAAAAAAGGAACGGATTCTTATATACGGAGATTATGACGTGGACGGTACGACTGCCGTTGCCCTGGTATATAAATTCCTTCAACAGTTCTATTCGAACATTGACTATTATATACCGGACCGATATAATGAGGGATATGGAGTCTCAAAGAAAGGAGTAGATTACGCCTACGAAACAGGTGTAAAACTCATTATTGTGCTAGATTGTGGAATAAAAGCCGTAAAGGAAATAGCCTATGCCAAAGAAAAAGGAATAGACTTCATCATTTGTGACCATCATGTTCCTGATGAAGTACTTCCGCAAGCGGTTGCCATCCTGAATCCCAAGCGCCATGACTCCACATATCCTTACCATCACCTTTCCGGATGCGGAGTAGGATTCAAGTTCATGCAGGCTTTTGCACTGAATAATGGAATCGAATTCCATCAGCTGACTCCTTTACTGGATTTAGTTGCTGTCAGCATTGCATCCGACATCGTTCCCATCATGGGTGAAAACCGGATTCTTGCTTATCATGGCCTGCGTCAGCTTAATTCAAATCCCAGTATCGGGCTCAAAGCCATCATCGATGTATGCGGACTGGCTGAACGGGATATCACCATGAGCGACATTGTATTCAAGATCGGTCCGCGAATCAATGCTTCCGGACGTATCCAAAACGGAAAAGAAGCTGTCGACCTGCTTATTGAAAAGGATTTCCAGCAGGCTCTTGAAAAGAGCAACCGCATCAACAGATACAATGAAACCCGAAAGGATCTGGACAAGAGCATGACGGAAGAGGCCAATAAGATTGTGGATCAGCTTTCTGACCTTTCACAACGCCGTACAATTGTTATCTATAACGAAGCATGGCATAAGGGAGTGATCGGAATCGTTGCGTCAAGACTGACGGAAATCTATTACCGTCCTGCCGTCGTATTGACCCGCACTGACGGTCTGGCTACAGGATCTGCACGTTCTGTTTCAGGATTTGATGTATACAAGGCAATCGAGAATTGCAGGGATTTACTGGAAAACTTCGGCGGTCATACTTATGCTGCCGGACTTTCCATGAAAGTGGAGAATGTTCCTGAGTTTACACGCCGCTTTGAGGATTATGTCACCAGCCACATTCTACCCGAACAAACCAGTGCAACAATCAATATTGATGCCCAGCTGGATTTCCGGGATATCACTCCCAAGTTCTTCTTTGACCTGAAGAAATTCAATCCTTTCGGCCCCGACAACCACAAACCCGTATTCGCTACCCTGAATGTATACGACTACGGAACCAGCAAAGTCGTCGGACGTGATCAGGAACACATCAAACTGGAACTGGTAGACAACAAATCCAACAACGTCATGAATGGTATTGCCTTCGGACAAAGTTCACAGGCCCGGTATATCAAGACCAAACAGTCTTTCAATATCTGTTACACCATTGAAGAAAATACCCACAAGCGCGGGGAAATCCAGTTACAGATTGAAGACATCAAACCGAGCCGCTCGTAAACATGGACTATCAGGGCATACTGAAGCAATATTGGGGCTATGATCACTTCCGGGGCATACAAGAAGACATCATCAACAGCATCGGAAGTGGGAAAGATACATTGGGATTAATGCCAACAGGAGGAGGAAAGTCTGTCACTTTCCAAGTTCCTGCTTTGCACAGCCCGGTCTTTGTCTTGTCATAACTCGCTGATTGCCCTTATGAAGGATCAGGTACGCAACCTGCGCGACCGGGGGTATCAAAGCTGTTGCCATTTATTCGGGCATGACGCGCGAGGAAATCGTCATTGCACTGGAGAACTGCATCTTCGGCGATTACAAATTCTTATATATATCTCCCGAACGGCTTGACTCCGAAATCTTTCAGATCAAAACTGCGCAGCATGAAAGTCTGCATGATTACCGTCGATGAATCCCACTGCATTTCCCAATGGGGATATGACTTCCGGCCCGCCTATCTGAAGATTTCAGACATCAGAAAATTACTGCCCGGTATACCCGTACTGGCACTCACGGCGACAGCTACTCCCGAAGTAGTCAAAGACATCCAGCAGAGACTCGGCTTTGAAAAGGAAAATGTATTCCGGATGAGTTTCGAACGGAGCAATCTGGCTTATATTGTCCGGCGAACAGAAAACAAAGCTGATGAACTGCTGCACATTCTGAAAAGCATAAACGGGTCAGCCATCGTTTATACCCGTAACAGAAAAAAGACCAAGGAAATTGCCCTGCTGCTCAATCAGAACGAAATCACGGCTACCTTTTATCATGCAGGATTAAGCAACGAACTGAAAGACCAGCGCCAAAAGGACTGGGTAAACGGAACCTGCCGGGTTATGGTAGCAACCAATGCGTTCGGTATGGGAATCGACAAACCGGATGTCCGACTGGTGCTGCATGCTGACTTCCCGGATTCACCGGAAGCTTATTTCCAGGAAGCAGGAAGAGCCGGAAGAGACGGCCAGAAAGCATATGCCGTATTGTTATACGCACAAAACGATAAAGTTTTGCTAAAGAAACGCATCGCAGACACTTTCCCAGAGAAAGAGTATATCCGGAAAGTCTACGAAGACATCAATTACTATTACCAGATGGCTATGGGAGACGGACTGGGATGCACTTATGCTTTCAACATCGATGAATTCTGCCAGAATTTCAAACATTTCCCGATCCAGGTAGACAGTGCCCTGAAAATACTGACCCGCGCGGGTTATCTGGAATATACGGATGAACAGGACAACGCCTCCCGACTGATATTTACACTGAACCGGGATGAATTATACCGTATTCACGAGAACAATGAAGATACGGAAAAGCTCCTGCGTACCATCCTCCGTTCCTATACCGCTTATTTACTGATTATGCCTACATCAATGAAGATACACTGGCACTCCGAAGCGGCCTGAACCGGCAACAGGTCTATGATACATTAATCGCTCTTTCCAAACGGCGTATTCTGAACTATATCCCGGGAAAGAAGACCCCATACATCGTCTATACCCGTGAACGTCAGGAAACCCGCCGCATCGTTTTAAGCCGGGAATCTATGAAGACCGGAAAGAAAGCTATATCCGTCGCATCAATGCCATGCTGGAATATGCTGATGCGGAAGACAAATGCAGAAGCCGCATGCTGTTATATTATTTCGGAGAAAGAAACGAACATAACTGCGGACAGTGTGACGTATGCATTACCAGACATAAGTCACACAAGCAGACAGAGGACCTTCAGGAAATGATCCCAAAAATTCTCTCTCTGTTAAATGAAGGACCTTTGTCCGTTCATGAAGTTGCCGACAGGCTGTACGACCAGAAAGAACTTGCCATGCAGGCCCTCTCCTATTTGCAGGCAGAAGAAAAAATCGTGCAGAAATCCGGCAAACTGTTTCCGGCTTAACGGGTGGATGAACTGCTGATATTCATATCCCAATAGCGGTCGCAGAGTCCAAGATACTCTGTTTCGGGAACAGAACCGAACACGACTCCGTAAAAGGATGATTCACGCAACTTTGCCTGACGGACAGATTCCAGCAACTCATCCGTCGGAGGAGGCATTTCAAAATCTGAGATCAAAACCACGTCAGACCGTTTCCATCCGTTCGTCCGGATCAGTTGCAAGCTCCCGGACAGCCGGAGCTACATCTGTTCCTCCATCAAAACGCTGGTTCAGGAATTCAGCCAGCAGAGGCAGGTCTGCCTTCAGATCCTTGATCAGCAGGCAACGGATATCTTCTGCAAAATTGATCACATAACACTTGCGGCAGGTCGGTTCCGTCAGCCGGGCAATGGCAAGCACGGCTGACTTGGCAAGGATTTCCCGACGCCCCTGCATGGAACCGGAAGTGTCAACACAAATAATAAACGGCCCCTGTGAGCTCTCCGGTTTCCGTTCCGGCAACAAGGAAGCCTCAGCCTCCTGCGAACGGCTGTTAAAAAGCTGCAGACGCTTCTCAACGAAGCGCTGCATAAAGAGTGGACGCAGTGTTTCTTCTGACAAATAACAATATTCAATGGGAAGAAGACTGTTCAAGTCATTCCCCAAAGCAATCCCTTCAATATCGCTTCTCACCGCATGATGAACCAGCTGTTCCTTCCGGATCCCCGAAAAAGAAGCAAATTCCCTTTTCTCTCCACGGCTGTTCCTGCCTAACAGCGGACCAGTTCCTGCAAGTTCCGGTTATGTTCCCATTCCTTTTCATACGGAGCCAAAGAACGATACAGCTCGGGAGTGATTCAGCAGCAGCCAGCGCAACCGGGAGCCGATCACATTCTCCACCGTCTTCATCCCGCTTGCCTTATCCAGCAACACAAATCCTTCACAAAGCTCACGGATATGCAGATACTGGTAATCAGATTCCTTTACCGTCAGCAGATGATGCCATTTATTCAGGAAAAACTCCTGCATCCGTTTCCTTTCTTCGCTCCATAACGGCAAACGTTCCAATGACTCGATGTAATAAGCCACATTCAGTTCCGATAAGGCATAGCGTTTTCGGAAAGCAGACTGCATCCGCCGGAGAAAATCCAGGAACAAATCGGGAGACAGATTCTCATTCTCATAAAAAGCATCCCATTCCGGAGTGTAACGCGAATAAAACTCCTGCAACGAGGGAGCAGTCTTCCGGTAATAAGTCCATACCTCGTCTTCCACTTCACGAGGCAAGACCGTTCCGCGGTGCAATGCTTCCTGCAGAACTTCGAAGCTTTTAGTGCGAAGCTGCTCCAGATAACGTGTTTTCAGATCCTTCAGCCGGATACTCCTCGTTCTCTTTCCTGTATGCATGTTTCAGTTCATTCAATTCATTCCGATAACCAGCCACATCCGCCTGATGATGAGTCAGCATCTTCAGCATAATTTCCCGCTGGCGGCACTCAGAAACAGATGAGATTCGCAATAGGCCTTCTCACGGGCAAACAAATCTTCACAATCATTTTCCACCCGCTGCAACTTCTGTTCAAGTTGTGCAAAACGGGCTGCCATATCTTCCTGCGGACGTACTTCAACCGGTGGAAGGGGCATACATCCGGCACACACAGCAAAGGGTATTCATAGTCGTTGATAAATACGGAACGGCGCCCCCGGCGTAAAGTATAGATTTTATTCTGAGGGACTTTCCCGTGCAGCGATGCATCATATTTCTTCAGGACAAAGCAGGCCGACTTATACTTATCCTTTTGCAGGCAAAACTGTTTGCCCCGGTCATCAAGCAACTGATAATCGGAAGCAAAGATCAGTAATTTTCCGGCCATCCGAACCCGCTCCACCTGATAATAATACTGATCTACCAGCTGCAATCCCGGATCTTCATTTTCACGGACAACCGCATCCGAAGCCAGTTCGTCCTTCAAGGAACGCAATTCATCATCAATTCCTTTCAGATTCAGCAGATAGCCTTCCGCACTGCGACGAATGGCCTTGCTGACCATCTCTTCAACCAGATCCATCTGTCCCACTTCGTTCCACAAACCATACATCAGCAGGAGACAGTCCGACAAATGAATGGTTTCTTCCCCGTTCAGGAAAGCTGACGCACGAAGCAATTTCACCAGTTTCTTCCAGCGGCGGTCTGAAACATAAAGTGACAGGTCTGCCGCATCTGCATTTTCCTGCCGGTGATTATATTCTTCGATTTCTTCCTTCAACAAATGAATGACTTCGAAAATGGAATAATGGATCTTCACTTCAGCGATCTTTCTTTGCCATCCGGCATATTCCTCTTCTCCGATAGCCAAAGCCGGATCTACCTCCGGATCTTCCTCGCTGACGGATGCAATCATGCGGTCAAAATCAGACAGATCTTCTATGCCTCCGACCAGTACCCGGACAAGAAAACGGTCCCACAATGCTTCCAGCCCCTGTCCGGAAGCCGGCAACTCATTCGAAGCCGCTACCAGCCCTTTCAAGGGAACCTTTATTTCAAAAACGCCCGTTGCGGTACTTCTTTTCATTGATGACCGTAAGCAGGGAATTCTGAATAGCCGGACCGGCCTTCCAGATTTCATCCAGAAAAACAACAGTCGCAGAAGGCAGATAACCCTCAGTCACACGCTCATAGATATCATCGTCCTTCAGTCGGGAAATGGAAACCGGACCGAAAAGTTCATCCGGCGTACTGAAACGGGACATCAGATATTCAAACGATGTTCCCTCCCGAAAAGCCAGCTTCAGCCGACGGGCCACCATACTCTTGGCCACTCCCGGAGGACCTAACAGAAAAATACTTTCACCGGCAACAGCAGACAACAGAGCCAGCGAAACGACATGTTCCTTACCGAAAACCTGTTCATTCAGCTGTTGCAGCAATTGATGAATACGGACTTTCAACGTTTCCATTTTACATATATATAAGGTGTAAACTTCTTATTCTGCATCAAGACATTGAGACTCTGTAACACCACAGACATAAAAATCAGTCCCAGGCCGATATAAAAACTGAAGTTCAGGTCGCGGGCCTCACCAAACAGAATCATTGCTCCTATAATGCTGTAAATAGGCTCCAGGTTATAGGTCAGGTTGAAAGTGAAAGCCGAAATCTGCTTCAGCACCTGAATCTGAAGTATATAAAGCCATACCGTGCATACGGAAGCAAAGAGCAGCAAATAAATCCAGTCATTCATCGCCGGCAGTATACTGGCAACCGGGAAAAAATATAAATAAACCGGTAAGATGCAGGTCAGTCCCAGAAAACCTCCTCCCATTTCATAAAGCAGCATGGTACTGGCCGGATAGCCGGCTGATACCTTCTTGTTACAGATGGTGAAAAGAGAGGCCAGTGCCGATGAAACGACTCCCATCCCGATACCTGCCGATAACGGGTGTCAAAATTAAAGATCAGAAAAATCCCCAACACCCCTAGCAGGCTGAACAGCATTTCCCGCCAGGAAACCCGGTGACGGTTGATCAGCGGCTCAAACAAAGCCGTGAAAAAGCTCATCAACGAAAGACAGACCACCCCGATAGATACATTGGAAGCCTTGATACTTCCGTAAAAGAACAGCCAGTGAGCGGCCAGCAACAGGCCCACGGAAGCAATACGCTTCATATCATGCCACGCACGCGATGCAACTTCTTCAGCATGATCAGAACAACATAAAAAATCAGCGTTGCCAATAACATGCGATACCACACCAGCAAACCTTCATTCAATGATATCAACCGGCCAAATATACCGGTTCCCCCGGCTATCAGGACCGAGAGATGGAGTTTTATAAATGCTTCTTTCATTTGTCTATTCCTAAAAAACACGGCAAAGGTACAACTTCAGTAACAAAAATAAAGAGATTCCCTATGGTTTTCTTAAAGATTGATTATATTTGCAGCTGAACTTGTCAAAAAAGTTCTTAATTAATTCAGACACTAAAAAAAGATTCAACTATGGACTGCACAAAGATTATCGGAGAAAAAATAAAAGCACTGAGAACCGCTCAGGAAATTACTCTTGAAGAACTGGCAGAACGTACAGGACTGTCCAAAGAACAGATTGAAAGCATTGAACAGAATATCAACATACCTTCACTGGCTCCACTCGTAAAAATCGCACGGGCATTGGGAGTACGTCTCGGAACCTTCCTCGACGACCAGCCCAATGAAAACGGACCGGTAGTCTGCCGATGCGGAGAAGCAGATGACACAATCAGTTTCTCCAACAATTCCCCTGATGCACGTCAGAACCTTCATTACCATTCTTTGTCAAGAAGCAAAACAGACCGTCACATGGAGCCGTTTGTCATTGACATCGATCCGAATCCGGAAAACGGATTTACCCTTTCCGCACACGAAGGAGAAGAATTCATCATGGTGCTGGAAGGAGTTCTGGAAATCAATTACGGAAAATCGGTCTATGTACTTGAGAAAGGCGATACAATCTATTATGACTCCATCGTACCTCACCATGTACATGCTTTTGAAGGACAGTCTGCCCGCATTCTGGCCGTCATCTATACTCCCATCTAAAGAAACAGACTATGATGCAATTATCAGAACGTACTTTGGGAGACTGGCTTGAACACTGGGCTGCAACCACTCCCGACAAAGAATACATTGTTTACTCCGACCGCAACCTGCGGTTTACCTGGAAACAGTTTAACGAACGAGTAGATAACCTGGCAAAAGCCTGCTGAGCATCGGCGTGGAAAAAGGAACCCATGTCGGTATCTGGGCACGGAATGTACCGACTGGCTGACATTCCTCTATGCATGTGCCAAGATCGGTGCCGTAGCCGTTACGGTAAACACCAACTACAAACAGGCCGAACTGGAATATCTCTGCCAGAACTCGGATATGCACACCCTGTGTATCGTGGACGGAGAAAAAGACAGCAGTTTCGTTGACATGACGTACACCATGCTGCCCGAACTCAAGACCTTCCAGCGCGGACACCTGAAGAGCAAGCGCTTCCCTTACATGCGCAACGTAATCTATATCGGACAGGAAAAATACCGCGGCATGTATAACACGGCAGAAATCCTGCTGCTGGGAAAGAACATTGATGACGAAAAACTGGAAGAAGCCAAGAAGAAAGTAAGCTGCCACGATACCGTGAACATGCAATACACTTCGGGAACTACCGGATTCCCCAAGGGAGTCATGCTGACACACTACAACATCGCCAACAATGGTTTCCTGACCGGCGAACACATGAAATTCACGGCAGATGACAAACTTTGCGTCTGCGTGCCGCTCTTCCACTGCTTCGGTGTAGTGCTCGCCACAATGAACTGTCTGACTCACGGATGTACAGAAGTAATGGTAGAACGATTCGACCCGCTGCTGGTTCTGGCATCCATCCACAAGGAACGGTGTACGGCTCTGTACGGAGTTCCCACCATGTTTATTGCCGAACTCCATCATCCCATGTTCGACATGTTCGATCTCTCCTGCCTGCGCACCGGCATCATGGCCGGATCACTCTGTCCGGTAGAACTCATGAAGCAGGTTGAAGAAAAGATGTTTATGAAGGTCACCAGTGTATATGGACTGACGGAAGCCTCTCCCGGTATGACACATACCCGTATTGACGACCCGGCCGAAGTGCGCTACACAACCGTCGGACGTGACTTTGAGTTACGGAAGTAAAGGTCATCGACCCTGAAACAGGTGAAGAATGCCCCGTCGGTGTGCAGGGAGAAATGTGCAACCGCGGCTACAATACCATGAAAGGTTGCTACAAGAACCCGGAAGCTACGGCTGAAGTCATCGACAAGAACGGATTCCTGCATTCAGGAGACCTGGGTGTAAAAGACGAAAACGGCAATTACCGGATCACCGGACGCATCAAAGACATGATCATCCGGGGAGGAGAAAACATCTACCCGCGCGAAATTGAAGAGTTTCTTTACCAGATGCCCGCCATCAAGGACGTTCAGGTGGCCGGAATCCCGTCAAAGAAATACGGAGAAGCTGTCGGGGCATTCATTATCCTGCATGAAGGATGCAGTCTCAATGAATTTGATGTACGCGAATTCTGCCAGGGAAAAATTGCCCGTTACAAAATTCCGAAATACATTTTCTTTGTCAAGGAATTCCCCATGACCGGAAGCGGAAAAATACAGAAGTTCAAGCTGAAGGATGTAGGTCTGGAACTCTGCCGCCAGCAGGGAATCGAGATCATCTGACGGATTTCCTCCACGGATCATCTGCACGGAAAAGGATATCCGGGAATATTTCGATATAAAAGACAGAGGCTGTCTCAGGATATGTGAACTGAAACAGCCTCTGTCTTTTTCTTCTTCATCCGGTCAACTGCCTCCGTTTTTCCGGCAGAAAGCAATGGTTTCACTGAATAAAATTTCTGTTTCCACTGCACGAAACAAAAGTTTCAGGCAGCCGAAACTGGAGTTTCACCGAGAGAAAACAAAAGTTCCACTAGGTGAAAATAAAAGTTCCACCAGCAGGAAACAGAAGTTCCACCCGGTGAAACCAAAAGTTTCACCAGCACGATACAAAAAATTTCTCCAGACAAATCAGCTGAATTGTCTGCAGTTTCATCCGGATAATACCTGTAAATATCTGCTGACCGTTCTTATTCTTCTTCCCCATCTGCCTTCCGCAAGCGCCGGATAGCCAGATGATGTCCTTCATCCGCAGCCTTCCGGTACCAATAGAATGCCTTTTCCGGATCCGGATCTCCATTCCATCCTTCTTCATAAGCCTGCCCGATCCGATAATGGGCATAGGGATCTTCCGACAATCTGTAAGCCTGCATCGCCAAAGGTAAGGATACAGGAAAACCGGGGCCTCCTTTTCTGTACAGATCGCCCAGATTGGAAGGGGCATACATCCGGTCGCCGGCCGAAATTGCCTGTCGGAACCAATACTCGGCCTGGTGCTTGTCAACCGGAATACCGACACCTTCCTGATACAGGTTCCTATATCGTTCAGCACCACTCCGGCCACTTCTTTGCCCTGCCTGTAACCTTCAGCCAGCTGCAACAGGAGTTCCACGTCCTCACGTGAAAAGCTCTCCCAGGTCTCGGCACCGTCAGTCTGCCAGGATTTCACCTTTCCGACCGGTACATGCTGGGGAACATCTACCTCCACTTCTCCATCATCCGTCACTCCAGGCGGAACACAAGATGCATCAGGCAGTGCATGAGGAAGCAATCCATGGCGCAGCAGATACTGTACATAGCCGTAGATACGGGGTGTGGAAGAATACAGATTCACTCCGAAACGGGACAAAATATCGAGAGAAACATACGTGTTTTCTATCACAGGAAACTCCAGATAATACCGGGGAACGAGAGAAAGCGTAGCCTTCAGCCAGGCAATCTCCTCACCGATACACAGGCTGATCCATTCTTCGTCAAAATGCTGATAGAGAGTCTTTCCGTCCTCCAGGCCTTCCACTTCTGCCTGCAAATGGATTCGCAGACAGTCCGCCAGATAGGGAAAGAAGCGATAATCCTCATAAGAAGCCAGGCCGTCGATCATCACCTGCCAGTTGCCTGCCCCGTCATCTGATATGACAAACAAGGTTGTGGAATGCTTCGGACGGGAAAAATAAAAATACCGGCAATGCTCATCGCAGCTTCAAACTCCAGGGTCAGGGGCATTTCCAGTTCCCGAAGAAAATCTGCTATTTCCAGCCGCAAGGCTGAGTTCATCGATATCACTTGTTTCATGCCTGCAAACTTACGCAAAATCCACCGATTCTCCGTCAGTTTGCAGGAAAAACATATTGATTTTACCGCTCCTCAAGCGGATGGTAAACCACTTCTTCAAGTACGTTCTTGTAAGCCGGACGAATGATGCGGCGGCCCTCAAAGTTCAGTTCCTCAATGCGATGAGCCGTCCATCCTACGATACGGGCCATGGCAAACAGGGCGTATAGATTTCGGGAGGAAGTCCCATCATTTCATAAATGAAGCCGGAATAAAAATCAACGTTCGAACAAACCTGCTTTTTGGTTCCCTTCACCCGCTTGAAACATATACCCGGTTCGCCGAGTTCCTGGCCGAAATAAATCATCATCGGATTGGTGTTCATGCAGGCCGATACAATCAGTGCAGGCAGAGCTTTCGTTGCATTTCCGGCAAAGAAATCGGAAGCGATGCGCTGTTCATCGTGATTTTCTAGGAAGTTCGAGCATGTGGTCCTGAATATCGTTGACGCTCTGCCAGCACGAAGTGATGGCAGTAGCCGAAGCATATCCGCCGATGACGGCACGCAGTGTGTCATAAAGTCCCACCTTGTCATACAGATAATCGAAATGACCGTTGTACAGATAGTTCCGGTATTCGTTGGGATTATACACTTCGGCAATGAAAATCAGTTCCGGATATTGGGCTTTCACCTGCGGGATGGCCCATCCCCAGAATTCGCAGGGGACCATTTCAGCCATGTCGCAACGGAAGCCGTCGATTCCTTTGCCGGCCCAGAACAGCAGGATGTCTTTCATCTTGTGCCAGGTGTCCGGAGCAGGTGAGAAGTGACAGCCTGTATTGTGGAAGAAGTCCACTCCATAATTCAGCTTCACGGTCTCGTACCAGTCGTTCGGAGTCGGATAAGCATCGAAGCGGTTGTTTCCGGTAGCTTTTGCCGGCATTTCTTCATAGCTGCCTGCCTGCTCGTCATAGAGGTTGACGTCTCCGGCGAGCTTCTGTCCCGGGAGATAATAGAAGTTATTGTTCGGGCTGAAGTCCATGGAAGTATCGTCATCTTCTCCCAGATCTCTGATGCCTTCCGGTTTCGCCGTGGAGTGATATTGGCGGGCCACATGGTTCGGGACAAAGTCAATGATCATTTCAGTCCGGCAGCATGTGTGCGTTCACCAGTGCTTCAAATTCACCCATACGCTTTCTGACGTTTACGGCCAGATCCGGATCCACGTCATAGTAATCGCGGATTGCATACGGTGAACCTGCCTTTCCCTTGACAACGGCAGGATGGTTCTTTTCGATTCCATATTTGGTATAGTCAGTCTGTGTGGCATGTGCAAGGACACCGGTATACCAGATGTGGGTTGCTCCCAGCTTCCTGATTTCCTTCAAAGCCTGCGGAGTGAAGTCATTCATTTTCCCGCATCCGTTTTCGGCCAGGCTTCCGTTGCTCGTGCATCGCGGGTTACGGTTGCCGAACAGACGGGTGAATACCTGGTAGATGATTATTTTTTCTGCTGTGTTCATACAAGTATCTCCTTATTATAATTCTTTAGGTTTCTTAACTCTGCTTGTTCTTCGATGGCCTTGAGAGCTGCAAAATATCCCAGACTGAAGATATCTTCCGTTTTGTCCAGCTGATAGTTGGCGAAGTTTTCCAGTCCGTCGGGCGCGATGACCAGATCTGCCTGGCTGAGCTCGGAAAGGGTATTTGCCTCGAACATGAAATGATAGGCACGGAGGGCGATGCTGACGATATTCTGGCTGTATGCGCTTGCATTGAGTTTGAAGACATTCAGGCAAGCACTTTTTCACAGAGCGGCCGGATAGGGCTGACGGGAATATTCATGAATACTCCTCCGTCCACATAATGCACTTTGTTGATGACGACAGGCTTGAACAAGACCGGGATGCAGCAGGAGCTGCGATTCGTCTGGTCAGTTCGCCTTGTGTGAAATGGATGCTTTTCCGTTTGTCAAAGTCTGTTGCTGTAATGACAACCGGCATTTGCAGGTCTTCGATCCGTTTGGCCCGCAGGTTTTTTTTCAGGAAATCGGTGAAATAATCCATGCGCAGCAGACTTTCCTTGCTGGGATGGATTTTGGCCAGGTTGATGAAAGACTGGCCGGCAAAAAGCTCCATGACTTCGAACGGTTCTCTCCCGTCAGCAATAAAGGCACTGGCAATTGCTCCTGCACTGGTGCCCGAAAGTATGTCAGGACGGATGTTGTTTTCAAAGAGAGCCTGCAGCATACCCAGGTGAGCAATTCCCCGGATAAACCGCCGCTCAGTGCGAATCCTGTATGATATTCAGTGCGGTCATAGGCTATCAATAAACAGGCGTGCCAGGCGGAGCGGTTTTTTCGGCCGCTGCCGTCTGCATGCTTATAAGGTTTTAGATTTGTGTCTGGAGTAATCAGGCAATGCCGTGTGCATTGGCTTCTTTGTTGATCTTCTTGATCAGGCCCTGCAGTACGGCTCCCGGACCGCATTCCGTGAAATCGTCGGCTCCGTCAGCAATCATGTTCTGAACGGTCTGTGTCCAGCGTACGGATGCAGTGAGCTGAGCGACAAGGTTTGTCTTGATTTCAGCGGGATCAGTATGCGGTTTGGCATCTACGTTCTGGTAGATCGGACATTTGGGTGTATGGAATTCGGTTGCATTGATTGCAGCTTCCAGTTCCACTTTGGCCGGATCCATCAGCGGAGAGTGGAATGCACCACCACTTTCAGGGGAAGAGCACGTTTGGCTCCGGCTGCTTTCATCAGTTCACAGGCCTTTGTTGATGCCTTCGATAGAACCGGAAATAACGATCTGTCCCGGACAGTTGTAGTTGCTGCCACGCAAACTTCACCTTCAGCTGCTACGGAAGCACAGATTTCTTCTACTTTTTCATCCGGAAGGGCGATGATGGCTGCCATGGTAGACGGCTGCATTTCACAAGCCTTCTGCATGGCCATGGCACGTGCATAAACCAGTTTCAGTCCGTCTTCGAACGAAAGGGCACCTGCGGCAACCAGGGCAGAGAATTCACCCAGTGAGTGACCGGCCGTCATTTCAGGCTTGAAGTCTTCACCCATGCAGAGGGCGGAGATTACGGAGTGAAGGAATACAGCAGGCTGCGTTACTTTTGTCTGACGCAGATCTTCATCGGTTCCTTCAAACATAATATCTGTAATGCGGTAGCCCAGGATATCATTAGCTTTTTCGAATAATTCTTTGGCCAGCGGAGAGTTTTCATACAGGTCCTTGCCCATACCAACAAACTGAGCGCCCTGACCGGGGAATACAAATGCTTTCATAATGTTTTTTTTTCTTATTAAGTTATTCTCCTGCAAAGGTAATCATTCTTTTGAAATATTACTCATTTTCGGTAAAATGTGCATTGCCTCCGGGGAATGGAAGTGATTCAGCGGCCGTGTCCGTCGCCGATGTGCACCTCTTTTCCCGTCAGAATACCCTGCCAGACATATTCTTTGGCTCTGGCGACCGCATCTTCCAGGGAATCTCCCAGGGCAAGGCGGGTGGCGATGGCCGACGAGAGTGTGCATCCGGTTCCATGCGTATTGTTGCTTTCCACTTTATCTGCCGAAAACAGATGAGGTTCCGGTTCGTCCTTCACCTGCAGCAGATCATACATCCGGCCTCCGTCAAGTGGCCTCCCTTGATCAGTACTGCCCGGCTTCCCAGTTTCAGCAGCTCGTGGGCGGCGGCCTGCATCGACTCCTGTCCGTTGACGCGGATTCCGGTGAGCACCTGTGCTTCGCTCAGGTTGGGGGTGATGAGCGTGGCGAGAGGCATCAGCCGGGTGGTCAGGGCCTCAATGGCTTCGTCTTCAATCAGCTTGCAGCCGCTGGTGGAAACCATCACCGGATCGAATACGACGAAACGCGGACGGAATTTCTGCAGGGCTCCGGCTATGACTTCTACGATCTTCACGTCATTGATCATACCGATTTTTACGGCCTGCGGACGGATGTCGGTCATGACGGCTTCAATCTGTCCTCTGACAAGCTCAGGCGGAACAGGATGAATGCCTGTCACGCCGAGCGTGTTCTGTACGGTGATGGCGGTAATGGCACTGGCTGCATAGGCTCCCAGTGCGGAAATGGTTTTGATGTCAGCCTGTATGCCTGCTCCTCCGCTACAGTCGGAACCGGCAATGGTCAGGACGCATGGATATGTCTTTTTCATTGTTTCATGGTGTTTTGATATGCCTTGCAAAGATAGTTTTTTTCCGGGAAACCTTTCGTGTCTTATGGTAATCCGGAAAGCCCCCGGGCTTTTAAAAAAAAACGTTTCGGCGTTTACACCAAAGCCGAATTCTTTTCCTGAAACGTCGAAACGTTTTTGAAGGGGATGGAACCAGAAAAAAAGAGAGGCCGCTGGGGAAATAAGCGGCCTCTCGGATTGTCGGGGAAGAGACAAACTCCTTTGTCCCTTTCATCTTCGTATTTTCACAAGCGCGAAGATGAAAACATAAATCTATTACTATGAAAAACATTGACATAACGCTGCAGCTTCACAAATTGTTCTTGCAGGGTTTTGAAAAACCTTACTATTTAACATTCCTTTGCAATTAAATCTATCTTTTGCACAGGCCCCTGAAGTCGCAGAAGCTGCATTTGTCTTCGTTATCTGTCTGATTGAAAGCTATTTCCGGATTGAATATAACTTCCAGTAACTGGTTCAGGTTTTCCCGGAACAAATTTTCGTATTGACTGAAATCTTCTACGGCTTCTTTTTCTTTGCGGGGCTCTCCCATACGGATGACAGGGGAATAATCCTGTGAAGCTGCCCGGTGAATGTAGAGCAGGGAAGGCGCTACGCGCAGGTCACTGCCTTTCTCACGTAACTTCCGGCAGACGATGGAGGCATAGAGAAAGGTCTGGAATACGTAGGCCGACCGTTTCTTGTCGGGCAGGAAGAGGCTTTCCACATTGGCGGGCGTATCGGCATCGCTCCTGTCTTGTAGTCCACAATGCGCAGGGTGCCGTCTTTGGTGTCAAGCCGGTCGATGATTCCTCCGATACGTGATTTCAGGATGCCCCGCGGCGTGCGGATGTCAATATCCTCACTCACGAAGTGTTCGCTTCCTGAAAAGGTGAAGGGAGCATAGCGCAGGTCGTTTTCCAGCAGTTGCTTCAGATAGCGCGTGATGACTGCCGAATTGATCAGCTGGATGCCGTTGTATTCGGCCCGTTCCTCTTTCGGTATGTTGAAAAAAAGTTTCTTGAATCCGTTGTCTACATACTCCTGCAGGCGACTTCGTCTTTCAGCAAGGTTTCGATGGCTTCCTTATTAATTACTTTTCCGTGGGCGGTCAGGTCTTTGTAGATATGTTCGGCTGCATCGTGGAAAATACTTCCGAAATGGGATGCGTCGACTTCCGCACTGACTTCGTCCGGGGCACTGAGCTGGGCTACATACTTGTAGTAGAACTTCAGCGGACAGTCCAGGTAGCAGTTCAGGGCGGAAGGGGAGAGAAAAGCCTTCGGGTTGACCCGCACATCGAAGACGCTTTGCATGCGCCGCATGACGTCGGGTGTTTTTTCGATGGTTATCGGAGCTGTTGTCTGTGGAGACTGGGCAGCCTCCAGCACCATGCGGCGTACGGGATATTCCCATTCGATCAGGAACTGGAGCATGAAGCGTGACATTTCTCCCCGGTTGATTCCATCGGTGGAGGTGTTGTAGACCAGAGTGACTTTCTCGGCACGTTGCAGCAGCCGGTAGAAATAGTAGGCATAAACGGCGATCTTGTGGTCAATGGTTGTCATGCCGAATGCCTTACGCAGATTATAGGGAATGAAAGAGGCCTCTCCGCCGCTTTTCGGAAGCTGCCCTTCATTGACTGACAGCATGATGAGATGGCGGAAATCCAGATTACGGGTTTCCAGTACTCCCATGACCTGCATGCCGATGGCCGGTTCGCCGTGGAACGGAATACTGGCGGCCGACATCACACGGGTGAGCAGACGCTTGAAGGTGGCGGGCTGCACTTGCAGTTCTCCGCTTTCCGTCAGCGTGTGGAAACGGTTGATCAGGGTGAAGGCATTGAACAGGGCTTCCCGGTAAAGCTGGTCGAAGGCTGCATCTGCCGAGGCGGCCTGTTGCTGATAGCATGCTGCCATGCGCTTCAGTGCTTCGGCAAGCATGATACACAGGGACAGGTTGCCTTCGCGGGGCTGGAACAGCAGTTCCAGGGCTTCGTCTTTTTCCAGTTCGGACGGAAGCGGATAGAAGCGGTTGTCCTGAGTTCAGTGCCTTTTCCAGTTTTCCGGCCTCGGACGACAACTGGCGGGTGTACGGATGACGCAGCACGCTGATTACTTCGTCGAAGCGGTAGCGGCCGTTATTGGGATTGTAGCCGGCGGTATGAAGTTCCATCAGGGCATTGATAAAACTGTATGCAGGAGTCTGCGAGAGCGGGAATCCCATCGTGATGTTGAGGTGGCTGACATTCTCCGGAAGGGAATGAAGAACAGGCTGAAGCATGGACTCGTTGCAGAGTACAACCGCCGTTTCTTTCTCGTCTTCTGTCAGGTTGGTACGTATCCATTGCGGCAGGTAACGCGCCTGTCCGTTCTCGGTTGGCGACTCGATGTAGGTGATCTCTTTCGGACGGTTCAGGTTGTTGAAAGCCGAAGCCGGGAGTTCGGAGGGGAAATTGCGGAGGTTCCGGCGGATGAATTCTCCGGCTTCATGGGGAGTTTTCTCCAGATAGAAGTTGTCATAATCCCAGTAGAACAGGGCTTTCCCGGCTTCATTCAGGCGGTGAAACAGCTCCTGTTCCACTTTGTTGAGCACGTTGAATCCCACAAACACATAGCGCTGATAAGGAAGAGTTCCGACATCAAGCCGGTCGATGACTTCGCGGTAGAGCATGCCTTCGTATGCGATTCCCTGTTCTCTCAGCACTTGTCTGTATCGGGTATATACTTCTCCCAGTACATTCCAGAGCGAGATGAAGCGTTGTTTGAGTTCCGTCACCTGAATGGATGGAGAAGTTTATGGAAAAACTGGCTGATGGCTTCTTTCTGTCCTTCTTCCAGAAAATCGTAGTCATCTGCAGGGCGTTCAGATCCCTGAGGTTGCTGAACAAAGCGTCCGTATCGGCCAGGTTCTTGTCGGCATCATCGAAATCGCTGATCAGCATCTCGCCCCAGAAATAAAAGTCGTCCAGCGTTTCCTTGCTTCCGGTTGTTTCGCGGAACACCCGGTAAAGGTCGCATACGAGCTTGATGGAATCTCCTACTTGCAGGCTGGAAGACTGGCGGAAGAGTTCGCTGATGCTGACATAGGCGGGCGACCAGATGGGACGGTCGGCTTCCTGTGCCAGGTATTCATTGAAGAAAAGACTGGCACGCTTGTTCGGGAAGACCACGGCCAGATGGGCAAAGTCCCCGTTGGTTTTCGTATAGAGATCGTGTGCTACTTGTTTCAGAAAGGTATCCATATCTTGTTGTTCTGTGAAGTTAGACGATTTCTTCCAGTTCATTCTTGAAGACATACCACAGGAAGCCTTCCACGTGTGTATATCCCATAGCTGAAAGAAGATTCATGTATTCGCGTACCTGACGGTTGTAGGCTTCGTTCTTTTTTCCCGAACTTGAAGTCGACGATGATGACTTGTCCGTTTTTCATCATGACCCGGTCCGGACGCCGTGTCTGGGTCTGCCCGTTTTCGTCAGTAAAAAGGATGGCGCATTCGTTGAAGAGTTCCCAGGTTCCGTTGTACCAGTCCTTGACTTTCGGATGGTTCATGGCCCATTGTGCCAGACGGGTGATCTGTTTTTCCTGTTCTGCCGATTCCAGAATACCGTCGAACCGGAGCCGGCTGATGGCTTCGGGCAGGTCGGATCCTGGCGGATGGAAGCAAAAACCTGGTGCAGCAGTCTTCCTTGCCGGATATACTGGGTACTGTCTTCTTCCTCTTCTTCTCCCCGGATGAAATCGCCGAACGGTTGGACTGCTGAAATTCGATGGCCGTTTCCGTGGATTCCAGCCGGACGGGGATTCCTTCAGCCTGTTCGGACAGACGGTTGCCGGAAGCCTGTTCCGCCGATGGTTCCGAGAGACAGAGTGTGCCGTATTCGTAGAGGTCAGGAGCGGAAGACTTG